>Ga0315282_10000126_pt1 | contig 150726 bp, 156 predicted proteins | sample YL17G07_20_MG_FD_203693 | JGI IMG/M metagenome (GOLD analysis project Ga0315282, IMG submission 203693) | Sediment microbial communities from Yellowstone Lake, YNP, Wyoming, USA - YL17G07_20 | ecosystem: Environmental > Aquatic > Freshwater > Lake > Sediment | place: USA: Wyoming | collected... | reverse complement strand
GAAACACCCAGCCATAAAGAAGTCTAATCCGAGGATCATCGTAGGTGGACCAGGGGCATGGCAACTTGAAGACCCAAGAATCAGAAAGGAGCTCGGGATCGACTGCGTGGTAATAGGCGAAGGGGAGGATGTTGTCGGACCACTCTTTGAAAGCGCCGTTAAAGATGAGCCACTGCCGGAAACAGTCCATGGGAAAGTCGTTCCCGAGGACGAGATTCCTTCGATAGCTGGACCAACCATTTCAGGTATTGTCGAGATTGCTAGGGGCTGTGGAAGAGGCTGCGACTTCTGCGTGCCAACGATGCTCTACTACCGCTGTCTACCTATTGATCACATCCTGAAGGAGGTCGACGTTAATCTCAGAGCAGGCAAACAGCCCCTTCTTCACGCAGAAGACGTATTGAGGTACAAGGCTAGAGGACTAGAGGTCAACGGCGATGCTGTCACGAGCCTCTTCAAAGCCGTGAGAAATTATCCAGGCGTCAAGACCGTCGGGATAAGCCACTTCGCCCTCTCCTCAGTCGCAAGTGCGCCAGAAGTCGTGGGAGAAATATCCAATATCCTCAACCTAGACGGAAACGAAGCAATACTAGGGGGCCAGACAGGCATAGAGACTGGTAGCCCGAGACTGATCAGGGGAAACATGCTTGGAAAATGTAAGCCTTTCCAACCCGAAGACTGGCCGAACTTGGTCGTTAACGCCTTTGAGATTTTGAACAAGAATCACTGGGTTCCCTGCGCCACTCTAATCCTAGGCCTTCCTGGTGAGGAAGAGGAGGATGTCAACCTGACAATAGACTTGGTCGAGGAGCTGAAGGGCTTCAAGGGCTTCATTGTCCCGCTTTTCCTCGTCTCCACGGGAGGATTGCAGGGCAAAGCCGATTCTTTCACGCTTCAGAATATGACTAGGAAGCATTCCGAGCTGTTGCTCAAGTGTTGGCGACATAACTTTCGCTGGGCTCCAACTCTCGTGGAGGCTGCGACCAAGGACAGGGTTGGGAAGCAAGGATTGAAGCTTCTACTATCCCTTGGGATCAAGTATAGTGAGGGGCTGATTCGGGAATGCGAGAACCACTACAACTATGATCTGCCTCGTATCGTTATGGATATTAGAACAGGCAGAAAGGCGATTACTCCTTTCAAGGTTCCCTTAGCAAAATGGGGTGCTGTCACAGATAGGGTGAGAAAACTAAGACCCTGATAGTGCGAGGAAAAATACGCACGAAGCTTCGAGTCGAAGTATCTGAAAGCCTTGGACCTTAAAGAGAAGGCCTAAGGAGACTTTACCTGCTAACCGACTTGCTGGAGAATGAATTAGCGGGCGATAGAGAAATATTTGAGGAGGGAATATGTTTCTCTCGCGTCCAACGTGATTTCGTGAGATGAAGATCCGTGAAGCATGATGCCATTGTCGTTGGCGGCGGCCCGGCAGGCCTTGTGGCGGCAAGAGCCATCGCCAGAAAAGGGTTCAGGGTAGCCGTCCTCGAAAGGGAGCGGCACCTTGGAGTAAAACCCTGTGGGGAAGCTGTTAGCAAGGAAACGTTGGAAGACGCATCAGTGACTCCAGCGGGCGACTTCGTCGCCCAAGAAATCAAGGGCGCGCTAGTTTACGCTCCAAACGGGAAGAGCGTCTCCATCAAAGGAGAGTCGGGGGCGGGCTGCATCTTGAACAAAGCCCTCTTTCTCCAACACCTAGCCTCCGGGGCGGTCGAGGCAGGTGCTGACATCCTCATGAATCGCGCAGTCGTCGACTTGGATCGGAGAGATGGTTTGGTGAAGGTCAAGACGCGGGGAGGAGAACTGGAGACAAGCCTTGTCTTGGGCGCTGATGGATTCGCGTCGACCGTTGCAGAGAGATTCGGCTTTGAGAAAACTGGAAGCCGGGAGCTCATACCATGTATCCAGTATTTGATGGTCAACTGTAACCTTAACGATCAACAGGTAACTGAGTTCTACCTTGGACGGGAGGTAGCCCCCTTAGGGTATGCTTGGATATTTCCGAAGGGAGGGGGGAAAGCCAATGTGGGAATAGGGGTACGCGGGAGCCCGGCTAAACCATATCTTGACAGGTTCATAAGAGGACATCCCGAGATATTTGCCAAGGCAAGGATAGTAGGGATTGAGGGGGCGCCGGTCACCATAGGCGGCATGTTAGAAAGGATAGTCGGTGACAATGTGATGCTTGTTGGGGAGGCGGCGAGTCAGGTTATCCCCCTCACCGGAGCCGGGATTCATTCCGGGATAGCTGGGGGGCGGATGGCCGCTCAGACGGCCGTTGAGGCCTTAGAGGAGGAGGATCTTTCTAGAGGCAGACTCATGAGCTACCCTAGGGCCTTTGATGAGCATTGGGGTAAGCGGATAAGGGATAGCTTGAAGGCTCTGAGGGTCATGGAGCGGTTGAGTGACGGGGACCTGAATCAGTTGGCCGATCTGCTTGATTCCAAGGATGTTCTCGATTTGGCGAATGGGTTCGATGTAGCTAGGGTCGCCCGCAAGTTTTTGAGGCACCCGTTGTTCGGTTTGAGGATAGCGAAGGCGCTGACAGCCACCTAGGTTGTAAGTCTATTTGGGGAAGGTTATGGACGTTTTTCTTGAACAGGAAGCTTTTCTGGGACTCTTGCTGTCGGCTGTTGAAACGTATAAGAGGGAATGCTTTGGTTCGCTTCTGGGCTATGGCACCAAGAATCGAATAGTTGTAGAGCTGGCTATTCCCACTCAGGTTGCAGATAGAACATACAGTACCGTTGAGCCAGACTGGAATCGTCTGGCTCAGAGCGAGAAGATATTGAGTGAACACACTTCTTTCAGTCACTTGGGATACTTTCACTCGCACCCGCAGTTTGGCCAGAAACGCTACGGAACAACGCAGAGCAGGCAAGATATCGAGTCTATGAAGGACTTTGAACTAGAGATGATTGTTGCTATCAATGACAGATTGAGATCGCAGAGGTGGAGAATAGTTCAGAAGGAACTTCGCGGAAGTACGGAGGATCACAGCATCAGGATAGCTGCATATCATATGATTGACGGTAAGATTGCTAAGTATCCGATCTGTTGTCCGTTTGCTACCGGGTTGCCCATTGCCAATAAATAGATGTGCTGTCAAGTGGCGGGCCTCTGACATGATGTGCCGTTTTCGGCACGTCATCGCTAGTCACGCGTGTTTCAACATTCCAAGCGGCAAGCTTCTAGCGTGAGGAACCTAGCAGACCGAGTCCGAAGCTCCTCGGTGGCTTCACTTCCCTTCTCGTGGCCTCAGCGGCCTTGACAAAAGATATAGGGAGGGCGACTAAATCGAGAAACAGAGGTCTGAGAAGTGAGCTTTCGTAAATACGCGGAAGAAATTGAGAGGCACGTGCGTCCGACTACCTATCCCTTCGCCGTCAGAATGTTGAGGAGTACGGATGAGGTTCCTGAGGGAGCGAAGAGGCCGAAGAGGGATTTCGGTAAATGCGTCTCAGCGTGCCAAGGCTTCACGTTGGCGCGGAGATATGGGATGTCGATAGCGATGCTGAAGGAGGATATGTGGTGTCCCGAACCTGTGATAGGTTTCGGGCTTGCCGAAGCACCTCAGTATTTCTTGGACGGGCACAACCGTTATCCCGGTGGCGTAGAGAGCTTGGAGGCGGGAGCGAACTGGGCGCAAGAGTTTCCCCGCCTTGAGGTTGGCCAATACATAGGTGTTGTGGTGGCACCTCTCTTCATTACCAACTTCGAGCCCGATGTGGTCGTCATCTATTGTGACTCGGCACAGCTACTGCGACTTCTGCTTGCCACAGCGTACAAAGATGGTCGAGATGTAACCTCAAAGCTATCCGGCCACGCGGCTTGCGTCTATGCAGTCGTCCCTGCGATGCAGACTGGCAAGTGCTATGTCTCCGTGCCATGTCGAGGCGACCGCAATCGGGCTGGGGCTCAAGACGACGAGATGATCTTCACAGTCCCAAGGACAAGACTTGATGACCTAGTCCTCGGTCTTGGGAAGGAGGGGACGGGAAGCGTACCCACGACTCCGATGATGGTGCCTGAATACAAGCTGACTCCGAGCTACGCTGAGATGGCTAGGCTGATGGGGATGAAAAAGTCGGATGGTGGGATGATTCAAGGGTACTCCGAGAAGCTACCCTATGAGTAGCCCATTTTTGCCATGATGAAGCGAAGTCCCGAGTCCGTCTTGACGGGCCAACATAGAACAATTTTGCAGCCGACTGACCAAATATTAGTTCTTCCATGTTACAAATAGACAAACATTACAGCGTATCCTCCGGTTTCAGGGTGATCCTCGCCCCAAGTTTCAACTTTGTGCGACGACTTCTATAGACGAAGAATACAGATTTCTAGATGATTTTTCTTCAAAAACTCTCCACAACTTACTTATCTTCTGTCGACTTTTAGCAGTGGTTGCCAATCTGTGTGAGAAGGCATCGTGAAAACAGCTAGAAGGTTTAACCTACTTTCGCCTTCCGGAATCCGCCTTCGTCAGAAGGGGATGAGTCCGAGTGGAAACTACGTACACCTACATAAAACAAGAATGGAAGGCCCTGTGGGCCGAGAAGATAGAGGATAGGTGGATAGCTGAAGACATAGCAGATAGAGAATACGCCGTCCTCTTCGTGGATCAGGGCGACATCATATGGGCGACACGGGACTTCAAACCGCTCCAGTTCTATGACATCCTAGAACGCCATGAGAAGACCACGGGCAAAAGGATACGACCGATAGATCCGAGAACCGGCGGCTGGGGAAAATTCGTCAGAGAAGAGGTGCGCAAGTCCACACAGAGTAAGAAGGCGGAACTTGGAAGAGAATCTACAAAGCTTCGGAGCCAAGGCCAAGGCCCTATCAAGAAAGGAGGACGCGGCTGGCTACACGGCCAGTAAGGAAGCTGTCTATGCAGATGTTTCTGAGAGACAGAGTTCACGAGAAACTCCGCTGTCGAATCGACGCCTCAATCATCTAGAGTTCCTTAAGTAGTTGGCTGTTCTCGCCCGTATCTGTCTAATCTCAATTGCCAAGATAGCACGCCTGAGACTGGATAACCCAAGAAGCACAAGTTGCCAATGGCAAATCGTTTCCAACTGTCCACATGATAAGGTAGATGCCTTAGGTCTGCCGAAGGTTAGGTACCTAGTTCTGCGTGAAAGACTGGAAGATTTTAGTTCTAATTGAAAGGTGGTTATGGCTGTGGTAAGTCAAATTCGCCACAGAAGCGAGGAGGAAATCGTCGCTGATATTCTCGCCGTCATTTTCAATGGGGCGAGAAAGACCCGCATCATGTATGGGGCAAACCTCAGCTACGCCCTTACGACCAAATATCTGAACAAACTCCAAGAGTGTGGGCTAATCCAACACGACGATGAGGCCAGAAAATATCTCTTGACTAGGATCGGACGACAATATCTCGACAAATACGCCGAATACAAGACCGTCGAGGAGGAGTTAATCTCCCACACCTCTCTCTTTGAAGAAAAGAAAGGCCGCCTGATCCAAATGCTAGTCAGTGACGAGCCGAAGGAATGAAGGTCTGCCTCGCATCTCTGTCGGAATCATTAGGATCCAATACGATAATCCATCGACTTCTTGGGCGTGCCGCTCCCTCATGGATAGCATTAGGGTTGAGTCTGAAGGAAGAATTTCTAGAAATTACTTCTCGAGAAGTTTTTCACAACGCTCTTTGCATTGAATCATGTTCCTCTTTCTTAGACCTAACTGCGGAGATGACTCCGTAACAGGAACTCTTAAATAATATGGAAAAATCAATATAAGGAGTAAGACTAATGGGTAGCAATTCTGAAATTCATGGAATTGTCCTTTCAGGTGGGGAAGGAAAGAGGCTACGGCCCCTAACGTATTACTTCCAGAAGTGCATGATTCCCATTGGGTGTAGGCAAAAACCCCTCCTCGAATATGTCGTTCGCCTCCTAGCATACCACGGCGTTAAGGACATCACTCTTCTGGTCGGATACAAGCATGAGCAGATAACGAACTACTTCAATGGAGGCGAACGATTCGGGGTAAGACTCGACTATCTGAATGATGATCCCAACCTCAAGGGCAGTGGGGGATCCTTGATCAATGCTTACCAGCAGGGAGTCATCAAGGCCGAAGAGACTCTCCTCATCTACTACGGGGACATCCTCTCAAACGTGAATCTAACAGAGATGTTGACACAGCACTGGGATGAGAGGGTAGTGGCGACCCTCGCCACCTCAAGAGGCTATCAAGTCCCTGTAGGGGTCGCGGAGGTCAAGGGGAAGAAGGTTGTCGGCTGGGTTGAGAAACCCACCCTCGATATCAATGCCGGTATGGGTATACTTGCCATCCAGTCGAATGTCCTCAAAGACCTACTCTGCCTCATTGGGAGAAAGAAGGAATGCGACATCATGGGAGACTTCGTGCCATATCTCATAGAGATCGGGGAACCGGTTGGATGCTACTCGACCAACGCCTTCTGGTATGATGTAGGCTCTGTGGAACGCTACGAGAAACTCGACAACGGCCTCCTCGAAAAAACCCTCGGCAGCCTCTTCTTGGACGACGGATCGAATGGCTCAGAGTCCATCGAAGTCAAATTCCACTAGTCCATAGTATTGGCCGCCAAGCAAGCCCTTCAGCTAGGCTCATAGGAAAATATCTGATTACTGGCTCTCCCTAAGAGATATATCCAATAATCCTCCTCATCCTACAATCCTGAGGTTGAGAAGAGAAGTAAGGATATGCCTCCTCCAAAGAGGGTCCTAGCCGTCGGAATAGTGTTTGCGGTAATTGTGAGCATTGCCCTACGTGGCGCCCTCGCAGCGGATGAGGCGGCTTCAACCCTTGAACTTGCGGAGAACTCCCTTGCCTCCTCCTACGGAGCCGTCTTTGACGCAGGTAAAGCCGGAGCCAATGTGACCGCCTTAACGAGAGAGCTGGACAATGCAGGATTCCTCCTAAGTAAGGCCTATCTCGAGTATCGGGTTGGAAATCTCAGCGGGTCCATCTACTTCGCCGAGCTGAGTCATAACGTCAGCTCAGAGACCATGCTCAGGGCAATGCAGTTGAAGGAGATAGCAGCCTCGGAGGCTGCTCGTCGTTTCTGGCTGACAGTCATAACCAGTTCTGCTTCTATTATAGTAATTATCCTAATGAGCTACATCCTTTGGCAACGCTTCAGACGGTGGTATCAAAGCCGGAGTAGAGTGCTAGTCCGATGAACCTCGACCAATACCGAGCCGCATTCCTGACGATAACCCTTGTATTGGCTCTTATTGCAGCGGCTCCGATCATGAATGTGACCGTAAGCCTTCCAAGCCCAGCCGAAGCCTTCTCCGAACTTTGGGTTCTCGGGTCGAACCATACTATAGCAGAATATCCACTGCAGATGAAGGTTGGGAGTGTAGGAAGGCTAGTCCTCGGCATCCGAAACAACATGAACTATCCTGTATATTATCTTCTGAAGGCGAAGTTCCGCAACGAAACTCAGCCATTCCCAGACGCCATCAAAGGCGAGCCTAGTCCCTTACCGTCCCTCTACGAGTTCAGATTCTTCCTAGAGAATGGGAAGACCTGGGAGACTTGGTTCAACTTCTCGATAAGGGATGCATCGTTCTCACAAGAGTCATGCCTCGTCAAGTCGATAGTCGTCAACGGTACGCCTATTTCGATGAACGTTACCTCGCTTCTAAGCCCGGTCAAGAATGGTTTTTACTATCAGTTTTTCTTTGAACTCTGGTTGTACGACTCGAAGACCCAGAGTCTTCGATATCATGAGCGTTTCGTTTCCATTTGGACGAACATCGTCCAGTAATTCTATCGTGAAAACCTATTCGAATTAGGAAGGTGGATAAAATGAATTACAGGAAGATACCTTACGCGCAGCCCTACATCACGGAAGAAGACGTAGAGGCTGTGACAACCGCCGTGAGAGAGAAAAGGCTCTCCCAAGGAGTCTACGTCGATAGGTTCGAGAAGGAGTTTGCCAACCACCTTGGATGCAGGCAAGCGGTAGCCGCGACGAATGGTACAGCGGCGTTGCACCTCGCAGTAGCCGCCATAGGAATAGGACCTGGAGATGAAGTGATCATCCCCTCCTTTACCTTTGTGGCGACTGCCAACGTCGCTCTATACATGGGCGCGAAGCCCATCTTCGTCGAGGTAGACCCGAGGACCTACAATATCGACCCTGGGGATATTGAGAGGGTCGTCTCGGCGAAGAGCAAGGCGATCATCGTGGTCCATTATGGCGGCCAGACAGCGGACATGGACCCGATACTAGAGGTAGCTGACAAACACGGTCTACGGGTCATCGAAGACGCGAGTGAGGCCCACGGAGCAACATACAAGGGCAGAAACGCTGGAGCAATGGCTGACATTGGAACCTTCTCCTTCTACCCGAACAAGAATATGACGACGGGAGAGGGAGGCATGCTGGTTACGAACGATGAGAAACTGGCCGAGAGGGCGCGCCTGCTTAGGAGTCAAGGACAGGACTCACGTTACCACCATATCGTCCTCGGCTATAATTACAAGATGACGGACATTCAAGCCGCCCTCGGCATCTCTCAGTCGAAGAGGCTGAACTGGGTGGTCCAGAGGAAGAAGGAGGTCGCTCAATATTACGAACGTCTACTTGAAGGTGTCGAGGGGGTCACCCCACCCTACGTTATGCCGAACTGCGTTCACGGCTACATGTTCTACACTGTAAGCTTCCCAAGAGGGGTCAGAGACAAAGTTGCAAAATACCTCAGTGAGGTGGGGATTGAAACGGTCATCGCCTTCTCCCCGCCAGTTCACCTACAACCCTTCTACAAGGAACTCTACGGCTACGAGGAAGGCTACCTCCCGGTAACGGAAGAATGCTCGCGTAGGGTCCTTTCACTCCCCATGTATCCCCAGATAACGAGGGAGGATCAAGAGTTCATAGTCGAGTCGATAAAAGGAGGAATGAAGCGGTGAAGCCGAAGAAGGTCCTCGTTACCGGCGGGGCCGGCTTCATAGGAAGCACCCTAGTCCGCGAACTTCTCGCACGCGGATACAACGTGACGGTACTGGACAACATGAGTATTGGATTGATCGATAACCTCCCCAATGGGGACGGAGCACTGAAGATCATCGCGGGAGATGTCCGGGACTTCGAGATGGTCTCCGCTGTGGTACAAGGACATGATGATGTCCTCCACCTAGCTGCCCAAGCCTTCATTCCTATGAGCTACGACCTTCCAGTCAAATGCGCTAGTGTGAACTCCCTCGGAAGCCTAAATGTCTTCAAAGCCTGCCTCGACCACGACGTCAAACGGATCGTCCATGTGAGTAGCAGCGAAGTCTACGGGTCCTCTAGGTATACGCCCATGGATGAGAAACATCCGTTGAACCCTGTCAGCACTTATGCTGTAGCTAAACTAGCGGCCGACCTATGGGCTCAAACCATGTACTTCGAACATAAACTGCCCGTAGTCATATTGCGACCGTTCAATACCTTTGGGCCGCGAGATACGTTGCCCCGCTTCATCCCAGAGGTCATACGACAGAACCTTAAGGAGCCTGTAATCAAGGCTGGGAACCTCCAGTCGGGAAGAGACTATACTTTCGTCACAGACACAGCCAAGGGCATAATTCAAGCCATGGAATGCGAGAACATCGAAGGAGAGATAATCAACTTCGGGACGGGGAGGTCCCCAAAGATGTATGAGATCATGACCATGATACTCAGGATGATGGACCTTAGAGAAAAAGAGATCATCGAGGACAAGAGCAGATTCAGGCCCCACGATGTCGACAATCTTACGTCCAATGCTGCGAAGGCACGGAAACTCTTGGGATGGGTGCCGGAGTTCGACCTCGAAAAGGGGCTGCAGGAGACAATGGACTGGTACATGAACAACGGCCAATTATGGATGTATGAGAAACGGGGCTGGTACTGGAAGTTCTAGCTTGAGGCCGATTCCCCGAAGACCGCGCCTCTTGGATAGAAGTTGAGTGGTTTCTTAGAAGGGGTCTACGCTTTGAGGTGAAGGTTGAGCAGAAATCAAGGATTTAAGGATCGTGGCGCATTCTTTGTACCACTCCATCTCTTACGACTCTCAAAGTCTCACATCATTGGCTGGAGATCGCGTTGAGGATCTTGGTCGTTCCGACCTCAGACTGGATCGGGCATCCTACCCCCTCGCGCCTCCACCACATTTTTGAGAAGCTCGCCGAGCGCAATGAAGTGCATGTTCTGAGATTTAGACTCTATTCAGAGAGGAAACTGACGACAAAGACCATAGTTCACGAAGTAGAGCAATTCGACTTCAAGGGCCTTGCTGCCTACTACATAGTCAATGCGCCTAGACACTTCAGCTCGGTAAGGAAGATAATCAAGGAGAATCACATAGACACGGTCGTCGTATCCAATCTCCTAGCTGGCTACATGGCCGCTAAGGCGTCCAAAGGTCTGGCGGCCGCCGCATTCGACCTTTCAGACTACTTCCCCACATCGGGGGCAGGATACTATTTCTCCATCGATTCTATTCTGGGACGGGTAGCGACGCAGTCCCTAGAGAGCCTTCTGAAGAAGACCTTGGAACTTGTGAGTGAAACCGTCACCTGCTCCTACCCCCTTCAAGACTACGTGAAGAGACTAGGCGTCCGAAATGTCTGCGTCATAGCAAATGGTGTGGACGAGTTCTTCCTTGAATCTGGTAGGAGAGGCGATGAGATCCGAGAGGAGTTTGGCCTCGATGGACATGTGGCCATAGGATACTTGGGGTCGATCGAGTTCTGGCTGGATATGCACACCTTGCTTAGGGCCTTGCATTCTATGAAGTCTAAAGGACTGAAAGTCAAACTCTTCCTTGTCGGTGCTCAACTGAGGACGTCTTCGGCCCACGCATTGAAGGATGAGATGAAAGGGCTCGGGATAGAGGATAGCGTCGTATGGCTGAACTCCTTCGTGCCCTACCGAGATGTGCCTAACTATATCGATGCCATGGACATCTGCACCATACCCTTCGACAGAAATAACCCGACAGCCTACTATTCAGCCCCGAATAAGCTCTGGGAGTACCTCGCCTTAAAGAAGCCTGTCATAACGACTCCTATACCTGATCCGATGATGCAGGCTGGGCAGTACATTGATGTGGCTTGGAACAGTCAAGACTATGTTAGGATAGTCCAAGACTACATAAAAGACCCGGACAGGTACAGGGAGAAGGCCTCCTCAGCCACGGGACTCGTCCTTGATCTCCTTCCTCCATCTTGTTTCACCCCTTACATCAGCGTGCCCGATGGATATTCTGATTGTGAAGCCCGTCAACCTATCCTTGATATGGGTTCTGACTTCACGACGCTCGTCTTGAATCGAAGAATTGACGTATGATAGCTACTAAAGCATGTTGCCGAACTAAGAATCCTCAGGACTATGCCCTCCAGGATGGTTAGGAGAGTCCTAGCAAGGTATCTGCATAGTCTACTTTCCACTGAGATGACACAATAAGGACCACCGACTAGAGTCCTTTCCCGTCAAACTCGATCTCTGAATCACTATCTGTCCAGCCCGTCTCATTTCGCCTCTGTCCGTTAGTGTCCGGAGGAGGCTTCACCCGAGCGGAGCATATGAACCTCGATCCCGCAATCTGAACTCAAGGTCGTCTACAGCCCTCAGGAACAAAGAAGCGGTCGATGCTGTCTTAGGCCCTGCCTGCCTTGCTGAGCGGCCCAAAATCCTTATGATCCTTAAAGCTCTTTCCTAGAGCCTCTGACATCCAATGCTTCTAGCAACTACCGACAATGAGGATGTCGAAGGGCTTAGGCAAGAGATGTCAAGAGGTGTAGAGCCTCTTCCACCATTCTCTCTCCAGACTCCTTTGCCAGCGCCGTTGTTTGGGCCTCATAGTTATGTATCCTCCTCTTGGAGGGCGGGTCTTCATAGGCTTGGGAGGTGACTACGTACCCGGGGACCTGATCGTTCGCCAAGCCGACGATGAAGGTATGTCTGAATGGGGACCCTGCCTTGATGGCGAGTCCCAGCTCCACGAACATCTCCCCTGGGACTCCCATGAGAATGATGCTGTCCAATGCTATGGCTTGAATCTCCGTTTCGATCCTCCTCTCCTTCATGACGGCCATGGCGAGAAGCCGCTCGGCGTAGATCCTGTCGAAGCGGTCAGCAAACCATCTCTTCACGGTCCTCCTCGCCTCTTCAACTTCTCGCTCAGAGAACTGTCTAATGGCGAGGCTGACCATCCTCCTAACCACTCTGATGCGGCAGTCGACGGGCTTACTCGCCGCCAAGGTCTCTAGAACGACTTCACTGAGCACATTTCCAACATATTTGGCCGTTCTGTTCTCCTTTACGTTCCGCCATGTGTCATGGTTCAAGTCAGAGGATAAGCCGAAGAGAGGCTTCGGTCGAGTGGCCGTTGGTGAGTTGTGGCTGAAGGGCGCTGCGTTGGAGACTCCTTGGGAGAGATGGTGGATATTACAACCGTCGGCCGAACCAGTAGCTTATGGAACTCCTTAGAATCGAGCTTCAAGACAGATCACCACTTCTCCTTCATAGGAAAAGATACATTTTCTCTAGAAGAACTCTCCATATTTTCTAGAAGTTACCTCACACAAGAACTGCCCATCTTTTATAGAAGTCTTCTCCATATCTTCGGTATGAAGTGTAAGGCATGGAGATCAACCGACGTTCCGTACCCTTGTTCCTGATCATAGCGTTACTGGCCAGCTCTTCTGCTGTGGTCCTGACCTATTCCGTGTTGACGAAGACTTTGACGACTAGCGGAACAATTGTTGTCCCACCCAGCCCACCCAGCCAACCCAGTGTGAACGTGGGTTTCTACTCCGACAAGAACTGCACTGTACCGATCACGTCTATAGACTGGGGTATCCTATCCCCGGGTTCGAGCAAAACCGTTACCACCTATCTCCGAAACGAGGGAAATGTAGGACTGACACTAAGCATTAACATGACTAACGTGAATCCCCCAGGCGCCTCAAAGTACCTCTCTCTCACAACCAACTATGACGGTGGTACAATTTCCCCCAACCAGATCTTGGAGTTGGCTTTGACTCTAAATGTCACTGCAGATGCCCAAGGAACAGACTTCAGCTTCGACATAGTCATTTCATATGGTTGACGGCTCGCAGGGGGCTTCAGAGTGAAGGCTACTAGGATGACCAAGCTCATCGCCAGAGTCCTAGGCTTAACTGGTTGTATTGCTTGCCTCATCATATCCAGTATGGTGGTCTTTCACGGCATGGCATCCATCGTAGAACATAATCCACTCATAGCATGGGCGGAAGTAGCCATAGCGAGTCTCGGCGTCATCACTAACATAATAGAAGTCAAAGAATGGAGGCTTATCACCATTGAGTAGGAAGGATCGGAAGCGGTGTTCATCGTTGTCTCTGATGCCGGAGCTGAGGCTGAGGTTAAGGCCGCGGACATATCGGGAGAGGCGGTCGAATGGGGGGAAGAGTTTTTCACAAAAACAAACGTAGTGAGGTCGAAATGAGGCTAAGGCTACTGCTTTTCCTATTCCCCGCAATACTGGTAGGGTTGCTGGGTGCACTACTACTTGACGTTGGGAGGATGAGGGATTGAATCTGGCCGATGCAATCCAGACGAAATCGGCGAATAGGAGACGAGGACGCGGAGACATTCGGAGGGGGCTTCTAGTCCCCTTGAGGAGGTGGGCTAGTACCGAATGCAGGGGCCGTCTCGTCCTCCTAGCGTTGACTTGGTTGGGTAGACGGCCTTTCCGCGTCCCTATCTTCGCTTGGTGCTCGCTAGGAGGCTGTGGCTAGTAGTCAGGGTCAGTCCTGAAGCTCTCATTTATCCTCCACATCCTCCACTCCGGCGCCAGTTATTGCGAATCTCGTGGCTTCCTCAGGGAGGTAAGGGCTGTCGATGACCCTGATTACCCGAGTGGTCTCCTTCCCCTTACGGATGTAGAGGCGATGCGTCGAGGCGTGGGCGACGATGTTCCCACCGGCTGGGCGGTTAGGGTCGCCGAAGAAGGCCTGGGGGTTTGACTGTATCTGGTTCGTCACCACGACGGCTAGGTTATAGATCTCGGCTAGGCGGAGGAGTTTGTGGATGTGGCTGTTGAGCTTCTGCTGGCGTTCAGCGAGGCTCTCGCGGCCCACGTATTCTCCCCTGAAGTGGCTGATGAGGGAGTCCACTACGACGAGCCTGATGCCCTCCTCCTCGACGACCTTGAATGCCTTATCCGCGAGAAGCATCTGGTGATCGCTATTGTAGCACCGGGCGTAAATTATGTTCTCCAACACCTTCTTGGGATCAAGGCCTCGAGCCTCAGCCACACCATGAATCCTCTGGGGGGCGAAGGTTCCCTCAGTATCTATGAAGAGGACTTTACCCCCGAGACCTCCTTGTTCCGGCGGAAGTTGGGCGGTAATGCAGAGCTGCATGCATATCTGGCTCTTCCCGGTGCCGAATTCGCCGATGAACTCGGTTAGGGCTTGGGTCTCGATGCCTCCTCCAAGGAGCTTATCGATGTTCTTGCTTCCAGTGGTTATTCTCTGGGCCTTCTGGCGCTTCTCGAAGAGTTCTAAGGCGGTCATGAAGTCGAGTCCGAGGATCTCCCTTGCCCTCTGCTGCATCTGAAGTGCCGTGTCCTCTCCTAGACCCGCGTTCTCAACCAGTTCCCTTATGGGTGTAACCGCTAAGGCTTCCACGGTGGTGTAGCCTGCTTCCTTGAGCTTGGTTGCGGTGGCGGCTCCGACGCCCTTGATGTCGGTTATGTCCGTCCGCCCAGTCGACATCTGCCTCTTCCTCAAGGCAGGGTTCATTCTTTCCTATTTTTATAGTAACATGTACCGTTGGGGGGGAGGGGTATCGACTCCTCGATGGAGGACCAATCTCGCTCACCCTCAGAGTCTTGCAGCTATGTCAAAGTGTGGAGTAGTCTTAACATAGAGCCAATATTCTGCATGGATATGTCAAAGACTTGGTTCTGTTTCCTCTTGTAAACACTTGTCTCATGGCTATCTGCCAAGTGGTGCCTCGATGCCTTGCCACTCTTCCTAAAGGGAACTCACCGCAATCGGATATTGTGAGGGGGAAGCTGAGCGCGACTATGAAGACCCGCAAGTTAGAGGGCAGCTAAACCATGTCTAGAAAGAAGAAAGAACCGATGACTCCTGAGGAGCAGCTTCGCTCCGTGGCCAAGCAGATCCTAGACGAGGCGAGAAAACGGGCCCACTTCGAGATGGAATGCTTAACGCAGATGGTGTTGCAGGAGGCGAAGGCCGCGGCTCGTTACGCTAGGGATAGGCCATTCTACATCTCTTGAAGCTCCTCTTCCTCCTCCCCTAGAGGGCGTATCCCGTCTTCCTGAAGAACTCGACCAAAGACGCTACAAAGGCTTTCTGACAATTGATCTGGTAGACCACAGGGGTCAGACTCAACTCCTTAACCAATCCCAGCTCGACCAGCACCTTCAAGTGCTTCCTAACAGCCATGGGCTTCAACCCCGTAGCCTTCTCCAGACCGTACCTCGTATATGAGGGGAACCCGCTCGCGGCCAGAACCCTGAGTATCTTCAGCCTGCCTAAACTGCCGAGGGCCTCCTCAGCAACGCAGATATCTCTAGCTCCCGCGTCCTTTGAGGTCAGTCTCAACCCTCTCCACAAGGCTATTCAGGTACTTGATGACTCCCTCGGTAGGCATGTCGGCGATCCCTATCTGCGTCAAGGATTTGACCTGAACTATCCCTCGGTCACACAGATCCTGAAGCAAGCGGTCGACGTTCCTAGGCCTCATCCCATATTCCTCGGCGACGAGGTCGCTGCCCTCCTGAATCTCGCTGAAGGTGATGTAGGGAGTCTTTCGGTTCCGAAGAACCCTCGCTACAGCCAAGAGGACTAGGCGTTCCTCGTCTGGGAGTTCGAGGATGTCCTCCGACGTTATCTGATGGGAGATCTCCCCATGTACCTTCCGAATATGCTCCGGCAGGATCCTCCCCATGCCTTGCCTTTCCGCGAGGTTCCCGGCATGTAGAAGCAGGTCGAGGGCGTAGCGGATGTCACTGTTGACCGGAGGCTGAGCGGTTACGTCGGCGATGTACTCGAGTACGTCCCCAGATATGGCGCCTCTTCGGAAGGCCTCTGAGACTCTGGCTTCGAGGATGTCTTGAATCTGTTTGGTGGTGTACTGGGGGAACTCGACAATTGTCCGGCCTAGGCTGCTCAGCTCTGAGGGGTCTAGGAGGTTGTGGAAGGATTTGTCTCTGGAGATGAAGATTAGGCCGATGACGCCGCATGGTTTCTCTGGGGCCAGCTCATTTATGCGGGTGAGGTCGTAGATGATCCGCTCCTTTGTGTGGCGGATGTAGTACTCTATCTCGTCCAACGTGAGGAGGAGATACTTCTCTCGGGACGTTAGGTACTTGATGAGCTGGTAGAGCATCTCTTCTGCGCTCAGGCTCGTCGCACGAATTTCTGGAGCGCCCCGGTCTAGGAGGTGGCGATATAGGACGACTCGACCACTGCTCTGAAGCTTCAGGTTGATGTACACGTGAGTGAGGTCTATCTTCCGGCCCCGCGCCTTCGCTTGGAGACTCTCACCGAACCTGAGGGCCGTACTCGTCTTACCGACACCGACTCCCCCGACTATCTGGACCGTACGGAGAAAGGTCTCGGAGACCCTGTCCAGGGCATCTTCGAAAAGGTTTGCTAAGGCTTGAAGTTGCTCCTCCCTATGGGGGAGTGTGGAGGGTATGTATCGGGGGGAGAGCTTGTTCCTGTCCCTGAAGACTCCCGGCAAACACCTCACGCGCGAGAATCTACAGGTTCTCTCATCTAAAAGGATTTACAGACTCGAAAGTTCAGCGGTTAGGCGTAAGTTCAAGAACTTCTAGTCCGAAAGCTTGCCAAACTTCATGCTAGGGAAAATGGCCCTCAAGGCAGCCCTATGTCCCGTCTCCCTAGATGCCCTAGGAAAACCTTCCGTCGTGCCTGAACGATAGATGACAACCTGTTTAAAGCCTCCATGACTGCCATTGAAGGGTGAGGACTCTTCAATGGGGCGCAATAAGAAGTACTCAGGATACAAGGCCTACCGGTACCTCGAACCCGGGTTGGACTACAAGGCGTTCAAGCTGAGGGAAGCCATAGTGAAGGATTGGTCGTATGCCGTCCCCCTATCCGAGACCGAGGAGGAACGGGCCGAGAAGATAATGGTGAAGAACATCCTCATCGACCTCCACGAGCATCCGGTCCTCTTCCCCGAGGACATGGCCGAGACCTATGCCCTGAGTCGTGAGGGGCGGGAGTTCATGGCCTACGAGGCCCTAAGCCTGTCGGGCCTAGACGCTGTCTTCGACAACCTCCTCAACGGCTTCTCGACGATTACATCGAAGATGGGTTGGAAGTGGTCCGACACCGTCCATGACCTGGGCATGAGGCTGTGCGACATTGCCCACCAAGACTTCATCATCCACTGCAAGAAGGTGGACGACATAACGACTGCCTTTGAGACAGGGCGCCTAGCCTGGGTAGCGACCCTCGAATCTGCAAGCTCCATCGAAAACGAGGTGGATCGCATCGATATCCTCTACGGCCTCGGCGTCAGATGCATGGGGCTGACCTACAGCGAGTCCAACATGCTCGGCTCAGGCCTTAAGGAGTCCCGCGACGCAGGCCTCTCAGACTTCGGCTACGACGCCGTTGCGAGGATGAACAAGCTCGGAATGCTCATCGACGTGAGCCACTGTAGCGACCAGACGTGCCTCGACGTGATTGAGGCGAGTAAGGTGCCGATCCTAGTCTCCCACCGTGGGGCAAGGGCCCTCACACCTACGAGGAGGATGCTCCCTGACAAGGTTCTCCAAGCCCTAGGAGAGAAGGGTGGGGTTCTGGGCGTGGAGGCGGCGCCGAATACGACGGCAACGAAGAGGCATCCCGTCCACTCCATAGAGTCATATATGGAGCATATCGAGTATTGCATAGGCCTGATGGGGATAGACCATGTTGGATGCGGCCCCGACACGATGTACGGCGACCATGTAGGCCTCTACCGCGTCGGGGTGGCTAGGAATATGACGGAAGGATTGGGACATCATCCACGAGGGGGGAAGGAGTCGCGCTTCCTTGGCATAGACGTGGACTTGGACGCCATGCCGAAGTATGTTCAGGGGATGGAGAACCCGACTGAATGTCTTCAGAACGTGGTTCGATGGATGGTCAAGCACGGCTACTCCGACCAAGAAGTAGCCAAGGCCGTGGGCGGAAACGCGTTAAGGCTCCTACAACAGGTCTGGTAGTCAGGCTATGTATCTCTGAGAGGCCCTCTCGAAGTCCTTGACGATCTCCATGACCCGCCTATGCGTCTGACCGCGTTCAAGGGGATACCCTTCAAGTTTGACCAAGGTCCGGTTTTAGCCAACTGTGCGGCTACACGGTGGGGGCCTAGAATGAGACATTAGGTCCCGGAATCGTCACTTTACTAATAGTGGCGCCGGGGACGGGATTTGAACCCGTGCGACCCATAAGGGTCACAGACTTAGCAGGCCTGCTCCCTACCAGACTAGGAGACCCCGGCGCGAGGTACCGTGCTCCACTTGTGTTTCTTGCGGTGGGGTGTCTTAAGGTTAGCGCCTTCAAGAATACGTCTGAATCTCAGTGCACCAAGCTGGAAGAGGTCCACGATCTGAAGCTGCCTGAGAAGCGTCGGTACAAGAAAGGCCAACATAGCGAGGAGTCATCCGTGGCAAAGGCCCTCCTCCACGCTTGATGATGAGTGTAAGAAGGTTTTTTATTCCATGACAATAGTCTATGACGAGCGTATCCAGAGGGAGAAGTGAACAAAATGAAGATTACAGGGATAAAGAACTATAGTCTCACAGACTCAGATGGAAGACAATACTTCATAGTGAAAGTGGAAACCGACGAAGGCATCTACGGACTCGGAGAAGTCGGCATCCGCTGGTGGGGTGCCGCAATAGAAAAGGCCATAGAACACCTGTCCGAGATCGTCGTAGGGCAAGACCCCTTCAGTACCGAGCGCCTCTGGCAGCACATGTTCAGAGGAAGCTTCTTCCCAGCCGGAAACGTCTACACCTGCGCCATCAGCGCCATAGACATCGCACTCTGGGACATCAAAGGCAAAGCCCTAGGCATGCCCATCTACAAGCTCCTCGGCGGTCCTGTTCGAGACAAGGTGGTATGCTACCCGCACTCCCAAGGCAGAACAAATGAGGAGTTGGTGGCGAACTGCATACAGGCGGTGAAAGAAGGATGGAAGTTCGTGCGTTGGGGTCAGCCCGAGACCGGGGGAACCTTCGAGTACAGAGGCAAAGAGGGAAAGCTTGAACCCGTCAAGTCGATTGCGATAGCCGAGAAGCAGATGGCTTCGGTGAGAGATGCTGTCGGTCCAGATATCGGGATATGCTTCGACGTACACACCCGCCTTGACACGGCTCACTCCATCGCTCTCTGCAAAGCCCTCGAACCCTACAAACCCTTCTTCATAGAGGACCCCTTACGATCTGAGAACCCGGGAAGTTATCGCACCCTTGCTAGGCACGTGTCACTCCCCATCGCAGCAGGTGAGCAGTGGGCATCAAAGTGGGCCTTCCGAGAGGTAATCAAGGAAGAACTCATAAACTATGCCCGAATCGACCTCTGCATAGTCGGAGGCTTGACCGAAGCCCTGAAGATCACCCATTGGTGCGAGACACACTACATAGACATAGCACCCCATAACCCGCTCGGACCCGTGAGCGCGGCAGCCTGCGTCACCCTGTGCATGGCATCCACCAATGTCGGGGTACAGGAGATGCCCCGACGACCGGGAAGCTTTGCCACAGACCTCTTCCCGAAACAGATCGAATGGAGTGACGGGTACGCATACGCACCTAACACACCGGGTCTGGGCGTAGACTTCGATGAAGAAGTCGCTGAAAAAAGACGGGTTTCACCAACTGGCTGGCCTCCCTTGCTTCGACGTGACGACGGCGCATTCACTAACTGGTAACTGAAAGGGAGAGAACAAGAAACTCCTTACTCCCAGCACTCATATTCCCGACCTCGCTGTTTCATGACATGAGGGATCTTCTCTTGTCTGTCAAAAAGCCCTCTGAAAAGACAGGCTAAACCACCCCTTCCAAAGTCTTCCCATCAAACATAGGAGAGGAGATGTAAGTCTTATCTCTCGCAGACGGTCCCTGAATGTATCCAACAGAAGGTTCCTAGGGATGGAATATCGAGTTCTAGGGAGGATGGGGCTGAAGGTCTCTGAACTAGGTCTCGGAGGCCACGAGTACGCGCGTATCCTAAGCGCAGCCCATTTTATTGGAAAGAGGAGATTTGAGGAACCAGTGGGTCTTGAAGAGCTCTTAGAGACTCAGGGTCCGAGGAACGAATTGATACGGAGGGCGATAGACGCTGGAGTTAACTACTTCGATACGGGCCAGATAGAGGAACCTCAGTCTTTAGGTCTGGCTTTGGAAGCCCTTGGGCGAAGGAAGGATGTCTACATAGCTGCTGAGGCTATGCACCCCGTCGGGAAACTGAAAGACACTCCGAGGGCGAGATGGCGAGAAGTCGTCCTAGAAGGTGTAGAGGAAAGGCTGAAACTATTACGGACGAATTATATTGATGTTTACAATGTTCATATGCCAGAAAGCAACTACTCGCGTGAAAGATTCGAATTCGTTATAGACGTTCTGAAAGAAGTCAAGGACCAAGGCAAGATAGGTGCGATAGGCGCGGCCTGCCATGATGTAAGGTTCCTGGCTGAGTTGATTCGGAAGTACGATTGTTTCGACTCCGTGATGGTTCCGTACAACTATCATCTCCAAGAAGCTAGGGATGCTCTCTTCCCACTCTGTAAGGCCTTGGATGTCGCCGTGGTGGTCATGAAGCCCTTCTCCTGGCCCTACTACGGCATCTCCTTCCACCATTTCTGTCCCCCAAGCCTTGAGACAGGAGGCTTTACGCCTAATCAGATAAGCCTCAGATGGATACTCAAGTCTCCGGAGGTCAGCACGATAGTGCCGGGGACCAATACCATAGCTGAATTGGAAGAAAACTTGGCCGCCATTACTAAGGAGGGCAAGGTCGATGAGGGAGTCCTCAAACGATACCTTGAACTGGCTCAGAGCCCCCAAGGCAAGGAGAGGCTCAGGGAGCTGGTTGGGCAAGGAGAGATGGCGCGCACCCGCGCCTATGTTAGAGGTTATGCCCAGAGGGCTCTCGCAGAAGCCGGTTAAGGGGCCATAGCGCGATATCTGAACACACGCAACTTTAATAGAGGCTTCAACCCCCAGACAATTCGGCGACGGGTCTAAGTGGGAGCTAGGGGTCCCCAAGGGAGAGATCCCGACCGCAAACCCCCTACACGGCGGACGACGCTGGAGTAGGCATCGAAGCCCTCAAGCTCCTACGGTTCCTGGGCTATGAACGCCTGTCCCCTAGGGCCTACGGTTGCGGGGCGGTCTCCGGAGGGAGGCTGACCTCCGCATCTACCGGGCTAACCTGGCCAGGCTCGGAAGAGAGCAACCTACCCTCGGACGCGGGGCGCTTGGGGGGTTACAGGCGCGAGTTCGGTGGCCTCTTGGGGTTCGAGGTGCGTAGTTGCTGATCTCCGGTGACCCGTCGTCTCTCTTGAGATCGAAAGACTAAAAGAGCCCAGCACCTTATGTCCGCCTGAGGGCCTTCGCCATGTGTGAGTTTAGGGTAATACTGGATGGGGAAAAGGTCTTCGAGGACGCTATCTACGTCAAAGATGATGGACAGCGCCTTCTAGTCAGGGATGTCCTAGGGCAATCTAAGGTCTTCCTCGGCTGCCGCGTGGTCGAGATCAGCGTGGAACGGGAAGAGTTGATGATAGCCAAGGCTCGGACTTGATGCCAGGACCCCTTCCGACTTGTCGTTACATATCGCTGCCCACATGGGGAGCTTCATTTACCAAACCCGAATGTTTGATTAGTAAAACTTATATGTTTTAGGGACCATATCCCACCTCGAATCCTATGAGCTCAGAACTCTCGTCCATAGAGGAGGAGTACCTCGAAGCGATATGGCATCTTGAACAGCGTAACAAGATAGCCAAGACCGGTGACCTAAGCCAACGCCTCAAGGTCACCATGGGCACAGCCAGCAACATGATCGACCATCTTGAACACCAAGGTCTACTGGAACATGAACACTATCGAGGTGTAAAACTCACAGAGAAGGGGCGAGAAGCCGCCACGGCCGTCGTACGCCGCCACCGCCTCGGTGAGAGATTCCTCGTCGACATCCTCCACCTCGACTGGAGTCGAGTTCACGACGCTGCCTGCAAGTTGGAGCATGGCTTCTCCAAGGAGGTGACGGACTCCCTCGATACTACCCTAGGCAAACCGAGGACGTGCCCCCACGGGAACCCAATCCCTTCAGAGACCGGAGAGATCGTCGAGGAGGAGGCCGTGGCCCTAAGTGAACTCAGACCCGGAGACAAGGCTTCGGTCTCTAGGGTGACTGAGGAGGGGACAGAGCTGCTTCAATACCTAGCGACCTTGGGCTTGATGCCTGGAGCCCGAGTGGTCGTGGAAGCGAAGGCGCCCTTCAACGGCCCTCTCATGATCAAGGTGGGGAACGCCAGCTACCCATTGAGCCGCGATGTGGCTTCGATCATTTTAGTCGAGAAGACTTGATTCAGGGAGACTTTCCATGTCGATCGATTCGGAATTGTACGAGTTCTTGGAGCTTGTAGACGGGTTCGGGGCAGAGAATAGGCCTGTTGACCTGTCTGCTATCGTCCTCAAACTAAAGTGCCATGTCGATGAGGTGGATAATGTCCTCAAGACAGCCTTGAAGGCTGGTCTTATTGAGCGTAGCAATGATCTTCTAAGGCTGACGGATAGGGGTCGCTTGATTGTTAAGACGCACCGGGAGCGCTACGTCCACAAGGAGTATGAACATGGACACGGTTTAACGGGTCGGGTTACAGAGCTTCTCGAAGGACGTGTGAGGAATTGGCGTGGCCACTGGCGCAAGAGACACGGCTTTGACGACCGGGCTCTTGAGAACCTCTATCGAGGTCTTGGGGAACTCAAAGGCCGTATAGAGGAAACCTCAACCCTTGCAGACCTGCGGCAGGGAGAGAAGGGCGTCGTGGCCTTCGCTCTTGGAGGCCATGGCCTCGTCAGAAGACTATCAGAGATGGGACTAACGCCTGGAACAGAGGTCACGGTTGTCAGAAGTGCTCCCCTCCATGGCCCCGTCGAGGTGAAGGTTCGAGGCGTATCCTTAGCCTTAGGTCGAGGGATAGCTTCAAAGATCATCGTGAAGGGGCTTGAGAGAGATGCAGAGAGCGGAGCAGGAACATAGCTTAACCATCGCCTTGGCAGGTAACGCCAATGTCGGCAAATCAACCATATTTAACCAGCTCACAGGACTAGACCAGATCGTAGGCAACTGGCCTGGGAAGACCGTTGAAAGGGCAGAGGGAACTCTACATTTCAAGGGATACACCTTCAAAGTTCTGGATCTTCCAGGAATCTACTCGCTCTCAACCTACTCGATAGAGGAGATCGTCGCCCGAGACTACATAGCCATCGAGCGCCCAGACATGATCATCAATGTGGTGGACGCCTCGGCCCTAGAGCGCAACCTATACTTCACCTTGCAGCTCCTCGAACTTGAAGCTCCAATCATCATGGCTTTGAACCAAGTGGACTTCGCTTCGAAGAGGGGAATAGAGATTGATGTGCAGAGGCTTTCGCTGGCTCTCGGAGTTCCGGTGATTCCGACGGTTGCCATAGGAGGGATCGGAATTGATGGGGTTATGTCCACGGTGGTCGACGTTCTCGAAGGGAGAGTCGGGCTAAAGCCGCTTAAGGTACGGTACGGCAAGGAAGTGGAAGGAGGGCTGGATAAGATTGAGACCATTATTCAAGAGAGGCTTCCGGAGCTTTCTGCAAAGTATCCGGCAAGATGGATCGCAATAAAGCTACTCGAAAGGGACGAAGACATAGAGAAAAAGGTCCAGTCGAACCAGAATGGGAAAGAAGCCCTCGAATATGCCCACACAATTGTCGAAGAGATTGAGCGATTGCATGGAGAGCCCTCCTCCGTCGTCATAGCCTCCGAAAGATACAGAATTGTAAACAATATAGCGAGGGACGTCACCCAGGTTGTTTCGCCCCCTAAGACGATGCTTGAAGAGAAGCTCGACGCGGTAACGGCGCACAGAATCCTCGGCTACCCCGTACTGATAGCTGTGATGACGGCTACTTTCGCCACCATCTTTGTCGTAGGCGACCTTCTTGTAGGCATCTTGAACAGCTTATTCGAGAAGACGCTGATACCGATTATTGCCGGCGCGTTATCCGTGGTCATGCCCCAAGCCTTTGTTCACTTGATCGTCGGCGGGTTCTTCTCAGGCATAGGTGCTGGCATTACGATAGCGTTGCCATACATCGTCCCGTTCTACATCATCCTCGCAGTTCTCGAGGACAGCGGCTATCTTCCTAGGGCAGCTTTCCTCATGGACAGCGTGATGCATAGGATTGGGTTGCATGGGAAGGCCTTCATACCGTTGCTCCTTGGCTATGGATGCAATGTCCCTGCGTGCATTGGGTGCCGCATAATGGAGACTGACCGTGAGAGGTTCCTCGCTGGACTCGTTGTCGTTCTGGTACCGTGTGCAGCGCGAACGGTTATCATACTAGGCCTCGTGGGGAGATACGTAGGATTACCTGCGGCCTTAGCCCTGTACATCTTCGATCTAGTCTTAGTCTTTGCTCTCGGGAGGCTGGCGTTTAGAGTGCTACCCGGTGAGCCTGTAGGCCTCATCATGGAGATGCCGCCCTACAAGATGCCGTCTCTGAAGAATGTGGGCAAGAAGACTTGGGCTAGGACGAAGGACTTCATCTACATAGCCTTCCCCCTGATCATCGGGGGTAGCGTCGTCCTAGAGATCTTGAGGACGACGGGTCTGGTGTGGTCTATCGTGGACCTCATGGCCCCCTTTGTCAATGGTTGGCTCGGCCTACCAGCGATCACCGGAATCCCCCTGATTTTCGGCATCCTACGCAAGGAGCTGACATTGATTCTGCTCTCAGAGCTTGCTGGAACCACGGACTTCGGTAGGATTCTGAGCCCACTGCAGATGGTGGTATTCGCTCTGGTCACAATGATCTACATACCATGCGTCGCCACCATTGCGGCATTGGTCCGTGAGTTTGGTTGGAAGAGGGCCGTAGGGGTAGTCATCATCGACATCCTACTCGCTCTACTGATAGGTGGGTCGGCCTATCGTATCCTAGCAGCCTACATTCAATGACTAGCAGAATCCAGAATCATAGCTATGCGTCCACCGACTGACATAATAGAAAGGTTAAAACCATGTCCTTCTCCTTGCTAGTAACCTCCCAAGCACTCAGACTCGGTGAAGCCTCATGAAGATCGCTGTATCCGGAAAGGGCGGAGTAGGCAAGACCACGGTCTCAGCCCTCCTAGCCAAAGCCTTCCTAGAGAAAGGCCTCCGAGTCTTGGCGATAGATGCAGACCCAAACCCTAACCTTGCGATTCTCCTCGGCGTCCCTCTAGAGGAGGCGGAGAAGATAGTCCCCATTTCAGAGAACAGTGCCCTCATCGAGGAGAAGACAGGGGTCAAACCCGATAGCTACGGAGGCGTCTTCCGACTCTCCTTCAGGGTTGACGACATAGTACAACGCTACGGGGTGACGACTCCGAGCGGCGTTGACCTCATCGTGATGGGCGCGGTGCGGTCTGCTGGGCAGGGCTGCATGTGCCCGGCGAACGCCTTGATTAGGGCCCTTGTAAGGCACCTTCTGACGCAGCCTGGGGAGGTGGCTGTGGTGGATATGGAGGCGGGGGTAGAGCACCTCGGGAGAGGAACCGTCGAGTTTGTAGACGCCATGCTCGTGGTGACCGAGCCTTCCTTGAGGTCCTTGGATACCGCGAGACGGGTTAGCAGACTCGCTAAGGAAATAGGCATTAAGCACGTCTTCCTCGTCGGCAACAGTGTCGCTGGGGGGGATTCTAAGGTCATAGAGGACTACAGTGAGAGGATTCGCGTCCCGCTCCTAGGCCTCATTCCCTACGATAAGAATCTTCGTATCCTCGATACCCTAGGCAAGAAGTCTCTCGCCTCCTTCCCTTCCTCGCCGGGCGCAGATGCGGTCAAGCATCTTAGCGAGGCGCTCCTCGAATTGGAGAAATCTAGGGCGTAACATTGGTTATATGGGAGACGCCATATTATCGACGAGTCCAGTTTAGGTATGGATCCATGCAGGAAGAGGAAGGATGTCGAGGAAAGAACCTCTTAATAGACTGCTGGAAGAAGCTACCAGACTCCATGGCCACTTCGGGCCTTTCCTAGTCCTAGGCGTCAAGCTCGCTTTATTTGCTGAGGAATCCTTAGGCGCGGAAGTTGAGGGGTGTTTCTTAGAGGTGCCGAAGAAGGTTCCTACCATATGCGTTATAGACGGGGTGGAGGCAATAATCGGAGCCGGCCGAGTTAGGTCTAGGGACGCGAAGAGGATTCTGGCGACGTTCCGAGGCGGTGGAAAGTCCGTTAAGATCAGCGTCAGAGACGACGTGTTGGACGAGTTCGAGTCCAAATGTCGCCGACACTATGAGGAGTACCTGAGGGGCATCATCCCCCATGCTAAGGAAGTCGAGGTACGGCCTCCCGCTGAGTTGTTCGAGTTAAGGAATCGCTAACAGTGACGATACTATGGCACAGCCAGAGAATATTACGTCAGGAGTTTCTGACTCCTTGAGTCAGATAGATATTCTTAGGAAGCGGGGCCTGAACCTACGGGTTCTAGATGGGGATGTGCCTCTTTTTGAGAGCAGTGGGAGCGGCATGAAGCCTCTCTTGGAGACGATACGCCTCCTCGGTCGTACTAGGCTCCGAGGAACAACGGTGGTGGATAAGATCGTCGGGAAGGCCGCTGCGCTCCTTATAGCATACTTCAGGCCAAAGGGTGTTCACTGTGGAACCATGAGTCGGAGGGCCGAGGGGATCCTAGCTCGCTATGGAATCCCATATCATGCTGAGCAGGTCGTTCCGGAGATACGCCGACCCGGGAGTGACGACCTCTGCCCCTTCGAAGAGGCCGTCCTTGATGTAGAGACCCCTCTTCAGGGTTATCGTCGCCTGGTTCTGAGGCTTCTCAGCCTGAAGAATCCTGATTAGGTGAAGTAGGGCCTCCTCATCGTAATGGCGCGGGTGAAGAGTCTTCGAAGTTCTTCGTCTGGCGCGTTCTTCCTTAGCGGGGTGAGGATGTCTACGAGGTTGTCTGACCTGAAGAGGCAGGGCTTCAGCTTCCCGTCTGAAGTCAACCTCATCCGGGTGCAGTGGGCGCAGAACTCCGTATTGTGCATTGGTCGAACGACCTCAACCTCACCACCCCCCTTCAGGAAGAACTTGCGACGATGCTGCATGTCCCTAACGAGTATCTTCTCCGCCCTACTCTGTAGCGTCTCTTCTATGCCTGAGAAGTCCATGTGGAAGAGCTTGTAGTATTCCTCCTCAGACGTGTCCGATTCAACCTCGATCAGCTGAAGGACTAGATTCTCCCTCTTCGAGAAGTCCAGCATCTCCCAAACTTGCTCGTCGTTCACCCCCCTCAGTACCACCATGTTCAGCTTGACGGGCCTCAAACCGACCCGAACTGCCTCAGAGACACCTCTCAGAACCTTCTCGGCCGCATCGACGCCAGTCATCTTCCTGTATGTCCCCCTCCTTAGGGTTCCGAGGCTGACGTTCACCCTGTCTAGGCCTGAGGCCTTGAGGGGCTCAGCTAGTTCTTCGAGTAGGATGCCGTTTGTCGTTATCCCGATGTCCGATATTCCGGGTACCGCGCGAATGTTGGCGACGACTTCTCGGATGTCTTCTCGGAGTAATGGTTCTCCCCCTGTGAGTTTGATCTTGTCGACGCCGAGGGAGGCGGTGATGGAGACGATCCTGTGAATTTCTTTGGGCGTCATCTCGGTCTGCGGTTGGCGGTCGTCTCCTTCCTTGTGGCAGAAGGGGCAGGCGAGGTTGCATCTGTGAGTGAGGGAGATGCGGAGGTTAGTTACTGTTCGTCCGTAACCATCCCTAAGCATAATGGGGACCTTTTATCGATATGCTTTGCTGTTCCTATGAGTCATCCTTCCTAAGGTTTTTAACCTTTCCGAATTCGATACTACTTAGTTGGCCAATTCAGGAAACCTTAAAGGTCACAATAGTGGGTTGATGTTACTAATTGGTAATAAGAGGCCTCGCGAATGCTCAGACTCCTGCTCATGAGGGACGACAAAGTCCTGTGTGACCTCCCCATATCGCCGAGGGACTGGCCGGAGGAAGAGTTCGAGGCGGAGATGGATAGCTTCCTACGGAAGTTCACGAGGTACTCCCAGATTACGGAGGCCCTCTCGAACCTCAACCGCATCAGGATGCTCCGCTACCTCATGGACGAGGAGGAATTCACCCACAGCTTCAGCGACTTCCTAAGGGAGCTAGGAATGAACCCCAAGATAGTTCGAGAGCACGCCGTCAAACTCGAGGAGGCAGGATACGTTGAGCCTGTCGGCAGGGGCAAGTACCGCTTATCCGAAAGGGGACGCGTCCTCTTCATGACAGCCGGACTGGCAGTCATGCGGGTCGTCGAGGCCTTGGAGGGAGAGGAGATATGAGTCGGTCGGAAGATGACGCTATTAGCTGGTCGAACAACACGTCTGAAGAAATGGCAAACCAAGTGCCTTTGGAGGCCGAGAAGCAAGCAAGGTACATAGAACGTTTGGATAGGTGCCGCAACTTCAGGGAGGTCTTCCAGCTCGTGAAACAAAGTGTCAAGGAGACGCTGAAGCGGGAGCGGACAGGCCTGATGCTCTTCCTAGCTGACATGCCCTCTGTTGTCGGGGCATTTCACCAGGTAGGCACCAACAATATCGTGATGAACCGGATACTCCTCGACCACGTTCTTGAGACTTCCGAGACCACTAGGGAGGCCAACTCCTTCATCTACTCCATCCTAACCCACGAATACCTTCACGCCCTAGGCTACCTAGACGAGAGGGAAGCAAGGGAACTTACCTACCAAGTCTCGAAGGAGACCTTCGGCGAAGAACATCTAGTAACCAAAATGGCGACCTCAAGCCCCTGGCAGTACATCAAACCCCCACCCTTCGAGGCTATGGGGATTCCGAGGCCGCCTAGCGTGGTTAGGGACTTTGAGCCACCCCCATTTGGCTATATCTCCTAACCTACTGTCCTGAACTGGGGCAAGTTCAAGGATACATAAACCGCAAGTGCAATCACTCCGATGCTGAACATGATCATGGTGAGGCTGAAGACTATCGATGCGAGCCGAGGCGTAGACTTGCGTAGGCTGTGCTGGAGCCGAAGACGAAGGTTACTATGCCCGTCGCCCATACTAGGATTGAGGCCAACTCATGTCCGAGTCGGAGGCTTACTCCAGTAATTCCGGACGCTAAAGCTAGGGGTACTATGTAGGTTGCTGTGAAGCCTCAGAGGATGTAGAGCGCGACCTCAGAGGCGGCGAATGCGAGATAGGCCCCCGCGACGCCCTCTTTCATCCCAACGTTGACCTGATGGAATTGAGGTAAGGCTCAGACTGACGGAAGAACTTGTGAAAGACATTAGCTCTCAGAAGCTAACCCTTGCTTTGCTTTATCTCATTCTTATGGCGGGTGAGACGGGCAACTTTCCCTTCGAGTGTGGTGCCTCTATCATCGGATAACTTGTCAGAATATAGCCTCAGAGGTGAGTACGAGATTGGAGACCCTTGTGTCCACCCTATTTCTACATCGTAAGGGTCTTCCGGAGGGTTGATCCCCCTGAGGGAGTCCTTTAGCTGCTGGAAATTCGATGACGGTCTCTTGAAACGTCTGAGGCCCCCAAGGCTTGCCGTCAAATAGTTCTTGACGCGGGTGCAGAGAGATCCAAGTTTGCTGAGTCCCATGGGAATCAGACTGTACTTTGAGTTCTTCGGGAGTCCATCGACTTCTTTAGACTTGTTCATCCTTCAAACCAATTCTGCCTTAGTTCATCATATATGGATTTTGATTCGAGGGGACCTGGAGAAGACTTTCCATGGATCGGTTCGAGATAGAAACTTTCTCTCCTCTCAGGGTGAGTCTTCTAGGAAGCTGGTCTTAGCCTTTCGAATCTCTAATAACCATTTGCTAGATCAAGCCCTATGGGGAATTTTGATCTTCAGCTAAACCTATAACATGAAACCAGCAGTATCCTCCTACATATGCAAAAAGAGAAGATCCTCCTAGGCATCTCTGGTAGTCCACGCGTAGCCGCAACGGATTTCGTGGTCAAAACCGCTCTAACGCGAGCAGAGAAAAAACATCAGATCAGGACCCACTATTTCACAGTCGCAGGCAAGAAGATAGAATTCTGCACCCACTGCGACCACTGCGTTAGAACTAAGTCGGGCTGCATCTTCAAGGACGATATGGACCAACTCTACCCCTCAATGGAGGAGGCGGACGCATGGATAGTGGGCCGCCCAGTCTATCAAGGAAACGTCAGTGCCCAGACCAAGGCGGTTCTAGACCGTTGCAGAGCCCTCAGTGCGAAGGACATCCATGTTTTCCGCAACAAGGTTGGGGGAGCAATAGCGGTCGGAGGCGACCGAGTCGGAGGGCAAGAGCCTACACTCCAGACGATCATAGACTTCTACGTCATTAATGAGATGATTCCAGTAGGGGGAGGAGCCTTTGGGGCAAACTTGGGTGGGTCGGTCTGGTCTAAAGATAGAAAGGTTGAGGGGGCAAAGGAGGACTCAGAAGGATTGAGGAGCGTTCATAAGATGGTAGATCGCCTCGCAAGTATGCTGCAAACTCTAGAGGTCCAAGAAAAGAGGAAGTGAAAGCCTTTGAAGCGAATAGTATGGGGGATAACAGGAGCAGGAGACCTCCTCCAAGAGGTTGTAGACGAACTCCAGAAACTTTCCGATGCTGGAAAAGTGGAGATAACCACCTGCCTTTCAAAGGCGGGTCACACAGTCGTACGCATGTACAAACTCACCGAAAGGATCGAAAAGACCTCAAAAAGAGTCCTCATAGAACAAGACGCAAACACACCCTTCATCGTAGGATCCCTCCAGCTGGGAAGGTTCCATAGCCTACTTGTGGCACCGGCTACGGGCAACACAGTCGCGAAAATAGTCTATGGAATAGCGGACACACTAATAACGAATGCAGTAGCCCAAGCTCAAAAGGCCGGAGTTCCCATATATGTTCTTCCAGTGGATCAAAGACTTGGTGAAATAGTGACTCGTCTGCCATCGGGTGAGTTGAAGACGCTCACAATGCGGGATGTAGATGTTGAAAACGTGAGAAAGTTGAAAGCTATGAAGGGAATAGCCTTGCTGGAGACGCCCCGAGATATTGAAAAGATTTATTCAACCGATTAATAATATCTGGTAGAATTAGTTTACATATCATAATATGAGGAAGGAATCTCAGATTCCATGACGCCTCAGTCCTCAAATCATGATCTTGAAACCTGTACACTTGAAGATGGCCCTCAGGCTTATCCTCGTCTGTCTGCCACTCTCTCCTAGAAAGAACGACGACAGTTGAATAGTTCCTCGACAAATGTCACGAACCCTTCAACGCCTAGAGCGAAGATGTGGGGCCTCCAAAACCTTGCCAAGGCGGTGGATATGACCTTATTCATATGTGTACACAGGTTTCATCTACATTGAGAGCATAGCCTCGCCTTGGACGTGATCTCTTGGACGAAGAGTCTACCGCAACCCTTGCCGCGCTCGGGATCTGAGCAGAGGAAGACTCCTTTCCCCTTGTCTTCATCGGTCCTCGGGTAGCGCGTCCAGTAGACCTCCTTGACCATAGGCCTTTGCCATTCACGAGCTAGCTTCTCAAACTCTTTCGCGGCCTCCTCTCCCAACTCCCAACCATGTCTCGTAGCAACCCTCAGGTCACGTCTCTGAACTATTCCACTCCCAAGCTGACTGGAGAGGAAGGTGTAAAACCAGTCCAAGTCACCTTCAACGCTGAAGCATATTACCCTTGAGACAAACCCCTCCGGACAGCAGTAGGCTACGACGACCTCGTTCTCCTCTATCGACAAGAACCTGAAGGAGGCAGGTGCATTGCAGTGTCCTCGACACGGAACGTCGAAGACCAGATGTCTCTCGACGAGCCTAGCCAGAGATTCATTACTCATTCTGGGCCCCCAGTAGGTCTCGATATAACCGGCTTTCGAGGAGGTCGGCCCACCGAGCCTCGGTGACTGGGACTCCCTCGGAGAAGCCTGTGAAGAGATGCTTGACCCTCTCCTCATCATATTCTAGGAATACTTGTGGGATGATGTAGTCTTCCACGTAGTCACCGTACTCCTCTACGAGCCTGTCAGCAACCCTCTCCTGCTCGGGGACATCGATGTCCAGTACCCGGAGGGGGATGTCGAGGTCCTTCGCGACCCTTTGGGCTTTCTCCAAGGACAGGGGGACGCAATGTGGACACCAATGGGCCAGAACTATGGTAATCCTTCGAACTCGAACCATTGCGAACCTCCAGCGACAGTGGGTAGATATATTTCGCGAATTACTCGTCAAACGAGATGGAGCGCACGCTGATAAAGGTGACTGACATATCCTTGCTGTCCACCGCGACGGTCGAGGATAGCGTCACGGATGCGGTTGACTGGGCCGGTCTTCCCGGAGTCTCCTTTCAGAGTCCCGTTGGGCTTCTGATTGGCGAGGGACTAGTCAGAGTCTTGTGAATTCTTCATATATCCTGACTTTGCTACCTGATTTATTGAAGATTATGATGTTGAATTCGGCGCAGAACTGGAGGATTTCTAGGACTTCCTCTTCAGGTTGGTCGAGTTCTCTGGCCATATCTTGGATGTAATGCCATTCGCCGTCCTTCAAGAGTTCTGTAACGCATTCGACGAGCATCGAGGCCCCCTTGTATTATGTGGTATCAACAGTTTTTTAACAGTTGTTAAACATAGTTCGGTAGTCCTTCGCAACATGTTCTAGGCATCTTCTCTGGAGCATTTGCCCAGACCTTGGAGCCCATAACAGGCAGGTTTAATCCTGACTGAGTCGATGAGACCAATACTAACTCTGCCCTGCATCTTTCTGTTTGCGTTCCCGCATCCATTATTTGTCCAATACGTTGGCGTATGCCTTACATTTGATGGATGGCTTTCAGGGTGAAGTTTTTATTGCTGAAAGGGCTTCACGGCTTTGAAGGGGTTTAGATGGACGTGTTCGAGAGAGCCTTGGTGGCGGCTAGGCATGAGGAGCCTGATGAGGTTCCAGTGGTTCTGCAGGTCTATGGGCTAGTCCTCAAGGCCTATCCTCGGGTCCTGGAGTATGACTACTACCGGGATGTGAGGATGCAGTTGGAGGCTAAGGTCGCGTTCCTGAGGCGTTTCCCCGAGGTCATGAATATGCCCATGGGGGTCTTCCCAGAGGGAGGGGAGTTCCTAGGCCCAGTCCCATGCGCCTTCGGCGCGAAGCTCTCGTGGATGAAGGATGCTCCACCATACATCAGCGACTACCCGATCAAGACTCCTGAGGACATAGATAGGCTGGTTGAAGCCGGCGTCCCCGACCCCTATGAGGTGGGCTTCGTGGCTGAAACCCTTAGGCGGATCAAGTACTTCTGGGACTGGTTTCCGAGGGATCTTCGGGAGAGTCATGGGTGCATGGATGGGACCGTCTTCGCTCCCACCTTCATCGAGGGGGCGGCCCTGACTATGGGGTATGACAAGTTCATCATCTGGCTCCGCCTCTACCCGGATGCTATCCATAAGTTGCTCAGGCACGTGACCAAGTGGGTTAAGGTCTACTGTAAGGCGCAGGAGGAGATAACTGGGAAGTGCAGGCTCTTCTGGCTGCCAGATCATATGCCGTCGCAGGTTGGGCCGAAGCAGTTTGGGGAGTTCATGCTGCCCTACCTGAATGAGGTCTTTGGTAGCTACAAGGGTGCGCTCCGGATATGGCATAACGAGGGAAGTTGCGGTCATATGCTTGAAGCCGTCGATAAGATAGATGCGGAGGTCTGGCATTTCGGCGCCTCAGATGACCCCGCATTATGTAAGGAGAGGACGCACTTCTGCCTCCAAGGGAATTTGCACCCCCCTGGTGTGATGGTCAAGGGAACCCCTGAGGATGTCGTGGAGGCGAGTAGGAAGGTCATAGAGGCGGCTGGTGAAGGCGGAGGGCTATGGTTGTCGACAGGCGGTGGGATGGCGCCCGGGACTCCTTTCCAGAATATTGAGGCGATGCTCAGGGCCGTGAAGAAGTACGGGAAGTATCCATTGAGGAGGAGATGACCGTGGAAGAGGATGTTCTCGGCAATATTGCTAAGGCCTTGTCTGAGTTGAGTCTGGAGGAGACCTTGAGGCTCGTTAAGGAGGCTGTCTCCAAGGGAATTCCTCCCACAAGAATAGTTCTCGGAGGCCTATCCCCGGGGATGAAGGATGTCGGCAAACGCTACGAGGAGAGGACCTACTTCCTTTCAGAGCTCCTCTTCTCCGCCTACATAATGAATCAGTGCATGGAGATACTGAAGCCCCTCATGGGGAAGGACGTTCAAGCCTCCGCCACAGGGAAGGTCGTTATCGGAACGGTTGAGGGGGACCTCCACGACATTGGGAAGAACATCTTCATAGCCCTCCTAGAAGCCGCAGGTTTCGAGGTCTACGACTTGGGAGTGGATGTGCCTGCCAGCCGCTTCGTCGAGAAGGTGAAGGAGGTGAAGCCCGACATACTCGGCCTCTCGGCACTCCTATCTTCGACGGCGCCTAACTTCAAGTTGGTCATCGACGCTTTGAGGGGGGCGGGGTTGAGGGGCTCGGTTTATGTCATGATTGGTGGTCCTCAGGGGAGTGAGGGGTTCGCTGGGGAGGTGGGTGCCGACATCTATTGTAAGGATGCTATTGAGGGTGTGGAGAGGGCCCAGCGGTACATGGAGGAGCTCAGGGGACAGTGACATGATGTGCCGTTTTCGGGATGTCATCGCTTTTTCTTCTGTTGGGGTTTCGTGTAAGTCTGGAATTTCGTTGTGTGCTTGGGAAGGCCTGCCGTGTACCTGAGGGTGGGGTCTCTGCAGTCCTGCTTCCTCAGCTAAGTAGTGAAGTCGACCGCTTCTTCCATAGTTCGTGGATTTGAGCAAAGGTGCGGGAGGGTCGGGGGGAAGGGAGTCTTGAGCTGGAGGAGGAGCGCGAAGCGCGACGACGGAGATCATGAGAGTTCTTCATAACTCCCTCGACTTGATTGAGACTATGCGTAACTCAAACCAGTAATTCAAAGCCATATTCCGAGTGTCTAGTTTGGTTTTTGGCATGAGTTATATCCTAGATTCTTGGGTCATGAAGTATTCTGTATACGCGCGACGGCGCAACATATCGTGCGTTAGGGATGGGTGCAATGCTCTGAGTCGTGTATAGCCTAGATAATATACTGATGGCTCAAACCTTAACCTTACTTCTACTTCTAGAACTCTTAAAATTTTACTGAATAATATTGGCATGGCAGAAAGTGAATACTTGGAGATGTAGCTCGCAGCTTTCTCGTTGTCCATGCATCTGATATATGCGTTCATCGCTTTTCTATTCAACGCTAGACATAAGAGTTGGGATTCAAAGCTTGGGCTTTGATTGAGTCTACCTTGGACAAAATCTGCCCTATCGTCTAGTACAGGACGAATGATCTCCGACATATCTGTACTCAAAGGCGGGAAAGGACTGGATACTATTGACAGGCCAACGTTGGAAAGGTACGCCATCTTGATTCCGATTAACATGGCTTCGTGTATGTTGGGTTCACCGGATCTCCGATGGACTTCTGCACCAGCCTCCTCTGCACGCTTCGCGGTATCATCTAGTGAAGAATCATCGACCACAATGATGCGGTCGGCAAAATTTCTGAGTCGATTTATCTGATTCACAATCGATTCTCTCTCATTACGAGCGGGAATGATAGCAATGCTCTCAAAGTTGACATTTCTGAATCTACTAGCTAGTTCTTCACTAGCAAGCGAGATATCTGAGATGAAGCGGCTCCTCTTCATCAGAGAAGGTTCCCTGACAAAATGATGTTCTAAGTGTGCAACAACATCTTCATTCAGCGCAAAAATAACGAATTCCTTATCCATACTTGAAAGCGAACGTATTAAAATACCTACTTTATTGATATCAATCAATCCAAGCATCTCTCCTTGTATCTGGTCAGGGCTAATCATTTTGAGTAGGTTTCTAAAAACACTGACCTCTGCTTCAGACAAAGTGGCCATGTAGGACGAAAGATAGGAAAATACTCTAGACCTCTGGGTGACACATCTATCAATATAATGTAATAGCACATCCATAGAGACTTTCCTATAGTCTCCAATGATCTTCATATACTCCAAAGTCTCAAGGTATAGCCTTGCAATCGAGGCGTGATGTAGGACTACGCTGCCATCGGTCTCTATGAGAATTCCTTCCTCTGAGAGTTTCGTTGATACGGCGAAAAGGCCAATCTCATTTAGATAAGACACATGGCACGGTATTTCGTATTGATACAAGCTCGATACTGCCTTTATGAGTTCTATTACATTTTGGTCGATCCTTTTCCATGTCATAATCCTTGCTCTATATACATCGTTGTAGATATCATTCCTGCTCAGGTTGGCCAATCTTTGGGATGTAGGATCCCAAGATAGTAATAGATATCTCAATATCCATAGGTCGTTGCCACAAATGTTCATAACGTTACTCACGTCTTCGTAGAGCGACCCTGCGTCCTCATGTTTGGACATATAACGAAATCCTAAAGATAGGCAATACTTTCTTATAATGTCGATAATTACGTCTTGAGTAACGTGTATCTCGACCTTTTTCTGAATCAAAGCCTTTAGTTCGAGTCCTTCGCCTTCTCTGAATACACTAGGTGCTAATGGTCTCGATGCAAGGATTACCTTGATGCATAAAGCCCTAGTCCTTGTTAAAAGGCGCTCGCAAAGAGCAGGATTTCTTTGTACATCATCAATGATAAGAACGACGTTTGTCATATTCCATTTTTCGAGATCGGAGTAGACATCATCGACATCCAGCTGATCCGCGTTAATGAAGAAGGCTATATATCCTTTTTTGCTGAGTGTATAGCCAAGATCCAGAAGGGTCACGGTCTTCCCGGACGCTTGATTCCCAATTACTAAACATCTGTTGTCTTTATCCAGCATTCTGACTAGTATATCTACTTCTTCCCTTGAGCTAACTAGACCACGCTCAAAATCTCTCCAGTAGAACTGCTCTGCTCTGGGTTTTCTGATCTCTTCTTTTATATTCTTCTGTAGAACGGATTCAATCCTGACTAGGGTCTTGGGCTTATCCCGATCATAACCTATGGCATTGAAGGCAAGCGATATCGGTGCAGATAGCAACAGTGCGATAACCGCAAAATTAGCAATGTGTTGAGTGACGTTTGGTGTTCCTTCTTGCGAGAAAACGATGAATAGTGATGCTAAAGCTACTCCAGATAATTGGATGGCAACTTGATAGAATGTAATCTGTATTGCAGGTTTGGGCTTTCGGATAAAACGTTCGTGCATGTACAAAGTGGCAACAATAGTCATTGATAGAATTGCAACGATAGCTAGAAGAGAAAAATCATCGAAGAAATGGAATGTCTTGGCCACACCACTAACAAAGTCACTCATCTCATTGGTAACAAGAAAAGCGATTGTACTGGCCAATGAACTGAGCATTAGCAATGATTTTCTTGCGAGGAAGCCCAAACGGTATCCACTTCCAAGAGATGCTTATGGCGTATGTAAGGTGCGCTCATGTAAGTAGCCCTTTTGCGAGGGGGGTTCATCCTAGGTGCGGGGGGTGGGAGAGAACCGTCCGGTCTCTCCCTTACGTGTAAGAACTTCCTCGTCTAGTAGCGTTCCCTCAGCGTGTACGACGGGTGAGTTATCTCTGCTGCGCCTGCTTTGCCCTTGTAAGGAGTTATGTCCACTCCGACGGTCTTGGCCGTGTCCAGAATCTCCTGATAGATCGGGTCGTCGAGGAAGATCCCTTCCCTGAGCCTCCTCTCCTGCTCCCTCCACTCAGGCTCCCCAGCGATCATTATCTCCTTGAAGCCCGGAGCCAGCTTCGACGACTTAATGTTCGCTATGATGTCGTCTACGCCCTTCTTGAACTCCTCAAGGGACGTGAAGGCCTCAATGTTGATGACTTGGAAGAAGACGCCCGGACGCTGCGTCGCGCCGATGAGTGGGCCGCTGAATATCTGCTCCGTCAAGGCAAGGGCCATGCCCTTATAGCCGAGCCCAGTCTGTCCAAGAGGGAGCTGGGCGCCTTCGCCCCTGTTGAAGACGGCCGGGTCATCCGTGGGTTTCCCTTCCTTGTCGATCAGCCATCCTAGAGGGAGTTTCTGTTTGCGTACGGCGAGGATCTCGGCGCGCCCACCAGCCAAGGGGCCTAGGGACATATCGACGAGGATAGGCGGATACTTCCCCGTAGGGATCGCAATAGCTATCGGGGCTATCGGCAGCTTCCTCTCCATCCCACCCCAAGGCGCGATGAATATTCCACCCGGCTGGCTGGCGATCCCAATCATGTTCTCCTCCAAGGCCATCTCAGGCCATCTCCCGACTCGACCAATGTGGCCAAGGTTCTGGACCCCAGAGTAAGCTATCCCAACCTTCCTCGCCTTCTCTATGGTCACCCTCATGGCTTCTCTAGCCATCGTGTACCCGAAGCCACTACCCCCGTCGAAGAGGGCCGTCGCGGCCGTCTCCTTCAGGAGGTTTATCCTGGCTCCGGGCTTCACCCTTCCCCCCTGTACCATCTTCACGTAGCTGGGTATCTGTTGGACGCCGTGGGAGTCAACTCCTTTGAGATTCGACTTCACCAAGCAGTCGGTCACCCAAGCGGCCTCATCCTTCGGGACGCCCGCTGCCATGAAGGTCTTCGTTCCGAGTTCTTGGAGCTGTTTGTCCGTCACAATAACCAAGGCACACTTTCACCTCTTTCCCCTGTCTTGTCTTCAGGTATATAAACAGGAATGCCGACGAGCTGCCCACCCGCCTACGCATCGGACAGGAGTCATGTTCCCATGAAAGCCTTTTTCTACAAGTCCCTCCCCGTAAGAAGGGACAGGACTCAGGAGGAGAAGGTTTCTGGGCGACGAGAGGAAACCTGAAGCACCGCCGAGTAGCCAAGTGCGGCCCTTGGGACCGGCCCTGAGACTCGCGCTAGTAGCGGTATCAGCCGCCCTCTACGCTGCAGCCATAGGCGTGACGGCTCCTATATCAACCCCTTGGGGCGTGGGGCAGTTTCGACCCGGCGTAATATTTCCATCGATCTTCGCCATCATCTACGGCCCATTGGTCGGTGGGTTGGGTGGCGCTATCGGAACCTTCGTTGGAGACGTAATCTTCGGTGGGGGGTGGACGAACGCCCTCCTAAGCCTAATTGCGGGGGTTCCAGGAAACTTTGTGGGCTTCTATCTTATGGGTTGGTTCATGAGAAAGTACCGTTCTTGGAATGGCTTCGTCGCTGGTAGCTTCATAGCTATATTTGTTGGCAACTTCGTCTGCGCCGTCGGGGTGGTTGGCTACCTCTCATTTTTCCGTATATGGACCGGCTTGTCGGTGGAAGCTATGATCGGGGTGGTCTTCGGCTTCACCTTTTTCTGGCTAGTAACCATGATCCCCTTCGTAATTCCGTTGGTTCCACCCATTGTACGCTCTCTCCAACCTTTGGCAGGAAGCCGGGTAGATGTAGGCCTCTTCGGATGGCGACGAGGTTCAGGATCAGAAGCGCTCAGATCCTCGCTAGCTGTCGGGGCCATCCTCGGCCTTCTCTATCTGCTGGCACAATTCACTTCTCTCGGTGATTCATTGTTCAGCTCCGTGGCAGCTCCTCAATACATCCCTTGGCTAAAGCTTCTGTTCCTCATAGCGGCTCTAGTGGTTTTGATCTTCGGAGTCGTCGCTAGCCTCGTGCTCCGACCGAGTCAGAAGAAATGAGGCCCTCCCATATATCTCCCTAAGGCTTCAATCAAGATGTGGGACGACGAGATGAGGAAGCTGTATGCAATTGCATTCGCTCCAAGCGGAATATCCGGCTTCTTCGAAATCTGCGACCGCGACCGACTGGGCCGTCCCTTGAAGGATCCTCTGAGAATCGGCGCGAAGGGCGGTGGAATCGGGCTTACTAAAGGAGTGACGACGAAGGTCTCGGCGACCTCTGCCGTGGAGAACCGGGTAGAAGTTTTCATCAATGGAGAGGAAGCACCCAACGCCCTCACGACAAAGGCGATGGTTCAGAGACTCCTAAAACTGACATCCCAGTCCTATGAGGTTCGGGTCGAGCATAAGGTCGAAGCCCCGATAGGGGCTGGATTCGGGACGAGCGCCGCCGGAGCCGTATCATGCGGCCTAGCCCTCTCCGCCGCCGTTGGGTTGAACGTCTCCTTCAATAGGGTGATGCAGGAGGCCCATGTGGCCGAGGTCCTATGCAACACGGGCCTCGGCTCCGTCGAGGGGATGGGTGGAGGAGGCCTCGTCCTAGTAGTGAAAAGCGGCGCTGTGGGCTACGGGTTGGTGGATCGAATCCCTATCCCCCAAGGCCTGAAGGTCGTGGCAGGCACCTTCCGACCCATCGATAAGAAGACCGTCCTCCTAGCCCCCGAGAAGCATGAGGCAATCAACCGCACGGCCCGAGAGACCATGCGACGAATCCAGTCATCACCGACCCTGAAGACCTTCCTCGAAAGCTGCAAGGCCTTCGCCCTGAATACAGGACTAGCCTCTGACCGATGCAGAGAACTCATAGCGGCTGCGGAGGCGGCGGGTGCCATCGGGGCGTCCCAGAACATGATCGGGGAGGCGGTTCATGCTGTGACGACGAGAAGAGATCTGGGATCGGTGCGCGAGGCCTTCTTAAGGTTCCTTCCTCAGGAGAAGGTTCTGGTCTCTGACATAGAGTTCTGTGGGGCTCGCCTTATTTCTGTTGGAGTCCTCCCCAGCGTTTGAAGAGGTCGTGCTCTATCCTGAAGGCGTCGAGGGTCTTCCCGACCACGTAAGCGACAAGGTCGTCGATGCTCCTCGGACTATGGTAGAAGGCTGGCATAGCTGGTAGGATCGTCACCCCGATTCTTGAAAGCCTCAACATATTCCCCAGGTCCACTGGGCTGAGGGGAGTCTCTCGGGGGACTAGAACCAGTCTCCTACCCTCCTTCAGGGTAACCATGGCCGCGCGGAGCATCAGGTTCTCAGCATAGCCACAAGCGATCCCGGCCAGAGTCTTCATGCTGCAAGGAATCACAGCCATCCCATCCGTGGGGTTGGAACCGCTCGCGATAGGCGCGAACATATCGTCCACACCGTAGCGTTGAGTAGCTAGCCCCTCAACATCCTCCAGCCCCATGCCCGTCTCATATGCCATGAGCTTCTCCGCGGCGCGAGACACGACGAGGTACGTCTCTATCCCCTTCGCCCTCAGCTCCTGCAAGAACCTTATACCGTAGACAACGCCGCTCGTGCCAGATATGCCGACTACTAGACGCAATTTCTGATCCCTTACCAAGGATGATACGTATCTGGTATAATGCTTCTGGGCTTGCCCACTTTCGTTTAGCGAAAACGTCATAAAGTATTGTATATCAAAGTAAATGTGGTGCAACGGATGCCGTCCCTTAAGGACGAGGAGGTGGAGGAGGCTGCAAGGATCTTCGACGCCTTGGGCAACCCTACGAGGCTTAGGATCCTCATCTTGGTCGGGGAGACTCAGAGGCCACTTCATATCAAGGCTGTGGCGAGGGCCTTGAGGATGGACTACGCTGCCCTCTATAGGCAGGTCAAGGTTCTCGAGGAGCGTGGTTTGTTGGAGGTCTACGAAGTGGGCCGCTCCCGCGTCCTTTCGTCCAAGGATGCTGAACTGCTACGAAAGACCATCGAGATTGCCAAGAAAATGATACACTAGGGATAACTTATTTTGACAAAATCATAAATATAGGTTCGCTCCATGGGAAGGCCATCTCTTGGAGACGCCTAACTAATGGGTAGATCGAATAGTGTGCACGTGCAAAGGACTACCAAGCTTGTCGGCACGGCTGTCCTCGGTGCCTTGGTCGTCGTCTTCGACTATACCCTAAAGTTCTCGGGATGGAAGATACCGTTCCCGTGGCTTCCTATCCTCAAGTTTGACTTCACGGGAATTCCCATCGTGCTCTCCCTGCTACTCTACGGTCTACGGTCTGGTGCAGCGACATCGGCCGTAGCCTTTCTGGCCATAGTCTTCCGGAGCGGCGACTTCGTAGGTGCGTCCATGAAAGCTTTAGCGGAGTTCTCGACGATTCTGGGAATGGCTCCGTTCAAGAATAGGACGGGTAGACTTGGAAAAGCCTTCTCATTAGTCTTCGGTCTGGTTGCTCGCGTTGCTGTGACGAGTTTACTTAACGTAATAGTGTTGCCAGTCTTCTATCGCTACACGTTCTTGGCCACGGTTCTGCTCCTCCCATTGATGGGAGTGTTCAACGTAATGGCGGGCTGCATCAGTATATTCAGCGGCTACCTTATCTATGAGGCAATGGCGCGAAGGGCACTCTTGAAGTCTTCACCCACTACGTCTGGACTGAGCTTCGAGACCAGAGCTCAATGACTCTTGAAGATAGAAGACTGAGGGCGGGATTCGGGGTTTGAGTCTTCCTCATTTAAGTGGACGGTGTGAAGGAATCGGGGTAGAAGACACCTTCCTTTGGCATGGGTCGTGAGATAGGGAATCTTCCAGTATCTACACCTTCATGGGCCATTTGGGCTTGATGAGGTTAACTTCATATGAGCGCAGACGACCCAAACAATCGTGGTTATGCAGATTCGAAAACAGATGCGATTTCGAGAGAAGTGTTGGAAGTTGAATTGCTTAGGGAAGGAGCGTGCTGATCAATGGGATTGAAGTTTGGAGTATTCCTCGACCCGCTTTTCCTCTCCACAACCTATCCCCTATTCAAGGAGGAGGCCCTCGAAGCCGAGAGGCTGGGGTACGAGTCTCTATGGGTGAGCGACCACCTTATGACGGGGAAGAAGCCCATAATCGAGTGCTTCACCACCCTATCTGCCTTCGCATCTATAACCCGGACCATAAGGCTCGGGAGCCTAGTCGCCTGCAACTCCTACAGGAACCCATCCATCCTAGCCAAGACAGCGGCCACCGTGGATGTCATCTCTAACGGCAGACTAGAGTTCGGGATAGGAGCTGGGTGGGATGAGGAGGAGTACAGGGCGTACGGCATCCCCTTCCTCAAAGCCAGTATAAGAATAGCTCAATTGAAGGAGGGGGTGGAGATCATTCGGCGGATGTGGACGGAGGAGAGCCCAAGCTATTCCGGGAAATACTTCAGCATAAGGGGAGCCCACTGTGAGCCTAAACCCGTCCAGAAGCCTCATCCACCGATCACCATCGGGGGTGGGGGCGAGAAGCTGACCTTGAGGGTGGTTGCTGAGTACGCTGATAGGTGGAGTTGGGGAGGTAGCGTGGAAGAGTTCACTCAGAGGTTGAAGGTCTTGGAAGCCCATTGTTCCCAAGTTGGCAGGGATTGCGCCGAGATAGAAAAGTCCTTGTACGCTAGAGTCAAAATTTCAAATAATCGTCGAGAGTTAAGGAACTACTTCGAGAAATTGTATTCGGGTGGACAACTGTACTTTGGGACCCCGGTCCTCTTTGAGGAGTGGTTTCAGACCCTTCGGACGAGGAACATTGTGGGGACTCTTGAGGAGTGTTTGGTGAAAATAAGGGAATACGCTGATCTAGGCATAACCTACTTTATGCTGACTTTCCTAGATTTACCAAGTACCCATGACATGAGATTGTTTGCCGAAGAGATAATGGGGAAGGTCTAGAGGGCCCTTCATTCTGCATCCATCCTATCCCCTGTGAGAGATGGCGAGGTCATGGGTTGGATTGCCTCTGCTCCCCATAATCTTCCTCCATAGGTTGACATAGTCCTTCTTGAACACCTTCGGCTTGAAGGCTGAGATGATACCCTTGGCCTTCGATGCTTCATCGGAGAGGAGGTCCACGACCAACATAGCCATCGCCTTCGCTGGGACGACGTACTCCATCTCCGGGTCCACGATCTTGAAGTCCTTAGAATGACTCCCACCTCTGACACCACCTACGTGAGCACTGGTCGTGGGCACTATGGAGGCGACATCGCCGATATCGCTCGACCCCGTCCGGTGGGTTACGTCCAAGTAGACATTCTCCCTCCCTATCAGGGTTGCAAGATTCTCGACGAAGAGGGAGTTCATCTCTGGGTCGAATTCCGTGGGAAGATAACCGGGTATATCCTCGATGTTCACAGCTGCGCCAACCGCGTCTGCGCCGGCCTTCAAGGCTCTGTTAACCTTCATATTCGCATCGACAATGGCCTCCATCGTCTTCCCTCGGACATAAGTCTCTATCCTCACGTCAGCCGGCACTATGTTGACCATCTCGCCACCCTTCGTGATTATGGGGTGAACTCGGATGTGGTCCTCGTCCTTGAAAGTTTCCCTCTGGGCATGGATCCCCATGAGGCCGAGGAGGGCCGCGTTGAGGGCGTTGACCCCCTGCTCGGGCCCGCCTCCTGCATGGGACTCCCTGCCCCTGTACTGGACCATCTTGCCGATGAAGCCGTTGAGGCTCCCACCTACCTCGGCCTTCCTCTCAGCCGTCTCTCCCTTCGAATGATCGGTTATGGCGAGGTCGACGTCGTCGAATCTGCCGAGCCTGATGAACTCCTGTTTCCCGCCTAGGAACTCGATGTCACCCCTTCTCCTCAGGCCTAACCTGTACTCTATCTCGACGTACTCCTCGGCGGGAACGGCCATGAAGACGACGTTCCCAGGAAACTCCTTCATCATGCCTGAGTCGACGGGGCCCATAGCTACACCCAGCATCCCCGCGGCCTGAGCATTATGTCCACAGGCATGGACGGCGCCCGTCGAAGGATTTGCGTCGGGATGGTCATAGCAGACTAGGGCATCCATCTCCCCTATGACGGCTATGGTCGGCCCATCCCCTCTGCCTTCCATTCGTCCGATAACACCTGTGATTGCCACGTTCTTCTCGCAATTGAGCCCCAGGCTCTCAAACTTCTTGGCGATTAGGTTGGATGTTTGGAACTCCTTGAATCCGAGCTCGGCGTTGCGCCAGATATGCTCTCCTATTTCGCAGATTTCCTGTCGTCGGTCATCGATTGCCTTGCAGACCACATCTTTCAAAGTATTCCTATCTCGACTCATGAGCGAGAACTCCTCACCTTTGGTTTGGACGACTAAAGACTCTCCCCCATCCAATATAAGTCCTTACAATCACCCTCGTTCAACAGCGGATAAATGGTAGGGGATGAGTTCGTTAGACAAATCATGTAGAGGGCGAATAGGACATCGTCCGGGCTTTAAGTGGCTTAGTCCTCAGCCTGCACAGACATCCTGAGAAGGGATAAAGTCATAGCCCAGTGGCCTCTCAGGGGACGGCTCGGCTCAGGAGACTCAGGGCAAGGGCTTATCTAGATGGTGGTGATGGATAACACTCTATCCCCCCAAGCCCATTCCTAGTCTCTCGCCTTTTCCTCTTCCCTCTTCTCTATTTTCTTTCCCTCTCCACGTATCCCATATCGCGTATATCACATAAAGAACGCGCCATGACGGTGATGCCGCCTAAATCTTTTTAGTGTGTAGCCATCCATGCTACACAGAGAGGTTTTCCGAATGTCTGAGGAACATGTTCGGAAACTTATGGTCAAAAACTTTCCCAGATGCCCTGTTTGCAGTTCGGAAGGTCACTACACTGTGAGCCCTTCCAAGACTGTCGTACAATGCAATTCATGCAAGACAAAGTTCTTCTCCGAGGACTTCAAAGACGCTTCGCGACAACTAGAGCATCTTAGCCTCTTTGCGCCACCCACAGAACTGACAGATGAATTAGGTATAGCTTCGCTTCTGTCATTGAAGAACCAGAGGTTTTCGGTCAATTTCTGGAAGAACATGGAGTACCAACGGTATCTAGTTAGATGCCCCATGTGCCGCTATGAGACATTCAACATACAATCTGCTCCCAATAATGCAACGATGCTGACTTGCCCAGACTGCGGAGCCATATACAGACTCACGTTGACAGGCAACAAACCTGAAATCGTAATTCAGAACTTGGGAAGCGACCCAAGAAAGTTAGGACTAAGACTAGAAGACCTTCAAAAGATAACCAGTCCTGAGTCATGGCAGGAGTTTGAAAGCAAACGGCTTGAAACCGCAAGGTACTGCCAGAAATGCAACAAAGTAATGCTACACGCGCCAGTCACTTTCAGAATAGGCCCACTCCAGGGAAGACTTGAGGGTTCTCTCCTCTTCCTTGTTTTTGGAGAAGCAGGCATAGGTGTTAGCGACCACCAATCACTAGATACTCTCACGCTCGAAGTGTACGCCTGCCCAGAATGTCGCCAAGTTCAGCTCTCTCTGCCAGAGAAAGGCGACAAAGAACTATTGAAGCAAAGTTCCACAGACCAATTCTCATCTCCCTCTCCTTGAGGAGAGGGGTGGGGTGAGGTGTTCACTGCCTTATTCAAGCCCTGACTCTAATGTCGCCCGCTTTCACAGCAAGGCTGAGCAAGGGCACACCCGCATAAAGCTGAGTCCGTTGAATCGTTGGTTGGTTGGATAAAGTTATAGCCCCAAACCTCCCACTTGCTACCCTCCCATAACTTCCTCTTCCGCCATCTCCCATTCCCTTCTCGTATGGAGAAACAAAAACAAGGCACTATGAGCAAGGCGTTGCTCCTATCCCGTTGGTGTCTGGATATTGTCACTGCGTATGGACCGCCAAGACCAAACCTTATATGCAATATTTCCTCCATCTATGATAGAATGGAAGATGTGTATGAATGGAAGTAACAAAGAAACTTAAAGGGAAAGTTGCTATTGTCACCGGGGCTGGTAGAGGAATAGGCAAAGCAATAGCACTGGCATACGCAGATGAAGGAGCGTCCGTCTGCTGTGTCGCTCGCACTTTGGTTGAAATTGCATCCACAACTAAAGAAATAGAACAACATGGCGGAAATGGTCTAGCAGTACAAACAGATGTTACACATTTAGAATCTGTCAGACGGATGGTCAAGATGACTGTGGACACATTTGGCGGCCTTGACATTCTAGTTATTTGTGCTGGTGGCCAATATGATCGCAGGCTAGTTGAAGAAAGTGTTCCTGAAGACTGGTTGATGACTTTGGAAGTCAATCTAATTGGTGCATACTACTGCGCCAAAACAGCAATACCCTATATGAAACAGAAGGGTGCTGGTAAAATCATCACAATAGGTTCGGGGTTAGGACACCGTGGAATCCCAGCCAGTTCAGCCTACGCTTGTTCTAAAGCGGGCTTATGGATGTTAACTCGTGTCCTCGCTCAGGAACTTTGGCAAGATAACATAAGTGTAAACGAACTCATTCCAGGTCCTGTAAAAACAGCATCGAGTGTCGACCCCAAAGCAGAAGGTTCTGTTTTACAGTATCATACAAGTGAATGGTTGAAAGAACCTGAAGACGTAAAACCATTAGCGATTTTCTTGGCGACGCAACCGGACAAAGGTCCGACAGCACAGAGCTTCAGTTTAATGCGAAGAGACAACTAGCAATTTAGGAAATAGTAAAGGTTATGGAGAAGCCTAGCCTCTTTTTCTCAGTTGTCACGCGGCCTCTGGAGTATCGAAAGCTGGCTTCGGCCAATCGTCGATACCTTTCCTGAGTGCTCTGAGAATTCGCTAAGAAGGATAACTCCTTTTTCAGAAATCAGGTTACGTCAGCCGAAGACAGAGAAGCTATGCTGGCACTCTGACAGTCGTAGTTGCTAGTTGCCTGCGTTTTGTGTGTGTGCGATAAAGTCACAGTGCCTTGGCGTGTGGAACGAGACGCTTCTGCTTTATCCTCTGGCCACGGCCTTTCCCACAGCCTTGCCGAGCTGGCGACATCTCTCCAAGTCATCGGTATGAATCTTCATCCCCATTACCCCGCCCTGGTCAACTGCCGAGACCGAGGGAGCGACCAACTTCACCCCAAGGGCCTTGAGTTCCATTTCGATGCGCTCTGTGACCCATCCTCCGTCCCAGCCATAGGAGGCGAAGGCCGCACCCTTGATGCCCTCGGTGTCAATATGCTTCGCACTCTTCAAGTAGCCGAGATTCACGAAGAAGAAGGCAAGCTCATCCGTGATGTTACCATATATCGTCGGTGAGCCAACTATGATAGCGTCAGCGTTCTCTAGGATGCTGATCGGGAACTTTGTTCCGAGTTTATGCACCTCGGCGTCCACCCCTTCGACATCGCAGAGGCCTTGAGCTATGGCCTTTGCCATCAGTTCGGTGTTCCCCGTCTTGCTATCGTAGATGATGACTACTTTCGACATCATGGTCAACTCATGTGACTAGCAGTACGACTGAGGTGCTCACATAAAAAGATGCGCCTACTCCTCTTGAATCTCAATATTTAGTCTATGGTCTAAAGGCTCTTTGAGAGGTTCGAGCTCTTTGATGGAGAATGAGGGAATGTCCAAGAAATAGAGAGGCTGCTAGGCTACTTTGGGAGCATTCTGAGAATCCCAAAACTGACCAAGTAGAACATTATGGCGAAGGGGAAGATGTACCATATGCCCCATAGCTGCACGACGAAGGCGGTTATGACCGGCGCGAAGGATGATACTAGATTGAGGGGAAGAAAGTACAGGGCGTAGCCGACTCCCCTTCTCCCTCTAGGCGTGAATCGGGCCACATAGGAGGAAGCTGGAGCCATTCCCACATAGCTCACTAAACCGTTCATGAGGACAAAGGGGATGATTGCTGAGAGGTTTGGACTCATGGCGATCCCGAGGAGCATCACTGCCTGCCCGAGGTAGGCCAAGGTTAGGCCATATTTCTCCCCCCGCCTATCAGCTATTATCCCTCCCACGGGTGCGGCGATGATCCCCATGAGGGGCATGCTTCCAAAGAGGATGCTTGCAAAATCAACGGGCATCCCGTGGGCTTCTTTAAGGTACGTAGTCATGTAGGTGGAGACCGAATTTCCCCCGAAACCGTGAACGCTGAGCATCAAGAGGAACAGGATGTAGGTCGGGGTGAAGATGCTTCGTATGGAAGTCGACTCCTCCAACGTTTGCCCTTTCTCCACAGGCTTCGGGTCTGTGGCCTTGGGCCTAAGGACCAGAACCAGTACACAGCAGACGAGTGCGGGAAATGCCCAGACAAGGTAGCTCATACGCCAGTTGCTCTCCCCAAAGAAGTACATCACCAAACCAACGGAGATGGGGCCGACAGCCATCCCAAGCGTCCCTCCGGCCCCATGGATGCCGAGAGCCACGCTTCGGTGTTTCGACCCGAAGATCTCGCTGATTATGGAGTAGGCAGGTGGGTGGAAGGAGGCTAGACTGAGCGCCAGGATGCTGAAGCTGATAATTAACGTAAGGGGCGTCTGGCTCTGAGTGACGAGTATTCCTCCTAAGCCGGCAAAGAGGAGGCTGAGGGCTATCAACCTACTGTGTCTAACCCTGTCAGAAAGCATGCCGAAGGGGAAGCCTGCCAAAGCTTGGGTGAGGAGCGGGATAGCGACCATTAGGCTGACCACCTCGGTGCTGAGTTTAAGTTCTTCCTTCAAGACGGGTACAAGGGCTAGGTGTGTGTTCACGAAGGAGTGGGTCAAGGTGTGGGCGGCAGTGGTGATGATTAAGTAGGCCCAGCGGAGGCGGTTGGAAGCTATAGGAGATGTTTCCAAAGATATGATCTCCAAGCGATATGGCACGAGATGCCGAGACCGATTGGAACTTACCAATAAAAGGCACGAGAGAAAAGCCTTTCGACCCGGTTCACCCAAATGGTGGCATAGTATTCATGATAAGCCTCACATGACGGTAGTTGAGAGAAGCCGTTAAGGCGGTCTGCCAATGCCGCTCTTCTGGTTGAGCCCATAGCTATCTCTAAAATAATCTTCCATTTCCGGAAATCGTTTGGCTAGTGACTATTTGGAAAGATTAAAGCGTAACCTGAGTTCAGTTAGTTGACCTTGTCTTGGACCACAGGGACGTAGTGCGTCGCCAATTCGGCGGACACGCTGAAGAGTACCGAAAGAGCAGAACCCATAGCGATCCAAGCACCCTTGACAGTATCATCCGACTCGTATCGCCGGGTGAAGAAGAGAAAGCCTTAGACGTAGGATGTGGCGGCGGCCATATGGCCGCCGCCCTCGCCTCTTGGGTTAGGGAACTGGTCGCTATCGATGTAACTCCACAGATGTTAGTTCAGACCGGTCTGCTGGCGCGCGAGAGAGGGCTATCGAATGTGAGTATGTGCCTCGCCGACGCCCAGAATTTACCTTTTCGCTCCGAAGCCTTCGATGTAGTCTCTTGCAGAATCGTCCTTCACCACATCTCGGATGCCGACAAAGCAGTGGCGGAAATGGGGCGTGTCCTGAAAGGAGGTGGGAGGTTATTCATCCAAGACATCCTAGGCGCCGATGATCGTATGGCAAGGAACTATATGGACACCATTGAAAAGTTACGAGATCCCTCGCACATCAAAGACTATAACCTAGAAGAATGGAACCATTTCTTCGAGACAGGAGGACTGAAGATTCTTCACACGGAGACAATTCAAGGAGTTTACCGGTTGAAGGAGTGGACATCTAGGTCGGGGACGCCGATTGACAAGCTAAACGAAATTGTGACGGGGCTCTGCGACATGCCGGAGGAGGTTAGACCCTATCTTAAGGCCCAGTTTTATGATGGGGATTGGTCCATTCAGATGAGGTATCTCCTTGTTCTAGCGACCAAAACATAACAAAGCTGAGGTTCCTAGTCCAAGAATCGGAGAAAAGTCCCTCGACCAACTCCGGGAAGGAGGAGTGCATCTCATCTCTCTCCATCTCATGTGATGAGAGCAAGGGGATTAAATGGATGTCAAACATCTTTCTCAAAGTATGAGATCCGCAAAGAAAAAGGTCACAATTGCCATCGTCTTCGTCTTCATCTCAACATATCTCACATCATACGCCGCTATGGCCCACGTCACCGCTTCGCGCCACATCTACGAAGACGAAAGAGGTGGAATTTGGTGGAGAACGACGCCTAGTGGTTCCCTTTTCCCTTGGCCGAGAGAACCGGGAATGCTTCAAGCACTCTCTAGAGTCGATGAGCTCGACCTCTTTATTCATAGATACCTGATCAAGTCTTGGATACTGGTCGGGTTGTCGATTCTTACATGGGCTGGCGCGGGCCTGTACTTGTACAAAGTGGTCAAGGCTCGATAATGTTCACCACGTAGCCGTCCTTCGGGTTCCTAAAATTCGATTTGGAATATGTACCTCTTCTTCGCAAACCTGAAGACCCATAGCGTCAACCCCACCTCCGATCCACAACCCCTGAGAGGAATCTCGGTTGTCCGAGGCTTCCGAGACATTGGAAAACCCGCCAAATTCCCCCGAAGAGATCATAGCCTACTGCCGAAGGGTCCAGCGGGAATACTCCCTTGTCGAGGCCACTTCTCGTAACAGAAGGAAGCTTGAGTCAATTCTGGCCAGCATCTGTCGTAGATGCCCGGATGAGTCATGTCCTGACTCATGCGAAGTGAAGAAGACCTATAGTAGTATTCATTGAGCTTCATCGAAACCTTTAGGTCAGTTGAGGCTCCCATATGACGGACTTGGGGCACTCGTTGGGCTGTGAACTCGAGGCTGGGTGTTGATGATTGCGGCCCAGTCGTGACAAAGGTCTTCTTGCTCTTGCGGTTCTCATCCTCGTCTTGACCACTAGCCTTCAAGAAGTCGAGGCCCAGACCTATGTCATCGAACTTCAGGGATTAACATGGGATCACTTGACTTTGAGGATCCTAATCGTGCCACAGTCGGAGCAGACTTGGTGGAGAGGCTACTACCTGAACGCCACCCTTAGGGCAGTGGACGAGTGGAACCACGCTCTCCAAAACTTCTCCTGCTATGACCCCAACTTCGCTCTCCTCTCTCGAATCCAGCTAGTGCCGACTATTGGGAGCAAGCTCACTGGAGACTTTGACATCTACGTTACTTGGCTTGAGGAGCTGAGCGGCGTAGAAGCAATCGGGACATCTCGAGCCACTTACAGGCAACCCTACATCATGGTGAATAATACGGTCCTTCTTGCCTCCAAGGTACCGAATGGCCCGGATCTGAGCGAGGTTGACTCCCAGAACGCGGCTGTTCACGAACTCGGCCACGCCCTCGGCCTTGGACATACACAGACGCCAAGTGACATCATGAACCCCAAGCTGATCATCGGGGGGCCGCTTGTCCCTATATCGACCTTGGACACATATGGGGTGTGGCAGGCCATGAGATGGCTGGACAGCCTCACCTCGAGGCGCCAAGCATATCCTGGCTTGTCAGCGTCGTTGCCGTCGGGGATCTCATATGAGTATCTCCCTCTCTCGTACTCGATTCCCCTCGTTAGGCAGCCTTGGATGATCATGGTTGATCTGCTCCAAACATACTTCGCGCTGATGGTTTTGGTGGCTGGCGTTATTGTGGTCGTTGTGACATTGATCCGATGGATGCGAGACTCTGAGCATCAACCATCACCTTCACCGATGCCGAATACCGTCGTATCTGGGGCGCCTCAATGATGGTTTAGGGGCTCTGTAGCGGTGTCGAGAATGGTCTTCATGGTGTTTGGGGGGAGCCGGCAGCTGGGGGCTCGCTGCCGGCTGCTGGGGGCTCGCTGCCGGCTGCCTTCGGGCAGGGGAAAACACTAATGTATAAAACATTTAAACTATTTAAAACTTGCTTAAGCATCCTCCATAAGACCGATGCACAAAACTGGGACGAGACGATTAGTGGGATGAAGATCAGATACAGCCTTCGTAGGCGAAGAGCCGATGATTGATCGGTATCAGCGAGGTCGAACGAACCTTTGTCTTGGGCGGCGAAGCGGTTGTAGGTCACCCTGTCTCGACCTCGAAGTCTTCAACGCCCTTACTATCTTCCCGCTTCCCTAGGAGTTGTGAAATCAAATCCATTCAGCAAAGTGCTTCCCAAGGGATGCTCGCGTTCCCTATTCTATGGCCATTCTCGTTCCTCGGACATTAAGGGTTCAACAGGGAAACTGCCCCGATCCGGTCCTAACTAATTCTCTTTACTCCACCCCATGTCAGACTAATAAATAAGTAGGAGTAGTATAATTCCCACGGTCTCCCATGAGCCGCCCAAGAGAAGCGTGTGGAGTCTACGGCGTCTACGACTTCAGCGGCGGTTCCGTCTTCCCATACGTCTACTGGGGCCTCCTGTCCCAGAACCATCGAGGCCAACAGTCCTACGGCTTCGCGTGCTTCGACGGAGACTTCCATATCTACAAGATGCTCGGCCTAGTTCCTAGGATGAAGCTTCGGAAACTCAGGAAGAGGATGGCACTCCTCCCAGGCAATATCGGAATTGGGAACGTCCGCTACAGCACCTCTGGTCGAACAGATCATGAGTCATTAATGAGGGACACCCAACCCGTCTTCTGTGAACACCGCGATGTCAAGGTGGCCATATCCTATAATGGAAACGTAGTGAACGTAAACGATCTGCGGTACCTGGTCACGGACAGGTTCGGCAAGACTGAGATGACGGCTGACACTGAGCTTATCGGCGAGAGGCTTTGTATAGAACTGATTAAAGGTAAAGGCTTGGCTGAAGCGGCGAAGACTTGCATAGAAGAGATCGAGGGCGCCTGCTCAGTTGTGGGCATAACTGGACAGGGGGAGCTCTTCGCTTTTCGGGACCGCTGGGGAATAAAACCCTTATGCCTGGGCTATTCCTCAGGGGATGAGGTCTGCGCGGTCTCCTCTGAGACCGTGGGTCTGGACATAAATGGATTAAATGATCGAGTGGAAACGATAAAGCCTGGGGAGCTCGTGATAATCACTAAAAGCGGTGTGAAGAGAGAGCAGCTCGCAGTTCCTATGAGGAGGGCGCTCTGCAGCTTCGAGTTCGCCTACTTCGCTCGCCCAGACTCGATTCTCAACGATACCTCGCGATACGTCTACGAGGTCCGCACAGCATTTGGCAGAAATCTGGGCAGGATCGCCCAGCGCCAAGGCGTCACTGGGAAGGTTGACATGGTTATTCCTGTGCCGGAGACCGCTGAGGACGCGGCTTATGGTTTTCATGTGGAGTCTGGTGTGCCTCTTGAGAGAGCGATGCGCCGCCATAGGTACGTTACGGATCGGGCGTTCATCGCCTTGAGCAGGGAGCGACCCTACATCCTTGAGAAGAAGATGAACGTCCTAGGCGCCAAGGTTAGGGAAAAGAAGGTGGCCTTGGTTGATGATAGCATCGTTCGTGGGGATACGACGAGGAGCGTTGTGAAGAAGATGCGGGACGAAGGGGCTCGGGAGGTCCATGTCTACATTACGTTTCCCAAGATAATCAGTCCATGCTGCTATGGCATCGATATGGCGACATTCGATGAACTCATCGGCTCCAGGCACTCGCCAGGGGAGATAGCTGAACTCATCAATGCGGACAGCGTCACCTACCAGCCCATCGAGGACATGGTCTCCGCCATAGGTCTCCCAAAAGAAAGTCTCTGCACGGGCTGCATAACAGGGAAGTACCCCACGCCCCTAGCCCAGAGCCTAGTAGATGCCGCTCGGTTACGTTTCGAGAAAGGAGAGGGTGAAAAGGGACGGGTCTACGAGACAATCGAGCGGCCGGCAAATGATTAGGGTTCTAGATTTTGAAGGCGAGGAAGCCCCGCCCTCGCCCCGGGTTTAGTCAGTTTCTTGGATGCTACGAGGTTTCCCAGCCTGGCGCACTCATGAATATCCTTCCCCGCGACGAGGCCGTGAAGGAAGCCAGCGCAGAAGGCGTCACCCGCGCCCGTCGTGTCCACAACCTTCACCTTGTGGGCAGGAACAAAGTAACTCTCTTTGCCGTCTGTCACGTAGCACCCCCTCTCACTCAACTTCACTGCAACAACTCGCACCCCCTCCCCGAGGAGCACCTTGGACCCGTCTTCCAGCCCACCACCTGTGAGGAGGCGGAGTTCGTTTTCGTTGGGGAAGGCGACATAGCTCCGCCTCAGGAAGGGCCTCATGGCCTCCAGCCCCTTTCGAGCGTAGAGGTCCCCTGGGTCAAGGCTCACTCGAATCGAAGGAAGAGCCTCTAGAAGCCTTCTCTGGGCTTGGAAGGGGCGTTCAGCCACGAAGGATGTAAGATGTAGGAACTCGGCATCCGCGGCGTACTCCAGATCGACATCCCCAAATTCTAGGGTGTCGTTCACGCCAGGGTCAACGTAGAGGGTTCTCTCCCCCTTGCTGTCGACGAACCCCATCACAACGCCACTTCTCCCCGACTCGACCTTGATGACGCCCCGTGTGTCGACGCCCTCATCGATGAAGCTCTGGAGCAGGAGTTTGCCTTCTTTGTCGTTGGCGACCTTACCGATGTACCCGACATTGTGGCCGAGGCGAGAGAGGCCTACAATAGTGTTGGCGGCTGAGCCTCCCGGGTGCTCCTCGTAACCGATGATGAAACTCTCCTCACCAGCTTTGGCGATGCGCTCGACCTGGCAGAGTCTGTCGACATTGAGGGCGCCGAAGCCGACGCAGTCCAGTCTCAAGGGAACAGCTCCTTGAGGTAAATCTTGTATTGGCCGAGCTTCCCATCGTAGTTTCCGGCAGAGATCCCGAGCACCCCGTCAACATCCCTTGCGGCTTGAATAGCGGTCTTCATCGCGTTCTTGACCGCGTCGAGGGTTATGCCATTTACGACTATCTCCGGAATGGATCGTACATCTTCGGGAACCTTGGAGTCCGGGATCTTTCCCTTCAATGTGGGGCACCAGTAGTGGTTTGTCGTCGGCCCTATCTCCGGGAACTTGGTTTCAGGCTTGGAGCCCGCGGCGCAGACGTCGAAAGTTGTCACAGCGAGGGGGACGGCCTTGATGGCTGCCACGGCGGCGTCTCCGGCCTCAAGGGCCGTTTCTTCGCTGTCGCAGAGGAGCCAGATGTTTCCGCCCATTACTCCTTGGCCGTAGCCTATGTAGCGTTCGATCATGAAGTTGCCCATCATGAGGGGTATGCTTATGACCCTCCTGCCCTTGTATGTGGTCTCGGTCTCGTAGCCGTCGCCGCAGTGGCCTACACGCTCTATCATGTCGAGTCTTTCTTCTGAGTCATAGGCGTTGTAGATGGCGGTGGTGGGTATGACCAGGATGCCTTGTCGGATGCGGTAGCTGAGTTCTCGATAGAATCTCTCCAGAGACTTCTCAGGTGTAACTGGGTCATATCTGCCATAGTATTGTAGTATGACACCTTTCCGCCCGTCAGGGGTCTCGTCAGCGGTGAGCCATCCTTCTATGCCTCCTTCGGTGCGATTTATGACGACGGATGGGAGGGCTGTGGAGTTGTAGGCAGCCTTCTTGAGGCGTTTCTCGTCCTTGGCCGTGACTATTATTCTGGTGCAGAGGCCTGTGAACGCTTCCGCGTAAGTATCCTCGATGGGTGCGAGCATCTTGTTTCACTGCTGATGTACTTTGCTCTATTTTTGCCTAATCTCGTTACCTCTATCCTAGGGAGCCAACGGCACGTCCACGCACGGTCCTGCGGAAGGCGTTACTCTCTTCCACAAGTTGCTCAATATTATCAGGAGTTACTCGCATTACCCGGGGAAGCTCCTCCCGCAACGCAGAGAAGAAACGACCACTCAACTCGCTAGATATCGACTTACGTATTGCTTCGGGCCCCCAATCCTCAGCTAGTTGAAGGCTGCCCTCGCGACCTATTTTGGCGAAGGCCTCCGCCACCAAAGCCGTAGCCAGGGCAGTCTTCGATAAGATGGCGACATCCGCTTCCTGAACCGCATATTGGTTCCCGTTGAAGGAGACGGCCACCCCTCCTGCTCCGCGCACTGCTCTGAAGGCTTCAATGTCAGTGATGCTATCGCCCACATACATGAAGCCGTCCAAGGATACCCTGAACCTTTTCCCTATCTCCTCCAGAGCTTCCGCCTTCTCCCTACTACCGATGGGGCACACCTCCTCTAGGAACCTGCCAGTAGCCATCCTCGGTAGCTCAGAGAAGAAGACCATGTCGAGCCTCTCCACCGTTGCCCTCATCTCGGTTGGGAGATCCTGCACCTTCTCGGCTCCTTCAGGAATGTCAATCTCAGGGAGTTGGGAGATCTCCTCCCTCAAATCCTTCAGCCGGGCCACCTCTGCTTCACTAAGCTCATACCTGTCGAGGTCTAGGTTCGTGGAGAAGGTGTTCGCCACAGGAAAATCCACGACCTTGCACAGGGCTTTGATGTACTGCTCATAGCTGGTGCTCACAATGTAGGACGGTAGAAGACCCAAGATGTGGTGCAGAGCCTCCTCAGCATCCTCGATGAGGAGGATATGGCTCCCCGAGTAATCCTCAACTTCTTGGTTCGTTGCGCCATAGGCTTTGAAGAAGGGTGCCACAAGCTTCAATGTGTACCCCGCGCTATAGCCGGGCCTCCTCTCCAGGTATGCCAGAACATCGTCGTAGCGGCTGAGGGTTCTGAAGAACCTGGCGCCATCAGGTATATAGTGCTGGGCCAGCTCGAACGCATTATCGTTCTTAGAGATCGGCCCTTCGCAGTCCGTGACGAAGACGCGGATCATTCAGCTGCCCTCAAGGAACGCATGTGCTCGATGCTTCTTCGGATGTGCTCCTTCGAAGCAATATCAGTCCTATTCCACAGGCTTCCTCCCTTGATAGCCTCAAGGCTCTTGAGGGAGATCTCACGCGCCTCCTCGATACTGTCACCAATCCCAACTGTGCAGACGGTCCTCGAACTCATAGCATAGGCGCCCCCGTCACGAAGCTCTAAGGCGCCCGGATACACCCTCAAGCACCCCTCAGACCTCTCAGGCAGAGCCTCTGCCCCGCTGAGGTCCACGCGCCTATCTCCAAGATACTCCTTCTCCTTGCCGCCATAGGTCGGGGGCACCTTGTACGTCACAACCGTCGCCTTGGACTCGACCTCAACTCTAGTGAGACTTCCATCGAGCATGGCATAGCATAGGTCGACGAAGTCATCCTTCAGGATTGGGAGAATGTTCTGAATCTCGGGGTCTCCGGGTCTGCTATTGACTTCAAGTATCTTCACCCCTTCAGGGGTGTGCATCGTGGCCACGTAGAAGGGGACTCCAAGAAAGCAAGTGTTCCGAGTCTTTCCACGAAGGTGCCCGAAGAGCTTCTCCACCACACGCTCCTCATTCTCGTAGTCGTTCCTCGTCATGAATGGCAGCCAGTCTCCCACATCCTTGTAGCTACCCATCCCGCCCGTGTTCGGTCCCTTGTCTCCGTCGAAGGCCCGCTTGTTGTCCCTTGTCTCAGGGAGGCGGGCGAGATGCTCTCCATCGCAGAAGGCCATGTAGCTCGACTCCTCCCCCTCAAGCTTCTCCTCAATTATCACTGGGCCGAACTGGAAGTTGCTCATGAAGTGCTCGAAGAGCCCCTCGCGCGTCGTGAAATGGTCGCCCCAGACTCCCACACCTTTGCCCCGAGCCGCGCCATCGGGCTTAACGACCCCACGGTCATCGATCTCATCGAGCCACCTCCATACAGCTGTCCTGACATCATCCTCGTTTCGGAGATCCTTTGGGTCGAAGACCTTGAACCTTGGATTGACCTCGGGAAGGACGAGGTTCAGAAGGCGTCTCTGCGCCACCTTGCTCCTCTCTAGCGCGCACTCCCTCGTCGGGCAGATGAGGGGGATTCCGGTCTCCCTCTCCACATAGTCTCGAACACCGCGAATGATCGGGTCCTCAGGTCCCACGATACCAAAGTCAATACTCTCCTTATGCTTTCCAAAGAAGGCTGTAATATCTTTGATATCGAGGCTGGGGATGACGGCATGCTCCTTCGCGTGTCTAGCATTGAATACGTTCCTCAACCTATCTGCAATGTATAGCTCCACATTGTACTTTCTGCTGCGCAGTAGTGCATCGGCCAAGGCAATCTCCCGGGATCCGTAGGAGACTAGGGCGACCCCGACTGTTTCTACCAATACCTTCAATCTCCGCAAGACGATAACGACTAGTTGGATACCCCATTTAATGATATTGCACCCTTAGTGCGTCAGAAGGCTCTTTAACGGTGCTTTCCCCATTACTAATCCAAGGGATGAGAAGGGATGGAATACAAGAACCTAGGGAAGACCGGAGTGAAGGTCTCCGAACTCTGCCTCGGCACCATGATCTACGGACAGCAAGTCGACGAGGCCTCCTCGATCAAGATAATCAAGAGAGCCGTTGACCTAGGCATCAACTTCATCGACACCGCAGATGTGTATACAGAGGGGCGCTCAGAGGAGATCGTTGGCAAGGCCATCGAAGGAATGAGAGACGAGATCGTCTTGGCGACTAAGGTGAGGAGTACGGTGGGTCCAGGTCCGAACGACGAGGGGCTAAGCCGGAAGCACATAATGCAAGGCGTCGATGCCAGTCTCAAGAGGCTCGGAACCGACTACATCGACCTTTATCAGGTACATCACGTCGACCCCTCAACGCCTCTGAAGGAAACCCTAACCGCCCTCAACGACCTCGTTAGAGCTGGGAAAGTCCATTACGTGGGTTGCTCGAACTTCCTCGCCTGGCAGGTCGAGAAGGCCTTACGGATCAGTGAGGTAAACAGTCTCGAACCCTTCGTAACCGTCCAGCCACGTTACAACATAATCGACAGGGATATCGAACAGGAGCTTCTCCCCCTCTGCATGGAGGAGGGAATCGGCGTCATACCCTACAGCCCCCTCGCCGGAGGCTTCCTCACAGGTAAGTATCGGCCCGATAGGCCGTTTCCAGAGGGAAGCAGGGGCCAACTCCGCCCGGAATGGATGAGTCGAAACATCACGCCGCGTAACCAGGAGATACTGCAGAAGATGGAAAAGATCACCAAGGAGATCGGGATGTCCATGAGTCAGCTCAGCCTCACTTGGCTCTTGGCGAACCCAGCTATCACCTCGCCGATCATAGGAGCCTCCAAGCTGGAACAGTTAGAGGATAACGTCGAGGTTGTCAACCATCCCTTGCCGACTGAAGCCTTGAAGCGGATCAGCGAGGTCAGCAAACCTGACTGGCTTCGTGAACAGGAGGAAATGGAAGCTCAGAGTAGAGTTTTCCAGGAACAACGCCGCGGCTATTGGCAGAAAAGATTGGAGGAGAAAAGGTAAGAGCGCTCCATTCTCTCGTATCGTCCCTGCTATCATACCTAATCTCTACCTTTCGCTATGTCTGCATGCGGCTAAAGCGAAAACTATTGAGGAAGATGAAGAGCCACTGGGAAAAGTTCCTAAGCGCACAGAATGGCAACGCCCCAATATGGCAGAACATAAATACTTGGCACGCTCGAAGGCCTGAAAATTGTGGGAAAAAGAGGGTGATGCTCTGATGCTTGACACTACTTCCAGGTTCTTCGGAGAACTAGATAGAAGAATAAAAGTCCTCTTCATATCCCTTGGAATACATGTATGGCATCAGAATCTCCCTACGCAATACAATCAGCTCTACGCCACAGCGTTAGGCGCAGACCCAGTTGAGCTGGGAACATTAAACAGCATCGGAACAGTAGCCAGCTCGATAATCTCAGTTCCCAGCGGCTGGATCGCCGACAGATACGACGCGAAGAAGGTCATACTCATTGGCCTAGCTTTCACAGCACTCGTTTCGGCAATCTATGGTTTGGCCGACAACTGGTGGGCACTCATACCCGCCGTCTTCCTCTCCGGGGCGTGCATGCGTCTGGTTCTACCTTTTGTTGACGTACTCTTCATCAATTATGCAAAGCCCCAACAAAGGTCTATGGTCATGTCTCTCTCCCGAGCCTTATGGGCGATCCCAAGCATCTTTACATCAATAATAGCAGCAGTAATCGTAACTCATTTTGGGGGAGTAAATGCCACAGGCATCCGACCACTATACTACATTCAGCTAGCTTTAGGCGCCTTAGTCTTCACTTCAGTAGTCCTTTGGCTGAAGAACCCCCAAACCACATCGGTCGAAAAAACTATGGGATATGATGAAGAGGGGATGGGCTTCATTCAAGACTTTCGAGATGTATTCAAAGGTGAAAGATGGCTTGCGAGATGGGTAGTTGTAATGATTATCAGAGATTTAAGTATGAGATTGACTATACCGTTTACGCCGCTTTGGATAGTGAACGTAAAAGGGGCTGATCCATACATCCTCGGTGCCATGGGGTCTGCAGGTATGGTAGTATCGATGCTCTTGCAGATTCCAGTGGGTAAGCTAGCTGCGCGCGCGCGCGCTATTGGCCGAAAAAAGGCCTTTTACCTTTTTCACCCCTTCGCCTATTTAGGTACCCTTCTCCTAATCGTAGCCCCCAGTCCTGAATACCTCATCCTAGTGGGGATCCTGGGTTGCATTGGATTAGCCGGAGCAGGAGGCGGAGAAGTAGGCTTGGGCGGCGTTAGTTTCATCCCGTTTATCACGATGAACTTTGAGATGGTTCCGGAAGAGAAGAGGGGCAGATGGTTGGGGATTTTGGGGTTTTTCCAAATTCTCAGTTTTCCCATCTCCATATTAGGAGGGATCATGTGGGAAGAAGGGTTGATGATACAGGTTCTGATCCTCCCAATCTTACTGGAAGTCTTGATCGCTATGCCAATACTGAGTACAATCCCTGATACCGCAGGACAGTTGAGGCAACAGAGAACCTGAAGATTGAGATTTCGCTAGACTCGGAGGCGGGCCCTCGAACAGTAACGCACTAGCTTCACCACCTGAGCTAAAGGCGTAAAGAGTGGAGATGCGTAGTATTCGTCGTCTCGCACTGGCCTTCCAAATGTGAGGAGTCATGGCAAGGATTAGTGTCACGTTTGTACTTCAACATCCGGTACTGAACCATGTCTTCAAGGGTCCTCTAGGACTCAGTTTAGACGAAGGCTCCTCTGTCATAGATGCGATCAAGCTTGTCGATCAGGAGATCTTGAGGAAGGTTGAAAAGTTCCCCTTGAAAGACTACAAGAGCCTACTCCACATGACCTACAACCCCTTCACCAACAGCTTCTACAAGCAGGTCGCGATACAGGGCTACTCAACCCCGGGCTCCTTCTTGAATCTGAGAACGAACCCCAAGGAACCCCTCCCGAATAGGGTGACCATTGTCCTAGTCCCTGAAGGCCCATGCATCTCGGAGTGGGAAACAGTGGTCGACTGGTAAGTGGAAGTGAAGCGCATTCTTCGCTCTTATATGGTGTCTAGTCTTCGGAGGACATTCAAGGCATAGTAAGTGTCCTCAAAAGTGGAGATGCCGAGTTCTATTGACCTTCTGAAGCCACCGTTCGAGTTCTGTAACCCTAGGACGAGTTCCTTGGTTTCCTCAGGATAGGCGCATTTCTCGCCCATCAAGTTTAGAATTAAGACGCCTGAGTAGATGTCTTGGAGGTAAGGCAGGGTCACGTTGGGTACGACGGTGAAGCCTCCACGAGGCTTCTCGCATGATCTGACGAAGTGGAGGGTGTTGCCGAGCTGCTTCACGGAGTAGCCAAGATTGTCGAGCGAAGCCACGGCGTGAAACATGGAGACGAGATTGGAGTATCCTCTAGCCCCGAATCCTCCGTCTGCGTTTAGATGTCTCAAGAGCCATTGTATAGTTGGTTCTGGGTCAAAGGAGACATGGAGTCCCTTCAATATCTCCGTCGCCATGTACGTAGACTCGAACTCCGAGTACGCCTCTACATCAACATCTATCTCCCCGAAGCCTCCATGGGACCTCCTTAAGGCGAGGACTCGACTTACCAGCATGTCGCCCACTTGACCCCCGCCTAGAATAAGGCCCTTGGCGACATAGAAGTAGCCATAGATGTTGTCTGCCGGGAATTCCCGGAGCCATCTGACTGTGGCCTCAATATTTGGTGCGGGGAAATCGAGAAGGTCGAAGATGGCTAAGGCGTAGTAGGTATCTTGGGCGCCCGATTCGACGCCTTGACAGAAGTTGTAGCCCCCATCTGGATTCTGCCTAGCAGTAACGTACTCTAGGACGCGTTTGACCCATATGGGATGTTCTGCCAATACTTTCTGCTGAGTGTCGACAGTCTTTGAGGTCATCAACCGCCCTCCCGACTCGAAAGGGGCTTGAACGCCAATAGTATCACCGCCGCTGCAAGACCAAGTATCGCACCGTATGCAAAGGCGAAACTTGAAGACAACAGCGTCCAGAAGCCCCCGGCAAGGGCGCTGGAAACGAAGTCGCCGACTCCGTCGACCGTGCTCATCACTCCGTAGCCCGTCCCCCTCTCCCTCGCGTCCAGCAACTCCGCGGCGTAGGCTCTAGCGGTAGAGTCAATTGCGCCAGTCTCGACGCCAGCGAGGAGGAAGAGTACAGCGTATGTTAGGATCGTTGGCGATAGGGCTATGAATCCGATGCAGTAGACGCTGAAGATGAGGTAGGCGAATGACAGCAGTATCCTCTTGCTGAACTTGTCGCCTAACGAGCCGAAGACATAAGCGAATATGGCGGAGCCAACGTTAAGCAGGATGTATAACAGAGCGCCTATCCTACTCGCCTCTATTATACCTAGGGTAGGTGTGAAAGCCTCAGTCGTCTTCAAGACCAAGAAGGTATTGGCAAAGTTCCCCATACCGTACACTCCCGCTGCCAAGAGAAAGAGCCTGAAACGTCTCGGAAGGTTCCTTATGTCTGCCCCTAGCTTTCTCTCCCCACTCTTACTTCTGCTTAGAACTTCCCTAGTGAAGACCGCGAAGACAAGCATGGATAGAATTCCGGGGACTAATGATACCCAAAAGACGTTTCTGAAACCTATGACGGGGAGCAGTAGGAAAGCGATACTGGGCCCAATGATGGCACCGAGAGTGTCCATCATACGATGGAAACCGAAGGCGTGACCATAACTATCGGGCTCCACGGAGTCGGCTAAGAGGGCATCACGAGGCGCCTCCCTTAAGCCCCTTCCAACCCAACCGAGAATCCTACTGACTAGAACATGGATCCAACTTGTCGCCAAAGCGAAAGTGGGGATCAGAAGGCCAGTCATAGCGTACCCGAGTATACCCAAGGGCTTTCTCTTCCCAAGCTTGTCGCTGAACCATCCAGAGTACATCTTGATGAAGCTTGAGGAGAAATCGGATAACCCCTCTATGAAGCCTAGGAGTGCTGCTGAACCCTGTAACTCAATCGTTATGAATTGGGCTAGGATGGATGTGGCCATCTCGTGGTTCATGTCGCTGAAGAGGCTCGTGAAACCCATAGCCGCAACGTTACGATTGAACCAACGTCTCCTTCCTATTGGCTCCTTTTTAGGTTCCATCTTCATACCTCCATTCTAGGATTTTGCTTTTCTACTCCAAAACAGATATTTCTCTCTCAACTCGTCGTCTCTGCCAATTTCTCTGCCTGCTTCTGATGGTTGAATTAATCTATGCTTCTCAAGAATAGCTCTGAACCTTAAATTCTCAGCTCTTAAGCCAGACAACTGTATAGTCATCGTTTTATTATCTTCGAAGTATTGGGATGCTTCAAAGTGTAGAGCGCAATAATCTGAATCCTTCTTAGGCAACTCCCTCTTCAATTCATCGTTCCTCGATTTCAAGTACTCGTTCTCAGCCTTGAGCCTCACCATCTCACCGACGCGGTCAAGGGAGGCAGGATCAATGGAGGATGGCTCTGATTGTCCTTCAACAACTGACGTAGTTTCTTTGCCGAATTCTAGCATCGTCCTAACTCCTTGTTTGCCGGACAGCTTCGCCACTCCTCGAGGGACGACGTCTCTCTCCTTCCCCCATGGCTCCTTCGAGAATCTGTAATCATGCTTTCTTATGAATTCGTGAAGCTCAGAGTTCAATCGGTCTATGTTCTTCAACTGGACATCAATTATCTCTCTGGCTATCGGCCCCTTCCTCAGATCAGGCAGCTTTTCATCAAGGCTGCACATCACGGCTGCATAGTGAGGAATGCATAAACCCTTCGATGCTTTGAAGAGTTCCACGATCCGACGGTCTCTCTCGTTGAGTGCATCAACAAAGGCGTTAACGTAGAATTTCATGAAGAGGTCTACATGTCTGCACGCGGGGCAGTGGGCTCTGGAGTGAAGCATTTGCTGCACTTCCTCTTTGAGGAGAGAATGCCCCTCTCCTTTTGAATGCGTCAAGTGTTGTCTGAAGCTTGTTACAAGTAACCTGATCCTAGATAGCGATAGTTCTTCGGATTTCTCTATGTCCTTGAGGTTCTTCAGGTGCGCCTCAATATCCTCCATCAAGGCCTTGTTCACGCTTTCCATAACCAAGGCCATGCCAAGGCCGTCTGTGGTCTTGGCTTTGCCTGCCTCGGACAGCATCGCATAAAAGTGATGGTTGCAGAATCCTCTACTCGCAACGATCGCTGCCCTCGAAGGAGGATCCATAACAAGCTCGTACAGGTAGTGCTCAACATATTCCCGCTCAAGACCGCCTTCAAGAGTACAGAGGAAGCATTCACCTGACGACTTCAGGGCCTCTCTAATCTCAAGATATATCAATTCCCCGCCCATTGCTTCCTATCTCCCTTGGTGTTCAATCCAGAAAAGCTTCCGCGCTGGATTGGGGTTGATATGATTCCCCTGGGACGTGACCCTTAGATTTCTTAACGGAAACGACGGTGGCGGTTCTGAACTCGCATTAGCGAAATGTATGAGGCCTTCTTTCAATGGCTCGAAGGCCATCGCTTCTGAGTGAACATCCTCGGCTCTAGCCGTTCTCTTAAGGTTGAGACTTGAATGATGCGCCACGAGCTCACCCTTGTATCGCCTTTGGTAGAAGCTATCAGCCTGAGCGGGTGCTCGGGCGGTTAAAGGCGAGCCTCATCGCCTAGGACAGTGCCCAGACAGAAATCGAATAGAATCCTATTAATCTTTACGATTCACCCCTCTTGTTTCAGTTATTTTCTTAGGATCTCGTCGATTCAGATATGCTGGAAGATTCCTCTCTAGTTCTTTGCTGTGATAGCCTTTGGACGCCACGGGCGAAGGAGATACGTAACAGTTATATATGTAACAATGTTATCTAGTAACAGAGTTACAGATGTGCGGTTGCGGATGCGGTCAAGATCGTTGCTGGCATGACTACCCGGAGCGTGGATGGATACAGTTCCTGATCCTGAGGCTCCTCTATGAGAAACCCACCTACGGCTATCAACTCATGGAGGCCTTTGAGGAGAAGAGCTGCGGATGCCACCGACTGGAGACAGGCTCAATATACACGCTACTAAGGCGGATGGAACACAGAGGGCTCTTAGAATCGGAGTGGGAACACATAGAAACTGGCCCAGACCGCAGAGTCTACAAGGTCACGGAGAGGGGGAAGGAGGCCCTAAAGAGCGGGCTGGAGTCGATAGCCAAGAGGAAGGCAATGATGGACGACCTAGCCGAATTCTACGAGAGGAACTTTCTGAAGGCAAAGGAAGGAGGCGAAAAACCAGATGTGTAAATGTGGATGCCACGCAGAATTCCACGGGGGCCACCACATGGGCCACTACAGAGACTATGACTTCCCTCTGATGAGCATCGAGGAAGAGGTCAAGACTCTCGAAGAGATGAAGGAGGCCCTCGGAAAGCGCTTGGAGACCGTGAATAAACGGCTGGAAATCTTGAAGCACTAAATAGGAGCATCAAATCACCCGCTATTTTTTTGGAGGGATTCACGCGGGCTTCGGAAGTGACGACACAAATGCAAGCAGAATTCGCCATTGAGGTCTCGAACCTAACAAAGAAGTACGGAGACTTAGTCGCCGTCGACCACATAAACTTCCAAGTAAGGAAGAGCGAGATCTTCGGCTTCCTCGGCCCAAACGGAGCGGGAAAAACAACTACGATACGGATGCTGACAGGCATCTCCATCCCTACAGAGGGAACGGCCGCCATAATGGGCTACGACATTCGACGCCAGCCCATCGAGGCGAAGGAGCAGATGGGGATCGTCCCCGACATAAGTAATGTCTACAACGAACTCTCCGCTTGGGACAACCTCATCTTCACGGGGAAGCTCTACGTCATGCCCAAAGGGTTTCGTGATAGCAGGGCCGAGGAACTCCTCAAGATGTTCGGCCTCTACGAGCGACGCGGGGAAAAGGTTCAGGGCTTCTCTCGGGGCATGAAGAGGCGCATCTGCATCACCATGGCCCTTATGAACCGGTCGAGCGTCCTCTTCCTTGACGAGCCCACCTCGGGGCTTGATGTGCAGAGCGTCCTCATCATCCGCGATCTGATTCGGAAGTTGAACCAAGAGGGCCTGACCATCTTCGTCACGACCCACAATATCGAGGAGGCGAGCCAGATTTGCGACCGGGTAGCCATCATCAACCACGGCAAAATTGCGGCCATCGATACTCCTGAGAGACTCAAGAGGACTGTGGAGAGCCTCCAGTCCATTGAGGTCGCCTTCGAAGTTCCGCCTCTGGACGCTTTGAAGGGACTTGGGGAGCTACCTTATGTCGGCGAGGTGGTGAAGGAGGGAGACAAGTTCAGACTCTTCACTGACGACCCGTCAAGCGTCCTAGCCTCAGTATGGAACTATGCCCAGAGCAACGAACTCAAACTCATCACGGTCAACACCCTCGGTCCGAGCTTGGAGGACGTATTCGTGAAGTTGACAGGCATCAGGCCTGCAACGGAGGGTGAAGGAGGAAGGATGGGTCGGGGTAGGGGACAAAGTCAGGGACAAGGGATGGGCCAGAGGAGGGGAAGTTGATGAAAGTGCATTCGAGTCGTCTCGGCAGAGAGGCTCGGGTGGCCTGGGCCATAGCCGTCAAGGACATACGCACTTACTATACGCGTCCACCTTCCATCATGTTCGGGATACTCTTCCCCTTCAGCCTCTTCCTGTCCTTCAGCATAGGGAGGACCGCCCCCCTCTCAGTCCAGATTCCCGTCCTCATCGCCCAGACCCTCTTCTTCGCCTCATCATCCATAGGCCCCGTGGTCATCCCAAGTGAGCGTGCCAACCAAACCTTCGACAGATTCCTAACCTCACCCGTCTCCCTCCTCTCCATCCTCTTGGGCAAGACGCTCGCGGGCGTCATCTTCGGAATAGGAATCTCCGTGATCCCCATCCTCATCGGCGTCGCCTTCTTTGGGTCTCAGATAGCCAATGTTGGAGCCTTGGTCGCCTGTATGGCCTTGTCTTCTCTTGGTTTCTCGGCGATGGGGATAATGTTCGCCTCATTGCCCGGCCAGCAGCCGGGACAGGTCATGATGCCCCTCAACTTCGTCCGAATCCCCCTCCTCTTCATCAGCGGCGTCTACACGCCTGTCCGAGAGTTACCTTCTTGGGGGCAAATGGGATCGATGCTCTCTCCCTTGACGCACACGATAGAACTCGCGAGGTACGCTCTGGGCGGAGAGACCTTCTTCGGCCCGCTTGTGAACATCACAATACTAGCCGTTTATACGGCACTGTTTCTCTTCATGGGCATACGCTTCCACATAATGAACCAGCGCAAAGAGTAGCTGAGATAGCTACTTGAACTCGATTAGGCGCGCGGAGTTCAGGAAGAGGGCTACGTCTGGTAAGGCATGGGCGACGGCTGCGAGTTCAGGGCTCAGGAGTCCAAGGGAGGCCAGGGAGACGCCTATGACGTTGAAGACGATGCTGGCCATGATGTTCTGACGGATCGTAGAGGACGCTCTTCGCCCAATCTTCACGGCCTCCGCGATGTTGAGGAAGTTGTCCGTCATCAAGGCCACATCCGCAGTCTCAACCGTCGCCTCCGTCCCAGCCACGCCCATAGCCACCCCTACATCTGCCTGGGCCAAGGCAGGCGCATCGTTTATGCCGTCGCCGACCATGAGGACCCTCCTACCAGAGTCGACGAGTTCTTTCACCTTCTCCGCCTTCTGCTCGGGGAGCATCTCCGCTATGACCTCGTCCACACCCGCCTTCTCCCCAACCTGCTTCGCCGTGCGGATGTTATCGCCCGTCATCATAATGAAGTGCTTCACTCCCAATCCTCGAAGGGCCTGAATCCCGGTTGCTGCGTCAGATCTCACCGTATCCGCTATGGAGATAATTCCACAGACGTGGTTGTCGTGGGCAAGTATCATGGCGGTGTGACCTGCCCTCTCCTTTTCCTGCATGTACTCATCCACATCCTCTGGGACCTCTATCCCATTATCCTTCAGGAGTTCCCGGTTCCCCATCAGTATCGTCGTGTCAGTGTATGAACAGACGACGCCTTTTCCGGGGACGATCCTGCACTCCCTATGCTCAGGAACCTCTATGCCGCGTTCGGCCATCCTTCGTTCAACCGCCCGCGCAATAGGGTGCTCAGAGTGGAGCTCGGTCGTTGCGGCGAGGAGTAGGATCTCATTCTCCTCGTGGTCTCCGAACTTCCTCACCTCTGTTATGCTGGGTTCACCGAGGGTCAAGGTTCCCGTCTTGTCAACAACGACGGTATCTACCTTGCCAAGTTCCTCTAAGTAGACTCCACCCTTGATGATTATCCCCTTCTTCGCGGCCGAACCCACACTGGCCACGACGGCAAGGGGAGTGGCTAGGGAGATGGCACAGGGGCAGGCGACCACGATTATCGCGATTGCGCTTTGAACACTACGAGTAAGGGCGAAGACGATCACAGCGATTATCAGGATTACTGGGACGAACTTTGAGGAGAAGTGGTCGGCGAACCTTTGAACCGGCGCCTTTGATGCTTCGGCCTCCTCGACTAGTTGAATGATTCTGCTCAGAGTAGTGTCCTTGCCGACACGCTCAACCTCGATCTCGAGGACGCCCTCTGTGTTGAAACTCCCTGCGAAAACGTGGTCCTTGGGTTCCTTGAAGACCGGCATCGACTCGCCTGTTATTGGGGCTTGGTTCACATGGGCCTCACCCTTGATGACGGTTCCGTCAACAGGTATCTTCCCGCCCGACTTGACGATGACCATGTCACCAACCTTCACTTCGGAGACATCGACGGTCACTTCTTGACCGTCTCGTCTAACCGTCGCCAAGGTGGGGGAGAGGTCTATGAGGCTCTCCACGGCTCTTCGACCCCTCTCGACCGTAAGCTCCTCTATATATTCGGCGAGGAGAGTGAACAATGCTATGACTAGAGCCGCGAAGTATTCTCCGGTCAAGAGTGAGGCGACCATCCCAGTCGACATAGCAACCTCCATCGTGACATCCCGCGAGCGGAGGTTGAAGTAGGCATGTCGGAAGATCGGATATCCCCCTATGAAGGTAGCAACTATGGATGGTACGTCAACGGGCAGGACATAGCGCCATAGATTGAGTGCACTTAAGGCAGCGGAGACCGCCACGTAGACCATGCGTGCTATGTCGGTCTTATGCTCCATGGGCTCACTCTGTTGGGTTGCTACTGAGTTTGTCCTCGTTAATTAGTTCTGTGATTCTGTTCTTCCTGGGTCTCTGGGACTCCCAGCTTAAGGAACGCTTCGGAACCCTTGTTCGGAAAATTGAAGGTATTACTTGAAGCCAAAGGCGAGGTTAAGGTTACACCATAGTTGAACCCTTAAGCCATAAAGGGATGGGAGGAAGGACCGGCGAGGAAAAGAAATGATTTCTCGGATGTTGCTAGAAGACGGGCCCTCGAGTGTAGACTTCATTTGGATCCGTATATTTCAGGGTCTCTGTCCTCGTCATTGTTCCTGAAGCCGTGTCAAGAAGCGTCGAGTACAGCCTCTCTCCGACATCCGCGATCGTCTCCTTTCCTTCAATGATTGTACCGGAGTAGAAGTCGAGGTTCCATCCGCCCGACGCTCGTGTCCTCGGATTCGCGCTACACCAGATCAACGGTGCTACTGTGCTCCCTGTCTGGTAGAAGACCGCATCGCCCTCCAGACCACCGCCTCCGAGTTGGTAGAGGACTATCTGGGCACCGGCTGCGGCGTAGCCCATAAAGATCGATAGGGTCCATGCCCAGTTGTCGACGAAGTGCAAGCCTGGCCCCTTCGGACGCTCTGCGTACTTGAGGACGCTTTGGATAGGTTTAGTGCCCGCCTTATGGATGGCACCCAAGGACTTCTCCTCGAGGGTTGTGATCCCCGCCTTGATATTCGCCGGCACCGGATTCATGGTTCGGATGTCCTGCCCCGTGGCTTTTGCCCGCTCCTCAGTCTCGTGGGCGACACTCAGAATCTCTTGGGCTACTGCCTTGTTCACGGCTCTCTTGGCCAAGATATGCTCTGCTCCTATTATCTCAGTGGTCTCACCGAAGAGGGCCGTACCACCCGCTTCGACGAGCTTATCGTATACATGGCCTACTACGGGGTTCCCGGCGATACCCGAGGTGGGATCGGAGTTTCCGCATTTGACCCCAATGCATAGGTGGCTATCGGGGCAGGGTTTGCGGCGGAGTTTAGAAGCTTCATAGACCATCTCTCGGGCGAGTTTGACGTCCCTCGCAATAGTCTCCATCGTATCGCCTATGTTGTTCTTCAACACTTCAACCTCCTTTCCCGACCGCGAGATCTCATCCATCAGCCTTTCCGTCGATGTCTCAGGATATTGTGTTCCTCCCGCGCCGCCACCTGGGACCAGCAATACGGAGGCCACATTGGGATTCTGCCCTAACCCTGCATAGACTCTGGTGATTGTCTCCCGATCATCCTTTGTACGTCCAGAAGTCGCGTCCATAGGCGTCACCATCGTCTTCGTCCCAACGACGAGGTTGCATATCTGGTCCGCGATGATCCCGCTCGGTAGAATGAGGACATAGTTGCGGGTGCCGTAGGAGCCGTCTGGCCTCTCGTATCCTAGGAAAGTCAAGGCTTTGCATCCCCCTTGGCGAGGTCGCCTCTGCCCCTGGCGCCTTCAACATTATGGACGTGGACCAGAGACCCCTTGTTTATGGGGGCGCTTGCCTTACCGATGACCTCGCCATACTTGAGCACGTTGCCTCCTTTCGGGATGTCGGACAAGGCTATCTTGAAGCCGAACGAGATATTCTCCCCTGCTTCAAGGGTCTCCACCTTTTTCCCCAACCTAGCCTCAACCAGGTCCCCAGCAACGATGTCTTCGAGGGCCGTGGCTACGTTGTCGACTGGAGATATGATTAATGCCTTCTTCACATTCCCACCTCGAACAGAAATCTGCGATAAGGAAATATAAGATTAGAGGTCAGAGTAGGCAACCCGATAAATCTAAGCTATCACAGGAGAACCTTCATGGCTGCTCCGAAGGTCTCCTCAGCCTCCTCCATGCTTCCGATGCCCACCAGCGCCATGGGGATACCGACCTCTTAGAAGATGTATCGGAAGGCTCTTTCAGGCCGCACCCTGCCCCCGCCCAGGGGCTTTATCGCTATCACGGGCTTCCCAGCTCTCCGAATCGCTTCGACCGCGAGCTTCTGGGTGGGAAACATGTAGATTCCCGTCTCGTTGACCGGCGTCAAGTAACCGTCGACTCGAAGTTTCGCCTCCTCCACCATGGGTATCGTGACTCCTGCGTAGTGGATGTCCAGAAGGAAGTTCCCTATCCTTCCCTTGATGTGATCCGCTACTTCCTGCAGTTCGTCGAACCTTTGGGCGAGGACGAGGAGCTCGAAGCCAGCATTGGACGCATATATCGGCACGCTGAAGCCCTGATACCGATTCAGCATGCTGTCCAGTTTCTCGTAGTCGACTTCGATCTTCCTTGATTCCGGTGGAGGAGCTAAGGGAAGCATCGCGGCTTTTTGGACAAACTTGTCCACATCGGCTTCCGTGGCCTTGCTTCGCTCGAAGCCGTAGCGGACTATGGGGTCGCTCCTCCATTTTCTCCGAAATTCTTCGCCTGCTAGCTCGTAGCCAAGCCTGTACACGTATCCCTCCACACTGGGACGAGCCTTCGTTGGGAGGGTAGAACCTAGGACGAGGGCGATCTCCTTGTCCAGTTCCTCCATCGTCAACCTTAAGGCTTCCTGATGCCATCTACTCAGCTCCGTGTCCGTAGGGACCTCTCTTGAGGCGGTCAATCCGAAGCGTTGGACGATGGGCTTCATCATCTCGACCATGCTTCGCGGGCCCTTCCACCTCTTCAGGTATTGTTGGTCCCTTTCCCAGCTGGTGTAGGTGGTTCCGTCGTAGGGGTGTTGCCCGAGAACGATCCGAGGGATCTTCCTTCCCGCTATCTCTGTGAGGGGAAACTTTGAGTCTTCAACGTATCCTTTCAAGAACAAGCCACCCGAAACAATGTCTCAATTCCCGAGATGAGAGATAAAGCTTCGCCAAGATTCATAATATGCCAAGACCTAAATCACTGTTCCACCAAGAGAAGAAACAGTGGTGCCTATGGCGAGATTTGACATCGTCATGCAGGGCTCAAGCCTGAGGACAGACCAAGCGTCCTTAGGAATATGCACGATAGCCCTAATACGAGATCATGGAAACATGCTCTTAGACACCGGTCACTTCGGAACTAGGAGACAGATCCTCGCATCCCTGGACCGACTCGGCGTCAAACCAGCCGACATCGATCATATCATTCTTTCCCACGCGCACTGGGATCACTCGCTCAACCTAGAGCTCTTCCCGAAGGCAACGGTCATCATCAACTCCAAGGAACTCGACTTCATCCGCAGGGTCAAGGGAGATGACTGGGCAACGCCGAACGTCATAGCCCTCCTCTTGGACAGGATGAAAGTTCAAACAACCAAGGGAGACGAAGACCTCACCGACGAAGTCAGGGTCATAGAGACTCCCGGGCACTCACCCGGCCATCAGGCAGTCCTCGTCAGGACCGACAAGGGAACAGCGTTATTCACACAGGACGCGATGCCAACCTTGAGGTCATACCTTCGAGGTCTTCCCGACTTCATCGTCACTACCGAGCGGGAGGCGAGGAGAAGCGTCGAGAAACTTAAGGGACTGAATCCAAGCCTCTACTACCCCGGCCATGACAGGCCCTTCCGTATTGTAGATGGGCGACCCGAATACGTGGGGCATTCGTCGTTGGGGATTATTGTGCGTAGGGAGACGGAGGAGAACTTCAGGATCGTCCTAGGAACTGAGGAGGCAGAGCAGCCGGAGAAGATGTAGATGTAGCGTAGACTCCTCCACTAATCCACACGCTAACTTGAACTCTGTCTCCACTCGTCCCCGATAGTACCTATGGAGAATTTGGCCCTCAGTCTCAACCCATTTGCCACTATCGCTCTAGGGTCCGACCTGTAATTCTGAATGACTTCTCCACCATTATTTGACAGAGAAAAAGCATAGGAGGGAGCGTGCTCCTATACGACTCTGACCTCTATTGCCCGAAGGGCGCGGCCCATCTCATGAGGTCTCTGACCGATCGGTCTACGTATTCGCCCAAGGACCGGGAGATGTCCCGCGATGTGATCGCGCCGTAGATGATTCCGTCTTTGACGACTGGCAGGCGTCGAATCCCGTGTTTATGCATGAGTTCTGAGGCTTTGACCAGGTCCTCGTCGGGGTCGATGGTTATCAGGGGTGAGGACATGATTTCTCCCACCGAGACTTTTGCAGGGTCCTTTCCGCCTACGATGATCTTGTCCACGAAGTCGTGCTCCGTGACGATGCCTGCTGGCTGTCCTTCCTTAAGTACTATCAGGAATCCTCTGCTTGACTTCAGCATCGTCTTGACCGCATCGATTACCAAGGTATTCTCATTTACAGTGGGGACTTCCTTCCTCATGTAGTGCTTCACTAGGTACGCCACCGATGCCACCCAATTATGAATTTCCCTATCTCCCTATTTAAGCCTCAGGAGGTCTTGGGCATCCTTGTTATTGCCTTTGTCCGTTTCCTCCGTTGTCAGACATTAGGTGCCGATTTCTGGACCTTATCGCTTTACAGGAGGGACCTGATGTAGTGGACTGGAGGATCGCCTATGACATCCCGAACTCGATGTAGTCTTGGGAGCATGAAGCCTAGAGGGCTCTACCTCCCTTCGTCATCTTCCTCAGGTCCAATGCTTCTTCCATCTTCTCCTTAGGGACGAGGTTGCTCTCAACGAGAACTTCGCGGATGGTCTTACCCGTCCTATTCGCCTCTTGTACGACCTTGGCTGCCCTGTCGTGGCCGACGAGGGGAGATATGGCCGTGGCGAGGGCTGAACTCATCTCCGCATATCTTAGGCACCTCTCCTTGTTGACATTGATGCCCGTTACACATTTGTCGGCCAGCACCTTGGCGGCGTTGGCTTCAAGCTCTATGGACTCGAGGAGGCAGTAGGCGATGACGGGCATCATGACGTTCAGCTCCATCTCGCCCCCCTGCCCCGACAAAGTTATGGTCAAGTCGTTCCCGATGACGCGGGCTGCGGCCATGCGAACGGCCTCAGGTATGACGGGGTTGACCTTTCCAGGCATTATGCTGGAACCGGGTTGAAGGGCGGAGAGTTCGATCTCGGCTAGGCCAGTGTTCGGGCCTGAGGAGAGGATTCGGAGGTCGTTCGATATCTTTGTCAGGCCCACAGCTAAGGTCCTCAGGGCGCCGCTGAACTCGACGCATGCGTCCCTTCCCTGCAAGGCTTCGAAGTAGTTCTCGGCAGGACGATACGTTATCCCTGTAAGGGTGCTGAGCTCCTTCACGACCATCGCTGCAAAGGCCGAGTCAGTGTTCAGCCCGGTGCCGACAGCGGTTCCGCCTATGGCAAGCTCTTTCAGACTCGATTCAGCCGCCTCGACCCTAGCGATCCCGTGCCAGATCATGGAGGCGTAGCCGCTGAACTCCTGGCCCAACGTAACGGGAACGGCGTCCTGCCAATGGGTTCTGCCCGCCTTCACCACGTCGCTGAACTCATAGGCCTTCTCGATCAGGTCTGAGTGGAGGCTTCGAAGACTCGGTAGGAGCTCCTTCTCGGTGGTCTCCACGGCGGCCAGATGAATAGTGGTGGGGAAGACGTCGTTGGTAGATTGGCCGAGGTTGACGTGGTCGTTGGGATGAATTAGGCTCCTGTCTCCACGCTTCCCGCCGAGGAGTTCTGTGGCTAGGTTGGCGATGACCTCGTTCATGTTCATGTTCGTGGATGTCCCACTTCCTGTCTGGAAGACATCTAGGAGGAACTCGCCGTAGAACTCCCCCTTCCAGACCTTTTCAGCAGATGCGATGATAGCTCTTCCACGCCGCAGCCAGTTTGACCAAGGCTAGATTCCTTATGAATACTCTCTGGAAGCGGAGTTCTGAGATCTTGAAGTTCTCAACCGCCCTCTGCGTCTCCGCACCATAATAGGCTTCCGATGGAACCTTGACATCCCCCATGGGGTCCCTCTCGACACGATAGGAATCTGTCGCCATTCGATACACCTTGACTGGGAATTAGGTGATGCAAGTAAGGCCTTATCTCTTCTTCGCTGGCGGCGCGCGAGGATTCTCTGCGGTGATTCTTGGATGTTGACTTCGAGCTGGGAATGGACTACAGTTCTTTAGTTCATCACCATAACGATTAAGTGTTTCACTGTTGAATAGTTAGAATCACTTGGTCGTGTATCAGATGTAGAAGAACACCTATCTGAAGAGCCTCATGCTACTGACCCTCTTCGCAGGCTTCTTCCTATCAGTCCCGGTAGCCAACGCCGCAAAACCTGTTCCCATCACCGCTCACTTCGATGACGATATAGCATTTCCAGACTACTTCCCAGGAACCCCAACGCCGATAGGCAAAGGCCCCATGGCAAGGATTACAGGACGAATGAGTCGATTCACTATCGAACTCAACGGCTTCGGACCATGTACCTTCACCTCAACTGAGGATGGCATAATGAACATGGTGACCTATTTCGGAACTACGCATGGTCAAATAACAGTAGAATCTGGAGCACTAGGTATCCTGACCGCTGAAAGCGATGGTAGAGTCTTCCCAACCTCTGTCCTAACCCCCATCGGTGAGGTATTCGCTTTGGGATTCCAAGGCCACTTCATCGCCAAAAGAAGCGCAAACATAATGCTCGTCAATGGTCTGTACAGCGGCTACTTCATACCCTACAACGAATTTATGACCAGCGGCTTCCTGTACATGGACTTCGAATTCCAAACCAACTAGCCGAAGCCTCCCCCCCTTTCCTCCTTTTTCATTTATTCTCGAAAACAATTGTTCTCTGAGCCTTGAGTATCATCTATGCAGATGCAAAGACCACATCCCGCATACAACTCAGAATTTGTTCTGGTGCTCCGGCCGGGATTCGGGCTGGAATTTACCAGTAAAGTCCTGCAAGAGTAGACAGGTTCCGATAGGACTTGACCCGGTGAATTGGTCCAATTGTATCCTTTGGGCTTCAACGAATACAGACGAAAGGGGGATTCTGAAGTGAGTTCAGGCTAGCTCGAACTTGGGCAGGCGACTATCCGTGAGGGTTTCAAGAAAAGTCAGGTGAAAAGAAAGCTGTGGGCGAGTCACAATAGTGCTGGCTTACTCGCTGTAGGGGATGTCTTCTTCTATCGCCTGAAGAGGTCTCTAATCCTCTTGGAGAATGATCGTCTCTTGCTTGAGTCGGATCCGTCTTTGTCATGCTCTGGCTCGGAGCGCATATCCCTAATTTCGTTCATCCGAGTTATCAGACGATCGATGTTACCTTTTGGGTCCTCTATTAGGAGGTTGTTGAAGTCATGCCAGTGTCCTCCGAATGCCTCGAAAAACGGGAACACGCCTAGGAAAAGCAAGAAGCCCAGTACGTCCCCAAAGGGCTGAAACGTTTCCAGTAGGGGCTCGACGAAGGAGTCCATACCGTAGTCTAATAGGGACTTGGCGATCTTGTCTATTAGCTCCGCTTCTCTCTCAGGGTTTCGTCGCATAGCTTAGTGGGAAATCGCTCCGGGGTGAGATAAAAGTTGTGTTATAGTGACAGGATTCTCACGGATGCTAGGCCCTAAAGTCAAGTCCGAGATCCTTGAGGTAGCTGCGGACTTTCTTCTCGTTCTCCAGATACTTCTCTGAGATCTTCTGTTTGAAGAAGTCGTAGACGTTCAGTTGGGTGTCGAGAAGCTGCTTCGGGCTCTCATAGGCTTTCATTCGCTGGTCCTTGACTCTCGATAAGTCTTGCCAGCCTTGAAGTTTTTCGCGGGTTATCCTGCTGGACAGCTCCTGGTAGTCGCTGAGCTTCAATTTGGATCTCATGACTGCGTCGGAGACGTCTATTGGCCATCTTATGACTGTCGGGGGATTTGCCGAGCCTGCGAAGTGGAAGTGGTTTCCCCACAAAGTCTCCCGCATGGCTGAGATGGCCTGCATTAATAGGAACTCATCGGACAACTGTTCCACAGCCATCTCATGACAACCCCAGATATTGGCTTTTGTGATCAGCCCGGTGTTGCGGTGCAGCGCTTTGTATACTGCAAAGTTGAGCCACATAGCATCGTACTTCTTCGCTCGTTCAGCAACTAGCTCTGACGCAGGGGCCACTCCTCCCCAATCGCGTTGGGCTCCGCGCGGCTCGGCCGCTCCGCCACCTCCTTGGACATTGTCTCTGTAACACATCCATGCCGCGAGTCGGCTGGCTATTGAGATGATCATTCCGCCGTAGATGTCGGCTATGAAGTTGCTGCCGCCTCCCTGGTTCTCCTTGTAGGCTAGACCGTACTCCTCGTAGACATATGAGGCAGCAACGTAGTCAGCGTCCACGTGCAGGTCCGGCTGGATCGAGAACATTGTGCCATCCGTCGGTCTGAGCCCCCGGTAAGGGTCCATGGCAGCGACAAGCGCGAAGGCCCTTGTTAAGGTAGGATACTGTACAACGCAGAGGCCGGGCCGTCCGGCTTGGGTGCAGCCGTTGCGGACTCTTTCAACTGCTCTGCGAGCAGCGTATGCCCAATGAGTTGGACCACTGATCTCGTACTTGTCTGTCTCAGCGTACATGTAGCCCTGAATAACGTCGACGCGCTCATCGCTCACCATCTCTCTGACAGCTATATGAATGGGCACTGGCACCTCGTCTGACCAAGCTGAGTGCCCTGCCACAACGATGTTCGGACGATTCTGAGTATCCTCAATCTCCCTCTTCTTGATGGTCCTGGTATCCGACCCTTCTCCCACAACTATTTGGCTAGGTATTTCCCGAGCGGCCCTCCTAACCTCGTCCTCGGTGAACTTGATAACGCGTTCAGTTGTGACGCAGTAGGCGCCCCATTCCGTGAGGAAATCGACGCCGGCTTGGAACACTGCGTCGGCGTAGGCGTTGTCGACCTCCCAGAACTCTGGTTTGCCCGGCTGGTTCAGGTTATACTTCTTTGTGAGTTCTTGGGTCTTGCGGAAGAGTCCCATATCGTAGCTCTTGGTGTCCATCTTCTGTCCGGTTCTGATCCTCTCTGCGACTTCCAAGAGATTGATCATGTTCTCAGTCCTCAATACCTAGGAGTCTTCTTACCTCACGTACGGCCTCAGAGGCATCGCGACCGTAACCGTCGGCACCTATGGCTTTGGCCCATTCCAGATTCACCGGCCCTCCACCAACAATCACTTTTACCTTACCCTTCAACCCTTGTCGCTCCACTTCTTGAATAATCTCCCTCTGATACGGTCTAGTTGTCGACATCAAACTGGAGGCACCTATGATCTGTGCTCCCACATCCTTTGCCTTCTGGACAAATGTCTCCGCCGATACGTCGCGCCCTAGATCGAATACCTCAAACCCGTTTGCCTTCAGCATCATGATCACCACGTTTTTCCCGAGGTCGTGGAGATCTCCCTCGACGGTGCCCATGACGATTCTGCCTTTCTTCACCTCTTTACCTTTTGGTAGGTGTGGCTCGATGATCTTGACAGCTGCGTCGACTGCGTCTGAAGCCATAACCATATGGGGAAGGAAGACCTCGCCTCTTTCGAAACGTTCTCCAACCTCTCTGACGCCCGGGACAAGTGCCTCATCTATCAGGCGGCTGGAGTCTACTCCGGCCCTGACGGCTTCTTCAGTTATCATTTTCACTCCGTCTTCATCAAAATTCCGCACTGCTTCTTTCAGCTTTCGAACATAGTCCAAATCGTCTGGCATTAGACGTACTCACCCATCTCTTTATACTGCGGCTAACCGTACCCAGCGGATTTAAGACTTTCCGCAGCAACCAGGCCCCATAGACAGTGATTCAGATAATATACGAGCTGAAAAGGCCTAGCAACACCATAATATATCCTAGAGCATAGACTGTTCTGGGAAATGCTTTGGCGAGGGCTTACCACTATGTCAGGTTCCGATGGCGCGGATTAGATTTGGAAAAGGTCGCCAACGAGCTTGCTCGAAGCTTCAAAGTGGAAAGAATAGAGAACCCAGATGAGGACACGGACATCTCACCATACTTGGGAGAGAGGCTGAAGCTCAAAATAACGGCTGATACCCTCGCGGCATCTTTATCGCCTATCAGAGCTGTTCTGTACCAGAAGGAGCCGGCACCATTTACAGAAAGAGATTTGCAGCTTAGAAAGAAGATATTTGACCTCTACCCTCGCGGCAGCTCAACGCCGCTCTTACCTTCCTTCAGGGAAGAGCCAGAATTCGAGAAGAGCACATGATCGTGATGGCTCCTGCTCTGGTCTGGCGGTATAAGTCTTAAATATCCCTGACAACCTAAATCCACTTTGGAAAAATCAATGGAGGAATGACAAAGACAAATGCCGTCAATCATAGATCTCGCAAAGTTCGAATATACGCAGCCGGCATTCTTCTACTTCATGCTATACTTGGCTATCCCACTTGCTCTCGTGGCCATCTACTTCTCAAGGCCAGGAAAACTAGCTCAAGTCCGCAAGTTACCATTGATGACTCATATGGAAGAAGTCATCGGCTCCTGCGCTGAGCGCGGACTGCCCTTCATCTGGTCTTACACCCGTGACGTGCTCCAACCCCGATGGGGTGCCCTCGAAGTAACCTATTACGGCCGAATGTTCAAGCACATATCGAGGCTGGCGGGAAACGCATCGGTCCCAACGTACTTCATCTGCGACAATCCCCAAGTTATGATGATCATGCAGGACTATTCAAGGGAAGGCTTTGTGTCGTCAGCTCACCCAGAAATCTATGATGCCCGGAACTATTACTTCGTATCCGGCCTCTTGGCCTTCTACTCGGAGACAGTGCTCCTCATGCAGAGCCATAATTCCGGTGGCGTCGTCAATTCAGGCGGCTTTCTCTCGAATTCAGGTCCCATCTTTGAGGAGGCGTATCGAATGGGTGCCATAAGCATCGCTCTTGGGACAGGGGGAGGCCAGGCAGGACCTGCCTTCATGGCCGACTACCAGAAGTTGTCCGATGAGCACCTTGCCTGTGGAGCCTGGGCGGATCCGAATCCGAAGAGTGGGGCTGCAGTGATGGGCTCCGACGTTGCTAAGATTCTCTCAGCGGCTCTTCTTATCGCTCTGATTGTCATGGCGGCGGCGGGGGTGAAATTCTGAAGACGCAACAGGTTACTACCCAAAGACTGTACAGAGATATCCCATCTGTGCTAGCTGTCATCCTAATGCTCTTCGTGTTTGCGGATATCTTCGTCAAGAAGGGCATAACAGAAGTCTCCACCATCAACTCCTTCATCACAGCCATGTATCCGATCTCGGTCCCAATAGGGATGATTACTCTGCTTCGGACGCGCTATCGCTTCATGAAGAGACGGGGCTCTTGGTGGCAGGCGTACCCTCTGACCTTCCTATCCTTCGCAGCATTCCTAATACTTGGGCTAGCCCTGCCGAACCGGGAATACAACTTGCTGTACCGTGACTGGATAAACCTCATCATGGTAAACGGCATGGCTGCCCTCTACCTAATAATGGCCGTCGGAATACTATCCGGCCTCTACAGAGTTCTCATCTATAAGAGATCAAAGATGTGGGTGCAAATCACCCTGACCATAGGTTACATGGCCCAGATGCTGTTACTCGCTGGAATACTAGACATGGGCGGTAAATGGCTGGGTGACGTAGGACGATTCATAAACTTGTATGTTAGTCTCCCAACAGACGAGATACTGTACCAGACTGAATACATAGCTTCACTCTACTTCTTCGTCACAATCCTATTGCTGCGGGAGCGCCTCAGACCATGAGCGAGGAGGTTTAAACAGATGGCAGATTGGATACGAAGGTCAGCGGATCCTAAAGTCGTCTTGGTCGCCGTACTCGCAATCATTATGGCGACACCTTATCTGCCTAGTGTCTTCTTACCACCGATAAGCCCGTGGACCAGAGACTTCTACAACGTTGTTCAATCACTTCACCCCGGCGACGTCGTGGTGTTCCAAGCTGGATCACCATATGGTCTGACAGACTACTCAGAAGAATACAATTTCCTTCACATAGTCCTGAAGAGCATATGGAATACTGGCGCACGCATCATATACTACGAAGGAGCCGCTGTGAATGTCCCGATCAGCGAAGCCGTCCGCGTCAACGCTTGGGGGAAAGACTGGAAGAGCAATGTCGAGTACGGTAAAAGGTTCGTCTACCTCGGGGTCGTGGACAAGCCTGTAGCTTTTGTGAATTTTCTACGTTCACCGTGGACGACGATGCCATTCGACAACTACGGAGACCCAATAGCGAACATGGAGATAGCCAAGGCCTTCAAAGATGCATCAGACGCCAAGATCATCGTGAACGGTCTTGAGGGCGTCACTTCGCTCAAGCCCGAATACAAGTACAAAATTTTATCGACAGGTGGAGCCGCAGCTACTTCTGGTCAGGGAGTAAGCTTCTATACGTCAGGTCTATACGACGGAATTGTCGGCGGCAACACTGGGGGCCTTGAATATTCAGTATTATCTGGTATACCAGCTCCACTATGCTCCCCGTACTTCAATGGCTACGTGCTCATCTCATCCTTGGCCATCGGCCTTATATTGTGGTCGAACATCAGGGAGCGAATTGCTCCCACGAAGCGGAAGGTCGTGGAGTGGTCTGGGAGGGCCGAGTAAGGAGATGATCCAGTAATGGAACCACTACTATTTGAAATCCTGATATCCGTCGTCGCGGTGGGAGTATGGAGCGCCTACTACAGACCAAACATGTTCTACGCCGCTATGGAGAACATCATTATTGGCGCGACTGCTGCAAACGCCGTCTTGGTAGCTATTACCCAAGTAATGAGATTGGATGTAGCGCCTCTCCAAGCTGGCCAGATGGTCTACATCATTCCAGTCCTCTGGGGTGCCAGCCTATACACCTTCTTCTCCAGAACCTACTTTGGCATCTATAGGTACAGCATCATAGCGGTGCTCGCCATCGACTTGGCCTTGGCCATAAGAAGCAACATGGGCAGCATGTGGCTTAACATGTCTGGCTGGGCGGTAAAGTTCGTGGCCAACCCGCTCACTTTCGCCTTTACTATTGGAGAGCTCTTCTTCACTTTTCTATACTTCCTCTACACGGTTAATGTTGACAAACGTCTAGGCAGATTCCTACGACCGGTCAGGAAGTGGATGCCAGTTGCCTACGGATTCTACCTCGGCTGCCACGCTTCAGGCGCATACACGATACCGCGCATCTCGTCAGGCATCATGCTCACGATACAGATCATGTTGGGTGTAGGGGCTGGAGGATGGGGCAAGCTGGTCCTAGCTGTGGCTGGAATCGCTATAATAGCGGACATATACCTGCGACGTCGAAGAGCGCAAATCAAGACGATTGAGCAAGTCCCCAAGTAGCTCCCCCTTTCTTTTTTGGTGGTTTAGAATAGCCTAATATTCGGGGAATTCCATTTCTCTAGGAACATTGGGTGAGATTCGAGTGGATCTTGATCACCTCAGAGTCATGCTGGCCACAGACTGCGGTAGCACAACCAGCAAAGCTCGTTTCTTCCGAAAAATCGGTAACGAGTACAGGTTCGTTGCGAGCGGCGAAGCCCCTACTACGGTCGAAGCACCCTATGAGGACGTGACCATGGGAGTACGCAACGCTGTGCGGGAGGTCGAAGAGCTGACTGGACACAAGATACTGGCTCCCGGGGGAATAATCTCCCCATCTCGAAGCGAGAATGAAGGCGTCGATCTTTACGTCACAACGAGCAGCGCCGGTGGCGGGCTTCAAATGGTCTGCACAGGCGTCGCTAGGGCAATGACCGCGGAGAGCGCAGAACGCGCTGCCTTGGGCGCCGGGGCCATAGTTATGGATGTAGTCTCAAGCGATGAACAGCGCAGTTCCTTCGATAAGATAAAGAAAATGCGGGCTCAGCGCCCCGACATGATTCTATTCGCAGGAGGGACTGACGGCGGAAGCGTACAGCACGTAATGGGGATCGGTGAACTCATCAAGATGGCTCGTCCGCAACACCGCTTAGGTGCCCAGTTCAAACTCCCCGTAGTCTACGCGGGGAACAGGTTGCTCAGGGACAGGATCAAGCAATTCCTGGGCGAAGATTTCGCCCTCTCAGTAGTCGACAACATTCGTCCTACCCTAGACACAGAAGTGGTGGGGCCCTCTAGGGACGCCATCCATGAACTCTTCATGGAGCACGTCATGAGCCATGCACCAGGCTACGATAAGCTCATGAAATGGACCGATGTCTCGATCATGCCGACGCCCGCAGGCGAAGGAATAATGTTCCAAACGATAGCCAAGATGTATCAAGCGAACGTCATAGGCGTGGGCCTCGGAGGGGCAACAACTAACATTTACTCTATCTTTGATGGCAAGTTCGTGAGGAGCGTTAGCGCAAACTTGGGAATGAGCTACAGCATAAGTAATGTGCTCAAGCAGACGGGCATAGGGAACATCACAAGATGGTTGCCCTTCGAATCTGACGAAAACGTCATCATCAACAAGCTCAGGAACAAGATGATAAGACCAACAACCATACCCCAAACACTTGAGGACCTCGTCATCGAACACGCAGTGGCCAGAGAAGCCTTGCGTATGGGATTCATTCACCACAAATCCATAGCCCGGCCATTGTCTGGATTCGCCAAAGGTGCCCAGCTCGACTTCGGTTCCGTGTGGGGAGAAGAAGAGAGCTACATAGATATGATGAAGATCGGATGGCTCGGAGGAACAGGTGGATTACTCTCTCACGCACCTAGGAGAGCACAATCCGCTCTAATCCTCCTGGACGGTTTTCAAGTTGAAGGAATAGTCAACCTCATCCAGGACAGCGTCTTCATGATGCCACATCTGGGAGTTCTCTCGACGGTCCACCCGAAGGCAGCAATGGAGATCTTCGAAAAAGACTGCATGGTCAGGCTGGGTACCTGCCTCGCTTTTCGAGGAAATGGTCAGGGTAAAGTAGCGTCCTTGAGAATCAATATGCCAGACGGCAGAACCCTAGATGAAGAAGTCGAATCCGGAACAATAAAGAGAATCCCACTTGGAGTCGGGGAGAAAGCCGACATAGAGATCAACCCGACCCGAAGGTTTGATATCGGCAGTGGCGGCGGACACAGATTCAGCGCCAAGGCTGAAGGAGGAGAGGTCGGAATAATCATAGACGCACGTGGTCGTCCATTAACACTACCCGAAAACGCCTCTGACAGGAGAAAAAAACTCATAGAATGGTATGGAGCCCTCGAAGCATATCCCAAGGGCCTTCAATGGGGATGAAAAGGAGGTAGCTCTTTGGCACAGGCATACACGCCGGGTCTCAAAAGAAAGAAGCTCTACCTTGTAAAAAAGAGGAGAATCCTGCCCATACCAGGCAAAGTTTTAGTGAAGAAAGGAGAGAAAGTCACGCCAACAACAATAGTGGCAACCACCATGGTACCCGGAGACATCCAAATGATGCCTATGGCCTCTATGCTGGACATAGACATCTCCACAGATACAGCCGACGCGGGAGGAATGGGGCTCGAATACCAGAAGAGTATGATTGACAAATGCATGCTGAAAAAGGAGGGTGAGGAGGTTAGAGCCAACGAAATCATCGCTAGGAAGAAGCACGTTCTCAGTATTTTCAGAAAGGAATGTCGTTGTCCAGTAAATGGAAAAATAGAGTTCATATCCTATACTACGGGACAATTGGCCATAAGAGAGAGACCGAAAGAACAGAATCTCAATGCACACATTCCGGGCATTGTTGCCGATGTCATCCCAGAACAAGGAGTAGTCATCGAGACACCAGCAACATATATCCAAGGAATTTTCGGCATAAGTGGCGAGAGACACGGAGAACTAACGGTTCTGTCGAAGTCACCTGAAGAAATCCTGACTGCTGACAGAATAGGATCCGAGTGCACAGGAAAAATCCTAGTGGGGGGAAGCCTGGTTCAAGGCGACGCCCTCAAAAGGGCCGCAGAGGTAGGCGCAAAGGGGATAATCGTTGGTGGGATAGAATGCAAGGACCTCCGTGACTTCTTAGGATATGAGATAGGAGTGGCGATTACAGGAAACGAAGAGACAGCTCTCACCCTTATCATTACAGAAGGCTACGGAAAAATGAGGATGTCTCAAAAGACCTTTGAGCTTCTGGAAGAATCCGACGGAAAACTGGCATGCATAGATGGGACGACACATATCAGAGCCGGAGTCATACGGCCAGAGATCATCATACCGCGAGATGACCTAGAGAAGTATGCTGACTCCCAAGACAAGGAATACCTTAGTGGCGGGATCGGGCCTGGGGCAATCGTCCGCATAATCCGAGAACCATATTTCGGGTATATTGCTCGCGTGGTCAGTCTGCCACCAGAGCTCCAGACCCTTGAGACAGAATCGAAAGCCAGAGTGCTCGAAGCGGAGCTTGAAGATGGAAGACTTGTCGTTGTACCGAGAGCCAATGTTGAAATGATTGAGGAGTAACGCGACTAGGTCTGATTGACAAGTTCGGAAGCTTCCAGTATCATCTATCTCGCCAATAGCAGAGAGAGTCTTATATGCGGGTAGGTTTCAACATTTATGAGTCGCCAGCGTCTGACTCATTAGTCTGAGCTTGCTACCTGCCTCTCGCAATATATCTGTAGCGCGCTATATCCTTTTCTTTGATTTCTTCAATCAATCTTCCTTGAGATTGCTCTATCAGACACTATGTAAGAGGTTTTCATTTAGGTAGGGTCGTGTCCAATAATAGCGCGGGCGAAAGGTTAATCTTTAACCGTTTTTTGGTTTTGATGTTTTAAGTGGCGGTTGAGGTTGACAGGGTTAGGCTTGGCGAGTTTTGTTTGAGGGTTCTCGACGAGGCTGTGGTGGAGGGCCTCGCCAAGTCCATTAAGGAGGTTGGGCTGCTTCAGCCCGTTGGTTAGGCCTTTAGGCGGTGGCTACGAGTTGGTTTTGGGGTTGCATAGGCTGGAGGCCTGCAGGAGGCTTAGCTGGAAGAAGATCCCCGCCCGCGTCGAGGAGGTCTCGGATGAGGAAGCCTTCCTGTTGAATGTGGTGGAGAACCTTCAACGCAAGCTAGCTAGCTGGCTCTACAAATGAATTATTGGACACGTCCTTTAGGTAGTAATCCTTATGAACCAAGAACCGCGCCAATAGCGCATCAACAACCACCATTCTGGTGCATGTGAAATGATAAGCCTCGTTGAGATCGCGGACCGCATGAGAGAAAGCCCAAAGATGGCCAACAGAGAGTGGGATATGGCCCTCTTCAAGAAGATGTCGGAGCTCGCCAAGGAGTATAAGATTAAGTGCCCCACGGAGCCGTCGGATTGGATCAACACGGACGACAGTCTGGCCGACGCCGCTTGGAGGGCCGCTGTGGACTTCGTCGTTGACATGGGCTGCTTCTGCCTTAACAGGGAACGGGTCGTCAGATTCACCGAGGAGGAGGTCAAGGAGGCCATCCGGTCGATGCAGAAGGAGGTCATGATGGGTGAAGGGAAGGACGCCCGTGTCTGGAAACAGCACAAGATCGAAGGAAACGAGCCCTTGAACATATCGCCCGGCCACCACGCACCCTTCACAGAGGACTTAGCCAATATCGTTGTTCAGAATTTCGCGGTTATTCCTCGCCTCGACTTCCTCGAGGGCTTCAACTTCCCCATGATCGACGGCTACGACATCTACGGGATTCCCCTAGAGGCCTACGCCTCCAAGCGTCAGGTCGCGTGGCTTAGGGAAGGTATCCGCAAGGCTGGGCGACCAGGTGCCGCCATACTCTATTATCCCATTACCACTGCGGCTTCTTCCTTCCTCGCCACCATCGACCCTGTCGCGGGACTCAGACCTACGGATGGTGTACTCCTGTCCGTGCTACCCGATGTCAAGGTGGAGTATGATCTGTTGACGGCAGCCCTCGTGCTTCAGAGCTATGGCTACTTCGGGGTTAGCGGTAGCTTCGGCATCGCCGGCGGCTTCTGCGGCGGCCCCGAAGGTGCTACCATCGAGGCCTTAGTTAAGACGATAATCGCTTGGATGGTCTACAGGGATAACCTCTACTACAACGGCGTCGAGCATCTCAGCCACGTCAGTGGTGTCAAGCGTGTCATGTTCCCCATGCACTTCGCCCGTTCCGTCGTCTATCAGGCGACTATCCGAAACAGTAACGGTATTCCTATGCACTGGCCCATACCTGTCTCCGAACTCTGCACTGAGAGCCATCTGGAGGAGCTGGTCTTGAGGAGCATCGAGGCCACTGTCAATGGCGCAAACCTCTACGTTCCAAGGGTCAGCCGAAGCCGCATTAATGGCGGACAGAGCCCTGCCGACGCCGAACTCATGATAGAGGCGTCGGACGCGGCTATTAGGACGAGGATAAAGCGAAGCGAAGTCTACGGGATGTTCAAGCCAGTCATCACCAAGCTGATGGAGAACCCCACTCCGGAGCCGGGTAAACTGATCACAGAGTGCTACGACCTACAACGCCACAGGCCGAGCCCAGAGTACCAGCAAGTCATCACGAAGGTCAAGAAGGAGTTCAGAGACTGTGGACTAGAGTGGGACTAACCCTACTCCAACAAGCGCGCGCGCTACGCGCGCCGCTAGCTAGTTCGAGAAAGGGAGTCAAAGGATTTGCCTATTGGTGGAATCTTTTTATGACCACAGGAGAGGCGAGTTCCAGCGGAAGCTTCCCAGAGCCGGGAAGCCTTCTGGAAGGCCCCTTCTGGCCTGAGCGAGTTAAGGTTATCTCATCCAGAGCTGTCGGTTCCAAGCTCGAAGTAATGGCTGTGGGCGTGCAGTCTGAGCACTTCTATTCTAGGATCTTGACAGAGAGTGACTTGGCAAAAGTAGTAAGAGTGGAGCTGAGAAGGAAGGATTTCTCTGGCGACGCAGAATCCTTCTTTCTCTCCATTGAGGCTAAGAGGGTCCGGTACGCTTTCCAATTCGACCCGTTGTATGCTGTGAACGTTTCGCAGATCGATCCTCTGCCCCATCAGATAGACGCTGTTTACCACTACGTGCTCAAACATCCTCGGGTACGCTTCCTACTTGCTGATGACCCCGGTGCGGGCAAGACGATAATGGCGGGACTGATACTCAAGGAGCTCAAGCTGAGAGGATTAGTCAACAGATCACTCATAGTTGTGCCTGGACACTTGAAGGATCAGTGGTTGAGGGAGCTGAAAGAGAAATTCGGTGAGAGTGTCAAAGTCGTCGATAGGGGTGTCATGGATGCTTTCAAGGCGGCCAACCAGGCCATGGGCAGGGGGATCAGGCATCGAGACGACTGGTGCAACTTCATCCTAATGGATCACCGCTATCAAACTCATCAAACCCTTATTTCCAGCTGGGCCCTTGTGAACGGCGTTCAGGAACTCCCGTCTGCCTACTAGCTTTCAAGGCATATTTCTCCTTGGCGATAGCTTCTCCACAAAACTCGTGTCAAAAGCAGGAAACGGGCATGAATTGAACATAGACCGAGCAAAAATAAAGCATATTCAGAGCAGAATCGTTAGTGATTTGATAGAATCAGACGATTGCTTTCATTTGTTCCTCTACTCTTGTTGACATATTCAGTCAGGAGACAAGAACTCTAGGATTTGAAGAGAGGCGAATAAGCGTGCTGCAAGTTTGGTTCTTAGCAGTTCTTAGCACTTTCCAGGTAAAGTAACATAGCGCACGATACATAGAATGGTTTAAATATACGTATATTTTCCTGAAACAGGGGGAATCCATGTCTAGAAGGGCGAAACTGGAAAAGCCATATAAACTCGTATCTGAAGAACTGCCGTTGCTGGAGAGAGCGGTTAGAGCATCTAAGTACGATGAACTCCTCGACGAGTTTCAAAAAAGCGACCTAAACACTGCTAGGGTCGAATACTCCGGCAAGTCTGTTAGTGCTCTGATGTCGGCACTGAGGATAAGGGTCAAGAAGAGAGATCTTAAGGTCAAAGTAGCCTGCAGAAAAGGGAGCCTCTACCTCACGAAAGGGTAGTTGAACCTCTTTTTCTCATTTTTTATGCCTCAAGATTAGTCAAAGTTGAAGGAGGGGAAATCAGGGCGAGAGTTCTCGTCAGGTGAGTCCCACGCCCTGTAACCTAGAAGCACTCCCAGACACTCATCTGGTAGACTTCGACCGCAGAGACTATCATATTTATGAAAGGGGCCTCATAAACACAAGCTTCAAGTGCTCGTGGCGCCATCCTAGCCGCACGCTCTACGGTCTCAGCTTCAACCAGATATTCAGGCGGCACATGTTTTCTGATTTCCTCTTCCAGAATCCTGTAGAGGGTTCTAGGCCTCAGGCCTTCAACTTGCCAACGTCTGTCTCCATATTTCGGTATGTAGTCTTTTGCTCTCGGGTCCTTCTTGTTAACCGGGATAGAAGGCGGTCTCAACCTCTTAATCTGTTCCATCGTCAAGGCAATTCTATGCACCTTCATGCCCATTTCCTCCTGAGCAATCCTATCAATCAAAAGTCCACTCGGACCGAAATCACCGATGTACAATATCATCTTTACGCCCTGCTTCTCGGCTCTTTGAAGGGCTGCTTGATACATGCTGAGTGATGCGAAACCTCGCAGAACTTGAATCGACAGACGATACCTCGAAGCCAAGTCTCTAACGAAGTTACGGATAGAGAACGACTCGACCCAGAGCTCAACTTCATGGTAGGCCAAGGGGGCGGGAGTGAAATGCCTCGTGGGATCAGTGAACTTAGCAGCCAATGTTGGATTAAGCCTCCTCATATCTACTAGAAGAGCGTCGTAGAATTTATAGAACTTTAGTGAACTGGGGTACCCAAATCTGCTGATGAGAATATAATATAATTGCCTGACTGTGAGCCGCCGGTAGTATCTTGCAGTATCGAGTATTCTCCACTGTAAGAGGACTGGGTCCCAGCGTCTAGTCCACTTTCTTTTAAAGCGCTTTGTCTTTCTACGCCTCAATAGGAGCTACTCACCTAATCACAGGTTGTACGCAGAAGCCTGACCAACACTGGTCTGGTCGGTTCTCCGGTTCGAAGTATTCCTACTCTAAGTCCCATCCACTCATTTTTCAAACCTCTTCTAAGAACCGCTGCCTCTTCTGAACCGTCGGAGAACACCAGAACCTTACCGCTGATTCTAACATGGACAAAATGGTCATCACTGCTAAGACCTTGAAATACCCCGACTATCTCGCACCACGCTCCTAAGTGGATTTCTTGCTTCAATTCTAGGATATTCAAGGGGGAAAGATATAAATAAGCTATTTTCTATATAGACTATCCGCTAAATATACTCTATCTGGTGTCGCTAGTTGGATAGTGTAAATGGACCTTGCATGGAGAGGCTATTGCCGTTTGAGCCGGAACTAGTCGCGGCAAAGGGAATCGTTTACTTGATGTTCGTGGGTCGGAACATCAAGGCCTATGACATAGTCGGCAAACTAACGAAGGCAAGGATCGTCTCAAAAGCTGCTGTGGTTTATCAATGTGTAAACCGTCTTCAGCGAAAGGGACTTATCATACAAGTGGAAGAGAAGCCTGGTCGCGGAGGACCAACAATCAGAACAGCAAATCTTGACGCGATTTTCGATACCATCGGAGTATCTAGACGAATGGTAGAAGGCCTAATTTTCTCAAAGGATCAGTACTCTCTAAGACACGACGAAAAAAAGAAATTGGGATTTCTCTTTGAAAATATGTGGGGATTGATAGACTTTTTTCCCGAATATCTGCGCTTAGTGTTGGGTGAAAGGAAGGTGAGAGGTCTGAGATGGAGGGAAACGCTGTATCACTTCTTGAAATTCTGTATTGCAGTCATAAACGAGTGTAATATAAGGAAGAGGAATCCTGAGGTTTCAGTAAGTCACTATGAAGAAATACATCCTGTGTTCGGAGCTTCAAGACGGATATTCATGATTGCGAACAAGGTTGACGAGCTCGTACAAACGAAGGGGATCTCGGATATTGAGTTTTCGATTCTTGCAGATTTAACAACAGAGGGATACGACGATATATATAAAAGAGGGACCTTCCTAAATTCCCTCTACTTAATGGCTTTGAGTCTCATAAGTCCAGAAGAGGCTTCTCTTGTGGAGAGCTTCATGGAAAAACAATCCAAAGAGTAGGAACCACATACCGCGCCCGTCTAATAGTCTTGGACTGTCCAACACTTCTATTCCCCTGACGTTCTAGCGTTACCGTACTACCTTTTCTCCGCCGTGACAAATCTAGTAGTAGCATGTACACCTCCTAGTAGCTAGAGGATGTACATGGATGCGCTTTTGGTAACTTAACTGTAGTTGGGTGCCTTGCTAGAGTATTGGCTATTGGTCTAAATCCCCAGTTTGGGTATGTAGGCCAGGTATGCCCTCCTCAGCTCCTCTCGGTCGATGTGATGGTAGATGTCTATGGCTTCGGCCCTGCGATCGCCCCTGAGCTCCTTCACGTACTCTCTCGGCATCGCGTTCCTAAGCAGCCATGTGGTGAACCAGTGCCTGAAGCAATGGGGGCCGAAGTGGTCTTCAAGCCTGGGCGACTCCGGCTTGTGGTAGCCTAGGCGCCTAGCGTACTTGACTACAGCCATCCACAGACCGTTCCTGCTCAGCCTATCCAGCGTATTGTAGCTTATGAAGAGCGCCTTCGTCTTTGGGTTGAGTTTCTCCCTCAACTTTAGCCATCTCTTTAACACGATGGCACACTCATCGTCGAAGAAGACGACCCGGTTGCTCCGCTTGGGCGTCGGCTTAAGCGTTATTGAGCAGTCCTCCCAGTTGAAGTCGTCAACATCCAGCCTAAGCATCTCTCCTCTCCTCATACCTGTTTTAGCGAGTAGAATGGCCATAGTTTTGTCTCGAGGATCCATTATGGAGTTGACTAAACTGCTCATCTCCTCTATGGTGAGAAGCTTCCTCTCGGGGTCGTCGCAGTCTTCCTTGTAACGCCTCAGATACCTCTTCCTGAAGGGCAGGACAATATTCGCCTTCGCAGCCCCCTCGAAGGCGAGGTAGTCATAGAAGACTGACAGGGCTGAGAAGTATCCCTTAACAGTCTTATGCTTCAGGTTCCTCTCAAGCTTCAAGTGGCCCAGAAAGTCTCTGAGCAGGTGATTATCGACATCACGAAGCCCGACCCCTCTTCCAGTGAGGTATTTTATGAATATGAGGAGGCTTGACCTGTATCCCATGACCGTCTTCTCAGTCATGCCCCTGAGCCTACAGTCTTCACAGAAGCCTTCCACAACGTCCTTAGAGTCTTGAATCGTCCTCGGCGTTGCCTTCACCCTTTCCACCTCCAGCCCCTATTCGTAAACTCTACGAGTCCGTAGCCCTCCAGCGCCTCAAGCTGCCTACCCACAGCCTTCACCAGATCCACGTCTGTCGGATCGATGTTGAGGTTCGCGAGTATTTCCCCCTCGCTGTATGTGCCGCCTCTTCTAAGGAGGTTGACGAGTTCCCTGTCGAAGGTCCTAACCCCCTCGAAGCCCTCTTCGAGGAAGGGCCTCGCCCTGTACCGCTTCAGCTCCTTGTCCAAGTTCTCTACTAGGTTCCTCAGCAACCTGTTCTCGTCCCTTAGCTTCTTCAGCTCATCCTCGGCCTTCCTCGAACGCCCGATGAGTTCAAGCCTGCTGAGATAGCCCTCTTCGCCCTCCTCCCGCCTGAGGGAGTCCTCAACCCTCTCGAGGACGAACTTGGAGATCGAGGTCCCCGCTCTATCCGCCCTACGCTTCCAATCCTCAACCATCTCGAGAGAGGGCAGGTAGACGTAGATGGCCCTGTCCTTGATCGTCTCGGTCTTACTCCTGTCAGCTCTCACCATAGACAGTCAAGAATAGAAGGGACAGGGAGGAATATAAGATTTACCGGTAAAATGGTGCTCCGGCCGGGATTTGGACCCGGGTCACCGGCTCTCTTCAAGGCTCGAAAGGCCGGTCTCAGCGGCTAACTGCCTATACTGTCGGCCCTAAGTTGACCGGGCTATACCACCGGAGCACGTGCTTATACGAAACTGGCTAGTTAGAAAAGGCTTTCGTGAATGGTGGGCCCGAGGCGATTCGGACGCCTGACCAACAGGTCTCTCCTTGATTATGAGCCTGTCGCTCTAACCAAACTGAGCTACGGGCCCCTTGAGAAAGACGTAACGTAACCCTTTATTAAATGATAGCCTGAGGCTCCGTGCCTCTGACATTAGGTGCCGTTTTCGGGACATCATCGCTAGTGGATTTCGGTTACCTTGGCGCCGATGATGGTCTCGGGTCTGAGGCAGAAGGGCCATTTGTTGTGGTATCTTTCTGCGATGTTCACTGATTTGTCTTTTCGAAGGTTATTTAGCGATGCTTGTCTATTGGAGATAGTATGAGATACAAGAATTTGGGGAAGACAGGCGTCAAGGTTTCTGAACTCTGCCTCGGAACTATGATCTTTGGTGGAAGGGTCGATGAGTCTTCCTCGATACGGATAATCAAGCGAGCCATCGATCTTGGCGTCAACTTCATCGACACGGCGAACAACTATGAGTTTGGGCGTTCGGAGGAGATTGTCGGCAAAGCGATCGAGGGGATGAGGGACGAGGTCGTCTTGGCGACTAAGGTCGAGGCGGTGACGGGTCCTGGCCCCAATGACTTCGGGTTGAGTAGGAAGAATATTATGTGTGCTGTCGAGTCCAGCCTCAAGAGGCTTAGGACAGACTACATAGACCTGTACCAGGTGCATCACGTCGATCCATCAACGCCGTTGAAGGAGACGCTGGCCGCCTTGGACGACTTGGTCAGGGCTGGTAAAGTTCGTTACATCGGTTGCTCGAACTTTCCCGCTTGGTACCTTGAGAAGGCCTTGAGGGTGAGTGAGGTGGACGGCCTTGAGGCCTTCGTCACTGTGCAACCGCGCTACAACATAGTCGACAGGGAGATCGAGCGTGAGCTCGTCCCGCTCTGCATCGAGGAAGGAATCGGCGTCATTCCCTATAGTCCCCTTGCCGGGGGATTCCTGACTGGTAAGTACCAATTTGGTAAGCCGCCTCCTGAGGGGAGCCAGGGTGGGGGTAGTCCCGATTGGGTCAGCCGACGTTTCACGCCGAGGAATCAAGCTATTCTTGGGGAGCTTGAGAGGATTGTTGGGGAGACTGGTCTGACGATGGGTCAGATCTGTCTTGCTTGGCTCATGGCGAACCCTGTTGTGACTGCGCCGATCGTTGGGGCTTCGTCGGTGGAGCAGTTGGAGATGAACCTCGATGCGGTCAACCATACTGTGTCTGTGGATGTTTTGAGGCGGATCGGCGAGGTGAGTAAGCCGGACTGGCTTCGTGAGCGGGAGGAGGAAGAGGCTGAGTTTCAGCTAAACCGAGAAGGAGTGCGTCTCAGCCGCTGGGGGAAGAGGTTGGAGATAAATCAGTCGAGAGTAAGTGCCGTCAGAGTCTTGCCATATTAGGGCGTTCTCACTCGAATAGTTTAGGTAGGGTTCTGGCCCCTCCTTGGCTTGGCTAGGAATCATCAGCCGTCATGGATGGGGATTGTGTATTACAGAGATCAGGTCTTAAGTCCTATAGGTCTCTCCACTCGACGAGTTCCACCCTGTTCCCGTCGGGGTCGTTGAAGAAGGCGACCTTCACAGCCTTCCTCTCTGCTTCGAACTTGACGTCCCTCACGGGCCCGTCGAAGACGACTCCCTTCTTCTTGAGTTCTTCGTAGACTTCTTCGATCTTGCTGACCTCTAGGCCTAGGTGGCTGAAGGAGACGCCGCCCTGCTCCGGCCTGATCTGGGACAGTTCAAGTCCCTGTAGGAAGACTAGTCGGGGGTTGTCGCTTGGGCCGATGGTTCGGACTATGGGGAGCTTCAGGACCTCGTGGTAGAATTGGTGGGCCTTCTTCACGTCCCTGACTCTCAGGGCCGTGTGGTTCATGTTCAATATGGGCAAGGTATATCCTCCTTTCGTCAACTAGGAGTATGTCGTTTAAGAGCCTTATCTCCTCTCGGAGGAAGATGTGACGCTTCTTATGAAAGGAGCTGTTGGCGCCGGCGAACGGACTCGAACCGTTGACCAACGGGTTAACAGCCTCAGCCCAAGGAAGAAGAGCCTTACCCTGGTCCGCTGCTCTACCGAACTAAGCTACGCCGGCACGCCTCCTAGACTTGCCGAAGAGCCGAATAATATAGATATCGGTTTGGGTAGTATTGTTGCCTCGGCCCAAGGGCTTGGGGTAAACATACTGCTTCACCCATTGCTTCCCTCATGCTCCATCAAACCATTGCGGGAAGACTTAAATTCCCAGCCAAGAAGTAGTCTCCTCTTTCATCGGGAGCTCAATGAACATACTCAGCAGGGCAATCGGCAAGACCATTGACCACCTAGCCCTAGAGAGAAGCCTCAGGATCCTCCTAATAACCAGCCTCATAGTGAATCTCGGCGACAACCTCTGGGTACCATTGCTCGGACTCTACATCACCAATAATCTAGGTGTTTCAACTCTGATGTTCGGCTTGATGACCACCGCTCAAGGACTGGCTTCAAGCCTCACCATGCTTCCATCCGGCTTCATGTCAGACCTCTTCGGCAGAAAAAGAATAATCATACTATCCTACATCTTCTCAATCCTATCCCTAGGAACACTGCTTTTTCTAAACGATCTACCTTTCCTATTCCTAGCATCAATCTTCAAAGGTTTAAGCACGGCATTCATAGAGCCATCCAGAAGCGCCTACATCATAGACCTAGTCTCCGACGAGAAGCGAGGCAAAGCCTTTGCCTCCCTCGCCCTCCTCCAGAGTCTCTCCAGCATCATCGCAACATCCGTGGCAGGATCAATAGCAGTCGTTCTGGGCTTCCACTGGATCTTCACCGTCAGTCTCATCTTGACATCTATTTCCTTGGTCATAACAGCATTCTACCTGAAAGAGTCTCTGAATAGAGATGTTGTGCTGGCAACAACTTCGAAGGAGTCCTTATCTATCCAGCTCAAGAACGGCTTGGCCATCCTGAGAAGTCCATCCTTGTTGGCCGTTCTGCTTGGCATAGTGTTTCATCAGATGGGCATAGGCATCGAAAACCCCTATCTCACAATCTACGCCGGTAACATGCTGATGTTCACCTTGCCAACCGTGAGCTTGATGCTGGGTTCAGAGCAGCTGGGCGTACTCGTCGGACACCTTCCCAGCGGAAGGATCGTCGACAAGTACTGTGGGGAGATCTCCTTCGCCTTCCACATTCTTGCCACCTCACCGACAATGATCCTCTTCACCCTCGCAGGAAACCCGTTCCTCGCCAGCTCAACCCTATTCCTATGGGGATTAACCTTCGGGTTAGACAACGTGAGCAGACAGAAACTCATCCCAAAATACAGGGCGAGGTCGGGTGTAGCAACAGCCTTCGGCATAGTAAGCCTAATAGCGGGAACCATCTCACTGGTCTCACCCGCAATAGGAGGGTGGCTCTGGACCGCCTTCTCTCCGCAAACGGTCTTCTACGCTTCCGCCGCAGTGAACGCTCTGGGCTCTCTACCCCTGTTCATCCTATGGTTCCACAACAGAGATGAGAAATAGATTCCAGCCCGATAACAGAGTGAAGCATTGGTCCGCTGCTCTACCGAACTAAGCTGCTCCAGCAGGGCTCCCAGTCTTGCCGAGGAACCAAATAACATACTTACCCCTAAGAATGACGCTGAGAAAAGGCTTTCCTCATGCTATCTTTGCCTGATACAGTATGGAGTTTGTCGGGCCTTGTGCTGGCGCGGAGAGGTACACTCGGTTCAGCGTTCGTGTTTTCCATCTCTGCAAACAATAGGCACAGTGCCAGTATACCCGTCTCAGTATCTGGCCTTTCCCCGTATAGTTGCCATATCCATTCGATATTATCCATGTTCAAAGGCATTGTTCTAGCGTTCTCTCTAGGTTCAAATTAACCTTTCCACCCCAAGGCGTTCATCAAAAATCCATATCAAGAAACAGTACTCACCGTCCATATTTGGGCCGTACTCCGCGACCGATGCAAAACACTAACCAAATAACCTCTCATAGGATTCTGCGCCCAGGTCTAGCACGACAGAGGCGCTACTTCGGGAACCATTTCGGGCTGCGGTAGTAGATCTCGGGGTTCTTGATGCGGAACGGCTCCAAGCCCTTCGCGACCCTTATCACGTTCTCGACCGCAACCTTCCTCATATACTGCAGGGTCGGCCACGTACTCCCGATGTGGGGCACTATGACGACGTTCTCCATACTCCTCAGGGGACTATCCTTCGGCAAAGGCTCCACCTCGAAGACATCCAGACCCGCCCCAGCTATCTTGTTCGCCTTCAAGGTAGCTATCAACGCCTCCTCGTCCACCACCGGGCCCCGGGGGGTGCTGATGAAGATCGCCGTCGGCTTCATGAGGTCGAAGTGCCTCTTCTTCACCAGATGATGCGTCTCCTTACTCAGGGGGACATGGACCGTCACGATGTCCGCTTCCCTGAAGACCGTATCCATATCGACGAGCCTCGCATAGAACTGGTCCGCCCTATCCCCCGTAATATAGGGGTCGCACGCAAGAATCTTCATGTTGAAGGCTAAATATCCAATCTGGGCCATCCGACTCCCGATGGCTCCAAGGCCGACGATGCCGAGGGTCTTACCATGAATCTCGGTCTGACGCTCAAACTCCACCCGCCCCCAACCCCCAGCCCTCATCAGACGGTCATGGGCGGAGATACGCCTCGCAAGATCAATGATCAACCCAAAAGCTAGTTCAGCGACGCTATTCGCGTTCGCCTCAGCCACGTTACAGACGACGACCCCGTTCTCAGCAGCGGCCTCCATATCGATGTTCTCGTACCCGACGCTCGTGACCTGAATCATCTTGAGCCTCTTCGCACTCCTCATCACCTGCCCCGAGATCGCGTACGAGGTAATTATGATGTCAACATCCTTGGCCTTCTCCGCTATCTGTTCCTGATTCTTCGGCACGATCATCTCGAACTCCGCCACTTCCTGAAGGGCGGCCTTCTCTTCCAGTTGTTGAGCCCATCTTCCAGCTACGAAGAGTACCTTCATCTCATCTCACTTCGATATCCTCAGCGTTCGAGCATCCAACTATATAGACCTTAGCGTGGCGAGGACAGCGCCTGAAGCGGCGCATCATTTAAGTCAGATTAGCCTCCGCATTCTTAGTAGGACAGAGGAGAGTTGATGAGCAAGCCTTCCTGCGTATATGAGGTGATCATGGTAGGTGCTGGTCCCGCTGGGATAACCGCGGCCATCTACGCTGCTCGAAAGAAGATGGACCTAGTCGTACTTGCAACTAGCATCGGCGGTCAGGTCGTCTTGACATCTGAGATAGAGAATTACACTGGCTTCCAGTACATCAGCGGCGAGGAACTCTCAGCAAAGTTTAGGGAACACCTAGAAAAATTCAGATTCGAGCTAATAATGGAAGAAGCCCAGAAGGTCGAAAGAGAGGGCGACTCCTTCAGGGTGAAGACCGACAACGACACCTATCTCGGTAAGACGGTGATCATAGCCACCGGAAGGACCCCGAGGGAGCTCAAAGTCCCTGGGGAGGCGGAGTTCAAGAATAGGGGAGTCACATACTGCGCAACCTGCGACGCACCCTTCTTCGAAGGCTTAGACGTCGCTGTGGTCGGGGGCGGAAACTCTGGACTAGAGGCGGTCGTCCAACTTACGAAGATCGCCAAGAGCATACGTCTCATAGAAGTCGGTCCGCAACTGAAGGCCGATCCAGTCTTGGTCGAGAGAGTAGGGGCCTCAGGGAAGGTGGAGATCTTGACCCGCACCCGGATCATAGAGATAGTTGGTGACAGGGCTGTCACAGGAATCAGGGCTCAAAGAGATGGGAAGGAGATGCTACTACCGGTCCAAGGCGTATTCGTGGAGATAGGGTCCTCCCCCAACTCTGGCATGGTCGACTTCGTCGAGAAGAACAGTTGGGGCGAGATCGTCGTGAACTGCAGGTGTGAGACCAGCGTTCCCGGGTTATTCGCCGCAGGGGATGTCACCGACGTTCCTGAGAAGCAGATAGTGGTAGCTGCTGGGGAAGGATGCAAAGCAGCTCTGTCTGCCTTTAAGTATCTCTCTCAAAGGAGAGGTTAACTCTTCAGCTTGGTGCTCTGTCCGACGCATTCCCTGTGCTTCTCAAGCATCTCGTCCAGCATAGTCTTCAAGCGTTCTTTGGCCGTGAAGCCCACGGTCGTTCCCACCGATCTTCCCTCGCAGAAGAAGACCAGAGTGGGTGTACCCATGATTCCCTGATGGATCGCTAAATCCCTATTCTCTGGGCTCGCCAAAACATTTAGCTTCGCGAATTTGATCCTGCCTTTGTATCCGCCAGCAACCTCGTCGATTATGGGATTGAGCCTAAGACACCAAGGACAGTGCTCATGCCAAAAATCAACGACCGTCAAGATATTTGACTCCAAGACCTCTTGCTTCCAATTACCCGCATTTACTTCCAGAACGATTCCCATAACCGATCCTTTGACTCCTTTATTGAATCATAGTATTTAACCGTGTTAACAAGGCGTCCACTGTGAGGAAGATGAGGTGGAAGCCTTTAGATGGTCATCGACAACCTCTATACAAGCCTAGGTCTTCTTGGATTTCATCAACTCCTCGATCCTGTCCATGAGGCGCTTGACGTTCTCCCTCTTGTTGATGAAGGCCGCATATTCGTACGCCTTTATTCCGAGAAACTCCAGAAGCGGTGCAGCTGGTAGGACGAAGAGTTGGGCCACGTAGTTGGATGCTGGGTATAGGCTTGAGACGAAGAAGTAGGCTGGATACCCCATCCCCATCCTAGATATGACCTTAGTGACCTTCTCTATTATCTCGTTCTCCCTCTCCGGCGAGATCGTGTCTATGTCTGGGATCTCGAAGCCGAAGAAGTCCTTAACCTTTCTTAGCCATGACATCTCGGTGAGTTTTCCTTCCTCCTTCAATATAGCAGGTGCTTTTGAGATAAGGCTTTTGATGAGATGAGAATCTTCAGCCTGCTCAGAGGTTCCTGATCTTTCAGGCCGATCTTAGATGTATAGAGGGGTGAGGAGAAGAGAAACAATCCTCTGAACGCGCGTTCAGTCCGCAAACGTACAGTGTCCACCGAGGCTGGGAAGATGGCTTAGTAAAGGCTGAACAAAAAGTTTATAACAGAACAAACGTGTTTCGGGTCTCCGTCCCTCCCAGAAGGGGCAGACGCGCCGCGTCTGCTTGACGGGGTCTATGGGGTTCATTGCCTCTCTCTCCTGTAGACCCTCTTCGAGAGGGATCGAGTTACTTGTTCTCGTAGCTTGGTCTATTTCTGTGTTTCTACGCTAGTAGCCTTGTGACGAAATGGACGAAGTGATGATCGCGCCCGTTCTGCATGATACTGGGCCGTCACCTAGTGTCAGATGCTTCCAGAAATCCTTTCCGCGTCCTCTAGTATGGCTTTACCCAAAGTCTTAAATTCAAAGCGACCAGATACCGATTCTCTGAAAAAGAGAGGTAAAGTAGCTATGTCCATTGTAAGTGGAAAGGTATCGGAGCTCATAGTGTTCATCATCATCGCAATAGCCTCAATCTACTATCTTTGGCGGGCAATAGGAGGAAAATCGGTTGAGCTAAGAGCCCTACCGCAATTCGATGCCATAAGCGATGGAGTCGACAAGGCCGTCGAAGAAGGTCACCCGGTATACGTTACAATAGGGGGCTACGCGTATCTGTCAGGTCTTTATGCGACGATGGCCATCTCAGGGCTCAATGTCTTGCGCTACACGACGAGGCTGGCTGTCAGGAGGGGGGCGACGATGCATATACCAGTTCCTAGACAACCGGAAGCCTTCGCGCTCATGGACGGGATATACAGGGAGGTCTGTGTCTCTGAGGGAAAACCGGAGGTATACAATAGGGATAACGTACAGTTCTATGGAAGCAATGAGGCCTACTATACTGGCATCGCTGGATGGATTGCCAGAGATGGATGTTCCTTATATATGATGATAGGAGCGGCTGGCGGAGGAATAGACACAGTACCAGAGCACTGGGCATATCACGCAGGCGCATTGAGGATAGGTGGAACCCCGAGGTGGCCGCATCAAGGTACCTTCACGATACTGAACGACTATCCTCTATGGATGGACGATGTGTATGCTCTGGGCGCCAAGTGTTCAGAGGACCCCGTCGTCGTAAGCACTCAAGGCGGAGCAGATGTAGGCAAGTTCCTTCTGGTCGTGATGCTGGTGGTCACAGCGATCCTTGCCGCGTTGAAGATGCCGATCGTAAGCTGGCTCAACATGTAGGAGGAAACAAACATGACAACTGTAGCAAGATCGAGTGCAGCGGTTTCCAGACGAGTCTATCAGAGAGTCATTCCGACGTTCCTAGTGTCAGTTCTCTCCGGCATACTGCTTGTCATGTACTTCTTTGTACCATCGAAGCAAGACCCGATAACTCCAGAGCTCACACAGTGGGGAGCTATCGTCACAACTGTAAGCTTCATCTTCGGCTACCTAAGCGTACCCTTCCTTCACTTAAGGAGGCTTGCAGCACGAAAAGTAAACACGAAGATGCTCTTCGGCAGCGCTGTTTGTTTACTCAGTCTCGTCCTGACGCTGGCAATAATCTATCTGGGTCCAGGCGGTTCATCGGGCGTAGTCTACTCAACATGGAGTCTCTACCTGATTGGTTTTGTGAACAACGGCATGAGAGCAGACTGGGCATGGCACCCATTCACATCCTTCCGTATCATGAGGATCACTGGTATAGAGTCGGGGCTGTTCACGACATCGTGGATCCTAGCTGTCCTTTCACAGCTGCCAATGGTCACCTATCTAGTGCCAGTACTCGGGACCGCTGGCGACTGGATAGGATCGATACCAACAACAGCTGCGATGCGTGCTGGGCTAGCGTGCTCTGGAGTAAGCTCCATAGTACTCTTCGTACGCTCAATGGTTGGTCGTGAGCCAGGGCTCATCGAGGTGGAGGTCATCTAAATGACATCTCAGCAAAAGGCCGTGTCGAGTTTTGAGGAGAAGTTTCGCAGAGCTCTCACTGTACAGAGACTGGCGCTGATAATGGTGGCAATCACAGTGTTCCTATTGTTCCGCCCTCTGTTTCTGCCGATGAGAATAAGTTTCCAGACACAAGATTTCTACAATCGTATCGAAGCGCTGCAGCCAGGACAAGTGGTCGTCTACTCGAGCGATGTGGTACCGGGAGACTTGCTTGCCAGCCGAAGAGACATCTATAAGGCGGTGATAAATCACCTAATCGAGAAGAAGGTGAAGATACTCTTCCATCCCACAGGCGCCGGATGGTCAGGTTGTACAGAGACACTGAAAGTACTGACAAATCTAGGGACATTGAAATATGGCACAGATTATGTGTTTCTGCCCTACGTTTCTGGTGAAGAAATGGCGTGGGCTTCATTCGCGGCAGACATGAAAGGATTCTACAAGACAGATTTCTACGGTACTGCACTCTCGAGTCTACCTATGATGGCCAACATCAACAGCATGAGAGACGTCGACCTATGTGTGGTGCAATATGGCATATTCACTTGGGGAGAGATGTTCGTCAGGCAATGGCCGACCAAATACGGTGTCCCAATGATATGCATGGCCCTCTTCTCGACACTTCAGGCCTGGTACGGAATATACGTCAAAGGCAACCTAGACTTGGACCTTGGATTCGCTGAATACGAAAAATTAAGGATGATCCCGGCAGAGCACATACTCACGATGGAGGCAAGAAACGTGGTCTCACTCATGATAATAGGTCTCATAATACTGGGAACAGTCTTCTACTGGGTATCTGGGGTTAGGCGGGAAGCAAGAACAGTCATGGGGGTGTGACAGGATGCTTGAGGCATGGCAGTTAATTATGATGTTCGCCGGCATAGGGATCGGTGTTATGGGCATGAGTCTTCTATGGTTCGGAAACACATACTTCTTCGCGTTCGCTGAGAACTGGCTGATCGGCGGATATGCTGGTGTATACCTGTCGGCCAATATTGCGGGGCTGAATTCGACAGCTTTGAAACAAATAGCATCTGGTCGCTACCTCCTTATCATACCCCTGATAGCGGGCTTACTAGTCTTCACGAGGTGGACGAGATTTAGGTGGTCAGCGCGTTACCCCGTCGCGATAATGTCTGGTGTCGGACTAGGAGCCATCGTAGGCCTAACTATGCGAAGTCAACTAATCAGCATGGTCACAACGACCGCTGGTGAGCTAGTCGCACTGAAAGGCCCTGCACCGTTCAATGATCCCATCTCCGCTATGGTGATGATAGTCGGCGTCATAACAGTCCTGACATACTTCCTCTACTCGATCACATTCTCACGACCCTTCCACCAAGGGAGAGGCCGGTGGATCGCCAGAGTCGGACGATGGTTCATGCTAGCAGCCGCAGGATACCTGTGGTCGAAGATTTTCCTGACCGAGGCAATAGACGTAACAACTAACGACATGCTCATGTGGGTCAGAAGAACAGTCCAAGAAGTACAGATGTTCCTAGGCATGACTCCGATCTAATCGACAAAAACATACCCCACTTATTTTATTTTTTGCTTCCGAAGAATAGGCTAATCCCGCGACGAACGTGGCTTCCTCTTGCGTATCATCTCTCTCAGCTGAGCGCCCGCGACTCCTCCTGCGATGAAGGCGAGGATCGGCCAATAGCCCCCAAGGACCATAAGCTCCCTGTAGAGGAAAATGGCATAGACCATGTAAATTACGTAAGCCAGAGAGCCCGTCGTAAGGCCTAAGACCTGAGGTCGTTGAACGAATCTACGAACAAGTAGGTATCCCGACAAAGCTGCACCCAAAAAAATCACCGAGAAGAATAGGACTTGGAAGAAGAGTAAATTGCCAAACAGAACCATAGGTTCGATGAAAGTCAAAACGAGGACTAAGAACATTAGCGGGGTATTGCTTAGGAGGGCGGCGACGAGATAGACTCTTATGCCTGGCTGACTCAACTATGGCCACTCTCCTGATGTTAGGAGCTATGAAGGTACTCCATGAATATATGCCCTCGCCCACGCCTTTAGGCGCCAAGAAACACTAACAGATAGTCTTAAACACATAACACTCAACCCATATTCGTGATGCACTATGGCCAAGAAGAAAGTCCTATACCCATGGCCCCCGGGACGAGAAGCACCCCCAGAACATAGAGTTCTATCCGACCCAGCTATGGAACGCTTGAATAAGATCGCAGACGTCGACAACTCCCGACATCCTCCCTTCGACGCGAAGTCAAAAGAGCTTTGGGCAAAGAGGCTTAGAGGCGTCAACGCTATCGGAGGCGTCGGCAGGCCTTGGAACTGGGCTGAATTCCTCGACATAGCACCAGACTTGAAGCTTATCCAAGGGTCAGGCATAGGATATGACAACGTGGACGTTGACGAATGCACGAAACGGGGCGTCATGATCTGCAATGTCGCCGAGATCATGTCCGAATCAGTTGCTCAACATGCGATGGCCCTGATTCTCGACCTATCGAAGAAGGTTACCTTGGTCGACAGGATCATTAGGAGAACCAAGGACTGGGCTCCCGACCCCGACCTAGTGGGATTCGAGCTTTGGGGGAAGACCTTAGGCCTCATCGGCGTAGGCGGAATCGGAGGAAGACTGGCAATGAAGTGTCGACTCGCCTTCGACATGCGCGTCCTCGCCTACGACCCCTTCATCCTGCCGGCTGAGGCTCAACGCTACGGGGCCACCCTCGTGGACTTGCCGACATTGCTGAAGGAGTCCGACGTGATAAACGTGAGTTGCTACCTCACACGAATCGGCCCAAATCCGACGTACCATCTCCTCGGTGCCAAGGAGTTCAGCATGATGAAGAAGACGGCGATCCTAGTCAACATCGCCAGAGGACCCATAATAGACGAGGTGGCTATGGCGGAAGCCCTGAAACAGGGTAAGATCGCCGGCGCCGGACTCGATGTCTTCGAGACGGAGCCGCTACCCTCGGAGAGCCTCCTTAGGGACCTCGAGAACGTCGTCCTGACGGCACACCAGTCTTCCTCAACGATCGAATGTCGCATCAAGACTCCAGCCGCGGCCATCGAGAACGTGATCAGATACGTGGAAGGGAAGACTCCCTACTGGGTCGTAAACAGATCCGTCCTCTACACCAAGAAGTAGCGGGACTACATCAACCAAGGAATCACTACTTTAGTTCAGGGATCACCCATTCAGCGAAAAGTCGTGCCCCAGCAGTGCTCGGCTCATCGAGGAATCTGACTTCAAAATAGTCAACCCCCAAGTCCAGGAAGCCTCCGAGCCATGTCACAGCCTCCTCAGGAGTCCCCAAGAAGTGGTACTGGCGCCCCGTCAAGGCCCTCCTCTTTGCCTCCTCCCTTGTCTCTCCTAGAGCGATGAAGGCTTCCGCGGTCTTCCTTATGTCTCCAAACTTCCTACCTACCTTGTCACAGTGTTCAGCCAAGACCTGCAGCTTATGCCTGTAACTATCCAAGGCCGCTTGCGTGTTCCACCAATCGGCATATCTGGCGACGACTCTCAGGGTCAGGTTTTCGCCGCCTCCGCCGATCATTATTGGCGGGCATGGACTGGGGTGGGGATAACATGTGAGGTTGTTGACCTTGAAGTATCGCCCGTTGAAGGTGACGTTGTCCTCGGTCCAGAGCTTCCTTATGATCTGGACGCCCTCGGACAACTGCCTTACCCTGACCGCTGGCGATGGGAAGTCGTAGCCGTAGGCGAGGTACTCATATTCTCTCCATCCGGCGCCGATGCCTAGGATGAATCTTCCTCCTGAGAGTTCGTCGAGGGTGGCGACCATCTTCGCCAAGAGGGCGGGGTTCCTGAAGGAGTTGCTGAGAACGGCGGTTCCAAATCTTCTATCAGGGAAGGCTCCGGCGAGATATGTTAGGGCGGTCCAGCACTCAAGGGTGTCGAGGTTCTCCGGCATCCCAGCCGTCCAAGGAGTCAAATGGTCGGAGACCCAGATGGTCTTGAAGGCGCCTCCTGTTTCCTTGATATAGTTAAAGACCTTTTCTATGAAGGGTGGGCCGTTTACACTATCTGACGGGAAGCTGGCGACTTTTATCCCGAATTCAACTTTGGCCAAGGTCTATCACGAGAGCGTCCTAGCTTCGTGGCTATATGCTTATGGGATGTGGCTCCGACTGGTCTATCAATCGTCAATTCTCATCCTAATTCCTGCGCATTTCCTTCGATAATCTTCCTCGAGTGACTTTCAATCTCGTGGAACATAGGTCACAGCAAACCTTTAAAATCAAGAACATCAAGTTAACCCTCGAAGGCGAATAGACTATGAGGAAAGTCTTACTTCCATGGCCCACCGACAAAGAGTTGCTCGAAGTGATAGAGGACGCTAAGATCGACCTCGAGGCCCTAAGGAAGGTCGCGGATGTCGACACCTCACCTGTCCCCAATGAGAAGGAATGGTTCGCACGGATCAAAGGCGTTTATGCAACGATGAGTCCCGGGATACCCTTTGCTAGATACCGGGATTTCCTCAACGAGGCCAAGGAGCTTAGGATGATCCAGACAGCAAGCATCGGCTACAACCACATCGACATCTCAGCCTGCACTGAGAAGGGCGTTGTCGTGTGCAATGTGGCGGAGGTTATGGCGGAGTCTGTGGCCCAGCATATGTGGGGGCTCGTGCTGGATATATCCAAGAACGTTTCAAGGTCCGACCGAGTGATGAGAGCGGGCGGCTGGAGAATCGAGAACAGATACGGCATAGAACTCTACGGAAAAACCCTAGGCCTAGTAGGAATCGGAGACATCGGCGGCCGCGTGGCCTTGAAGGGTAAGATGGCCTTTGGGATGCGCATCCTAGCCTTCGACCCCTATGTGCTTCCTGCCAGAGCTCAACTCTATGGCGCAGAACTCGTGGACCTAGAGACGCTGCTCAAGGAGTCAGATGTGGTTTCGGTTCACACTCCATTGACACCTGAGACTCAGCACATGATAGGACACAAGCAGTTCAGTATCATGAAGCCGACGGCCATCTTCGTCAACACCTCACGAGGGCCTGTAGTCGATGAGGCAGCCTTGGCCGAAGCATTGGAGAACAAGAAGATCTTCGGCGCCGGCATAGATGTCTTTGAGCAGGAACCACTGAGCCCAACGAGTCCGCTGAGGAAGATGGAGAACGTCGTCCTTACGCCCCACACATCCTCGTCCACCAGAACGGCTTTCCGTAACACTTACAGGGGCTCCGTGAACAACATTCTGAGATTCATCAATGGACAACGGCCTCACTGGGCTGTGAACCCAGTCGTCCTCACCGCCAAGAGATAGGCCAGAGCCAGACCCATTCCCCCTTATTTTTCATATAGCTTGTTTATCACCCGTAACCTCGCGTAGCACGTCGAAGAAAGCACGCTTGCGCTGAGTATTGATACGCCAGTTCACGGGCGGGTTCTGGTAGCCATCTACATAGTTGCCGAAGAAGGGTCGGCCACCTGCGCCTTCGCCAGGGTCGAAGTAGCCCCAACTCGCGTAGCGGGAGAGGGCTGCGATAAAGTTATTGTAGGGCTTCTCGAAGTCGTAGTGGTCGTCCTCGTTGAAGAGGATCGGCATTGGCCTGTAGCTTGGTAATGCTCGGACTTCATCTACCATCTGCGCGATGCCGTTAGGGTCTTTCACACCATTACCATGCATAAGCACAAAATCGGAGACTGCCACCACGGAGTCGTCGGGGATGCACCCGCCAGAGTAGCTGGTGCCCGTTAGGAGTCGTCGACCATAACGCCTGAGCCTTTTCACTTACTCAATCAACTCGTGGACTCGGTGTGGCCGTAGGATTTCATGCTCGTAGCGAGAGACGTTGCACTCATTGTTCACCTCGATCACGACATTGGTGTAGCCTTGGTCGAAAACCCAGTTAGAAGCCCCACTCACAGCTCGACGGACAGCATCCTCGTCACACAGTCTCTCGTCCTGTCCTTGATAGAAGAGGCCTAGGATAACGACCATGCCCAATGCATCGGCTCTGTCTAAGACTCTAGCCAACCTGTCCATATAGGGCTGTTTCAGGCGACCATCTGAGTCGAAGGCCGAGCTACGCCACGGCTGTGATATCATTCCAGGTAGCCCCGCCCAAATCTTATCGTCTGGCGCCTCCGTCCCAAGTAAGGCCAGATGTTCTCTCACGGCGTCTGCTCGGTAGTAGCCAAGAGGACTGCCTCCCTGCAGATCTACTGTGACAGCTAGCAGTCCATATGCCCTCCATTCCGACATGGCTGAGACAAACTCCTTGGTGTTACGCTCAGGGTCCCAGCTGTCCGTGTCGGGATACTTCCAGAAGATTCGCGTCAGTTCGTTTTCGTCGTCGAAGATCGCTTGTACCATCCTACTGTTCAGTAAGAGGCCTTCGATCTTCCAGCCTCTGTACTCTCGTCCTGCGTAGGTGGGTTCGCCGTCGATGGATACGAGCGTACGTCGTGCCTTCATTCTAAAGCTCCCAGCGGTGATCTTGCTTCAAAAGTTGTGGTGACGATTCTCGGAGACAGTCTATTCTCCCATGATCTCAAAGGCCTATTCGCCTATCAGCGCATCTATAGTCCTCTCTAACCTGTTGGCTGCCGCCTCGATCTTCGCCCGCTTGGCCTTCACGGCGTCCATATCCTGTTTCAGCCTATCGCGGCTTGCAGTTATCTGCTCCTTCACCCTTTCGGGGGCGGTTGAGCCGTGAGAGTTCAGACTTCTGACGCTTCTGTCTGGGTCGAAGGCCTCTCTTATGGTCTCCTCACTTAGGTTGAGGGGTCTCCCGTAGTATACGCATTCTCTCGCCGCTCTATCCAAGAACTCTGGTGTCATGTCGGCCATCTCCTTGCCTTCCTGTCTTGCGAGCCTCGTCATAGTGGCCGTGATCTGGTGCGCCGTCCTCCATGGGAGCTTCCTCTTCTGAACTAGGATCCTGCATAAGTCGGCGTTACAGATGAATCCGTAGTTGCACAACTCCCTCATCCGCTTCGTGTTGAACGTCGTCGTCTTCAAGATGCCGTCTAGGTGGGTGAGATTGTTCATAGTAAGGCGGACAGCTTCGTCGAAGTAGCGGTCGTTGCCACCTCCAGCTACAAGGCGTGAGCCCTCGTCGATAAGCTCCAGATGTCGGGCCGCGATTCCGGCACTTGAAAGTGTCTCGACTCCTGAGGGGTTCTTCTTTTGGGACATAATGCTGCTTGTCCCGCAGTATCTATCTGCCAGTTCAGCTATCCCGAACTCTTGGGAACACCAGAGATAAAGATGTCCGGCGATCCTAGCAATCACGTCATTTATCATTCCGAGAACTGCGAAGGCTTCGGCCCTAACGTCGTAGCCTTCCCACATGTCACACGCGTTCTCGAAGACGCCATCGAATCCGGCCAACTCAGCTGTCCGGTGGGGGTTCAATGGGAAGTCACTCCCTGTCCCCTCCGCACTGCCCATTGGACTGATGTTGGTGTGCCTGTAGGAGAGTTCGAGTCTATCGAAGTCTCTTTCCAGCATCTTCGCGAAGGACATCAAGAAGAAGCCCAAGGTCATAGGCCTAGCGTGTTGTAGAGCCGTATAGTATGGCATCACCGTCTCAAGGTGCCTCTCAGAAAGGTCTAGCAAAGTTTTCCTGAGGTCGTTCACCCCGTCCATAATGTCTAGCAGGGAGTCTCTTTGCAGTACTCTATGCTGCGTAATCGCCAGATCGTGGCTGCTTCTGCCCTCATGAAGCCATCCACCCACCCCCCATCCGAGTTTCTGAATGAGGTATGCCTCGCCTGAATGGGCTACACTGCCAGCTTCTCTTCGAGCCTTGTCTATACCCTCCTCTTCCATCTCTCTGAACGCCTTCAAGAGTTGGACCCCGATCTCCTTTGGGATGATTCCCTCCTCAACCAGCATGATTGTATGGACCTTGTCGAATAGGTGATAGCCGGCGAACTCAGGTATACTACGTTCGTAGATCTCGAAGGGTTCGGGAGGCTCCGTGAGGCGGAGACCTGCCATTCGGTAGAACCAACCGTCTCCTCTGTCCTTGTATCCCTTTGGGACAAATGTCATCTTCCCAATACTTTCATATTCTGTTGTCTTACTCAAGAATAGACCTCCAGTGGTTAGTTCATTGAACTCGCTATTTGAGATTAACGGTATAGAACACGTTGATATTTCAAACTCCATATTTCCTTAGGACGAAAACGATTATAAAATCTAGTCTTAAGGAATAGGACATCGCAAGATTTCGCCTTGCCAACTCTCTAAGTCTGCTGCAATTTCCTTTTTTTGGGCGTTCATCAAGAGAGATCCTCACTACAAGTTCTCCTAGGAGGAGGCTCAGGGTCGTGGATGACGTCTCCTTCGAAATGCCTTCCACGTATGATATGGTTGCCAAGATTTATGTAAATACGACTGGTTACTAATTGGAATAGAGGAGTGTAGAAGTTGAGAATAACTGACATCAGAACCACGAATGTCTGCGTCCCCCTTTCCACCTTTGGAAGGTTTGAGCCGGTCACTATGTGGTATGGGACACGATATGCAGCCCTGAAGACGATAATCTTCATCGATACAGACGGAGGCGTAACAGGGCTAGGGGAGTCCTGGGCCGACGCCAGCGGAACCATCCAAAGCCTTGGAAAGTTCATCGTCGGCCGTGATCCCTTCGATGTTAACGGCATTGAACGCGAGATCAACAATCACGGCAATGTCAGGACAGTCTTGGGGCACTTCGGAACACGGCTACTCAACATCACAGGCGGCATCAGCATGGCCCTCTGGGACATAATTGGCAAGGCATGTGGACAACCCGTGTACAAACTCATAGGCGGCAAGTACCGGGAGAGGGTCGAGACCCGCTACTGGATGTGCGACAAGCATCCCGAGGACCAGGCGGAGGAGGCCGTCAAGGCCGTGAAGGCTGGGTGGCGTGCCTTCAAGATCAAACTTGGGGTGAACCCTGAACACGATGTTGCCTGTGTCAGAGCGGTGAGGGAGGCTGTGGGCGACCGCATCGACATCGGCTTCGACTTCAACGGTAGCTATCCTGCTGGGAAGGCCATATGGACGATAAAGAAGATGGAGCGATACGACCCTTCCCACATCGAGGAACCGGTCAACAGCTACAATATCGACGCAATGGCCCATGTGCGCAGCCACGTAGACGTTCCCATACTCTGCTGTGGTCAAGGCCGTTCCACCAAGGAGAGCATACTGGAACTCATCACAAAGAGGGCGTGCGACGCCATGAACCTCGACATCTGCGAGAACGGCGGCTTCCTAGAAACCCAAAGATGCGCGGCCGTGGCCGAAGCCGGAGGCCTAGAGGCCTCTACCCACAGCTCTCCAGGTGAGCTAGGAATAGCCACCGCTGCTCAACTCCACCTCGTGACAGCGACCCCAAGCTTCCTAGAGCCAGGAGACTCCTCATACTGTAAGGTTCTACCTCCCTCTGAGGACATAATCACGAAACCCTTCGAATACGTGGATGGCACCCTGACCGTGCCTGAAGGCCTAGGTCTAGGAATAGAGATTGACATGAAGAAGTTCGAGGAAGCCAAGAGATGCTACGAGACCGAGCTAGAGAAGTGGCAGCATATCCAGGGGCGAGACCCTAGGGTGCCCGCGAGGCAACTCTACTACTGGTTCGACTACGCCGAGAAGTACGAATGGGAGGCGACCAAGTGGCCTCACAGACCTTCGTCAAAGCAGGGAAATCAAGAAAAAGTTGGGTGACGGCTGACCAAGTCAGCCTCCAATATCCTACTCTTCCATGATCTCAACGTTGGCCCTTGGAATCGTGACGAGCCTGCCGTCGTCGAGTTTGACGGTCATCACTCGAACCCAGGACTCGGACTCGAGCTGCTGCAACTCAGCGGGTAGACTATCTATGGTGCCGATCGCTCCGAAGTAGGGTTGGCGGATTATCCTCACCCTTGTTCCGGGGTACATTCCTTCAGCCAATTCATCCGCTTCTTCCCTGAACGCACCGACCTCTGATTCCTTATACGGGACGATGACCTCGGGCCTTATCACGCCTGCCCTGATCTGTGTTGCGCCATCGATCGAGGCTAGTTTTCCCTCGCATGACTCTAGGAGTTCGTAGGTGTGCTTCGCCATGGTCATTCTGCCGAAGCCCTCGGTGATTATGCATGTCAATCCGATCTCTTCTTGTCCGGTGATGGCGACGCCCATCTCGTATCCGAGGAACTTGGTTAGGTCCACTCGCCTTATGCCACCTGTGACGATTCCTTTGACTCCCTCGGCGTCAGCCTTCTTCAGTACATCAGCAGTAACGAGAGATCCTCCTACGAGTATCTTTCCAGCGCAGCTCTTGCCTATGATTTCTGGCGTTAACTCCGTATGAGGTTCGGCGATTACCATGATTTCGCCGTGTCTTTCGCCGCCCACTCCGAAGATTCCTTGAACGAAGGAGGCTGGGGTCTGCACTACGACGCCGTTCTTAGGTATGACTCGGCTCACTTTGCCTGAGACGTAGGCGGTCAGGTCGATTGGGACGGGGAAGTCCCTTATACCAACCATCCCCGTTATGTCGGAGATGAGTTCGATTGTGCCTCCCACCTTCGACCTGTACTCCGACTTGAAGAGACCGAAGAACGACTTCGTGACTGCTAGCAGTTCACCCTTCTGTACGGTCTCGCCCTCCTTCTTCAGCATCACCCTCGGTAACTCATAGGGCTCGCATCCCAAGATGTAGAAGAGGGGTATCATGTTGACATCCCCGGGAACATGGGTGCGGGCGACGATGGTGTCATGGGACACCGTGTCTCCTTCGTGAACTATGACCTCTCCTTCGATCGGTAGGACCCTCTGCTTCGTCACGATGGTGAGTTTCTTGGCCTTCAGGCCTGGGCTATATGCGTATGACGTCTAACTCACCTGCTTCTCGAACCTGTCCAAGGCATCCTTCGGATAGATATCCAAGGCTCTGGACCACTTTAGGAGTAGCTTCTTCATCTCCGTCCTGTCGGTGGGAGTTCTCAAAGGTCTGCCTCGGGCGTCTAGGATTACGCCGGCCACTCCTCCTTCTATTTCGGCTTCGCGGGCTTGACCCGGGCCTTCGCCGATATCGCATTCCCTGTTCGGCGTTATCTTCACCTTTGCTGTCGCTCCGGCATCCAAGGGTATCCTGATGATGTCTCCTAGTTTGAGGCTTTCAGTTCTGACCGTGCCGTCGGGCATCGTCATCTCGACCTTCATGATGTCTTCGCCCTCCCTCTCGGGGATGCCTCTGGGCGCGATGAGTGTGCCTAACCTGACCAGGCAGTCCTTCTCAAAAACCTCCAAGGCGGCCTTCGGATGGACGGTTGAGAGGACACCCAAGTGTGGCATCATGAAGACGCTGTCTTGGACGAGCCTTGTAATGCCTTCCGGCTCGAATCCGTCGGTCAGGATGATCATGCTCTGGACTCTTCTGGGCGCGTGGGAGAGGAGTCCTCCTGTTCCACCGATGAGGCTTACTCTGAGCATGTTGATGTAGCTCTCCGTGCCCATAGCCTTCCGCTCGAAGATATCGTCCAGCGACTCAGGCGGCCTTACACCACGAAGGCCCCTCGCCAAGAACTTGTGGTGGGCCATCCCCAGCCTGAGGGCCTCCCTCGCCACCGCGTGCTCGACTATCAACTCCTCGAGGGTCTGAGGTATGGTCGTCGGCCGAATCATCTTGTCAGTCAATATGTCGCCGAGGGTGCCTTCGTCGATGTCGAAGGGCATCCATCGGATGATGTTCTGCATCCCCGCCTCTCTGAGGACGTTGCAGATGCTGTAGCTCATCCCGAGGTTTGCGCTAACGGTCCTCACGAACTTGCCGTCGAAGACGGAGTACACGTTCGTCGTGGCCCCGCCTAGGCCGACGCCGATCACGTTGATCCCCCTTAATCTGGCGATGGTCTGGAACATCATCCCCTCACCCATGGGCGTCGGCATGATCGGCACATCCGTCCACTTCATCAACTTATCATAGCCCGGCGCGTGGGACATGACGTGCTCCATGAAGAGCAGCTGGGTAGCGTCCCTTGCCGGGTCCGTGTTCTCAAGTTCTACCGTGGGTCGGAGATTGTCCACGATCTTCAGCGCGAACCTGCCTTTGAGGGTTTCCTCCACCTGTTTTCTGGCTTCCCTGTTGCCTGCGAAGATGACGGGGAGGCTGTAGGTGGCTCCGAATCGGGCCTTGGGTTCGGCGATCCTGAGGATCTCGACGGCCTGAATAACAGGAGGAATGGCGCCTCCGTCTGTGCCTCCGGCCATGAGCACCATGTCTGGCCTGAGCTGTCGAGTTCTCTCAACCTTCTTGTAGAGGGGAACCCCGTCGTCCGTCGAGACCACATCCATGACGATGGCGCCGCCTCCCAAGGCAGCGCGCTCGGCGCTCTCTCCTGTGATGTGCTTCGTGACGCCGAAGACCATCATTTGGAGGCCTCCGCCTGCCGAGCTGGTCGTCGCGTAGAGGTCCACGCCGTCATCCTCGGGTTTTTCTCGGACCATGATCCCCTTCTCGGTTAGGAGTTTGATGCCTGAGAGTTCCTCTACCTCCCTAACGGCGTTGCGGACGCCCATCGTGACGTCTTCGTATGGTGCTTCCACGGTTGTCGGGGCTTCGCCGGTGCATACGAATCTGTATTCGTCCTTGATCTTCCTGAATAAGCGGGCTTTGGTGGTGGTGCTTCCGCAGTCCGTGGCCAACATTATTTGCATTTTCTCGATGTCCATCTCATGACCTGCGCCTAAAATGGTGAGGGCGCTTAATATTAGTTTTACTCCAGATAGGAGAGAGATTTCTAGTTAATTAGGGGTATTATGGTGTTCGCATAATGCTCGTATGGGAAGTCAGCCCTTGCCTTCCCTCTGTTGCCTAAGTTCCTCTATTCGTTCTAGTAGGCGCTTGACATTGTCTTTTTTCTCGAAGAATGCTGTGTACTCGAAGCCACGGATTCCTACTGCCTCTAGTAAGGGGGCTAGGGGGAGTAATGTGGTTTGTGCCATGATAGTCGCTACTGGGACGTACCCCCATCCCATGAGTAGTACTGGCCATTCCATTCCGATCTTGGAGACGAATCCGGCAAACTTCTCTATGATCTCGTTCTCCCTCTCCGGGGATATCTCCATGGATGGCATCTGGAAGCCGAAGAAGTCCTTGACCTTCTTTAGGAACGGCATTCGATTCCTGAATCGTCGAAGCGGGTATTAAAAAGTTTCTTCAGGTATGTTTCCATGTTCCGTGTCAGAAATCTAGAACTGGCCTCCGTACTTTCGGTAAGTCTTAAATAGATTCAGCCAGAGAAGCTATGGCCGAAGAAAAAAGGAGAAGCCAAGAAAATGTCGGTAATACGAACTGGAACTGTCGTCGAATTCCTATTCATGATCGCTACGGTCATCATCAGCTGGTACATCCTATGGGGTGCGATCAAGGGAAGGAAATACGCGCTGCGAAGCCTGCCGCAGTTTGAGGCCATCAGCGACGGCGTAGATAGAGCTGTCGAACAAGGGTTGCCCGTGTACGTTGCTCCAGGAGCCTATTCGTACCTCTCAGGGCTCTACGCACCCATGACGATCGCGTACCTTAACATCCTGAGGCATACAGCGAGGCTGGCTGTCAGAAGAGGGGCTGAGCTGAGGCTGCCAATAGCCATGAACCCTGAGACGTTGCCGATCACGGACGGGATCTACAGGGAGGTCTGCGTCGCCGAAGGAAAACCCGAGGCCTACCATAGGGAGAACGTGTTCTGGTCATCGCAGGAGGAGAGCGCCTACTCCGTCGGCCTCGCCGCACAGGTCAATAGAACTGGATGCGCAACCTATGTTGTGGTAGGAGCCTTGACGGGAACGGGGGACATCAACCCGACAGGAACCGCGAGGTCCAGAGGCGCGATCGTCATTGGGGGTACGGCGAGGATGAGGCACCAAGGAACGTATGCGATGCTCATTGACTACCTGATGGTCGGCCCAGACCTCTACGCGGTCGCTGCGCAAGCATCCGGTGACTCAGTCGTCATATCTACGATCGTGTCGAACGACATAATACAGACGATATTCATAGTGGTCTTTGTTGTCGGCCTTATCCTAGCTCTCGCTGGTATGAATATCGCCACCCCGAAGACGGGATTGCTGGTCCAATAGGAGGATGAAAGACAATGACTCAAGCTGCAGGCCTGGCATCGAGGCGCCTATACCAGAGACAGATACCTCTAGTCGTACTTTCCGTATTCGCCGGAATACTGATCGCACAGTATTTCGCAGTACCAGGGACGCCTCTGGATCCTGCCCAGAAGGAATTCATATCAGCCAATAATACTGTGATGCTCATGACTCAACTATTCGGGTTGTCAACTCTTCTGCTCTGGCGTGGCCGATCGATCTACCGACGGACCGGCAAAAGGACACAGGGTGTCTCAAATGTAGTCTTCTGGCTCACGTACATCTTCTTCATCATCCTAGGCATCGCAGCTGACCCTGTGAAATTACACGGTGGAGCCCTGTACAGAACAGTTTACCTCGCTACGGTGGCAGTCCTAACAGCTACCGCTACAGGCTTCAAGTTCGTTCATCATGCCTTCTGGACGTTCCGCCTCTTCGCAGCAGTGTCTAGTCTTGAGAGTGCAGTACTGTTCTTAACATGGTTGTTGACCTACCTCAGAGAACTGTCTCTGCCTGTGTACCTGTTCCCGCCCATGGCCTTCATAGGGGACTGGATTGAGATGTATGCATTTGCCGCCGCGTCCAGAGCTCTACTACTTTCTACGGCTGTCGGTGCTTGCATCATAGCTGCAAGAGCCCTCGTTGGCAGGGAACCGGGACTGGTTGACATGGAGATGATACAGTGATGGGCGGCTCAAGACCAGCGTGGTACGAGTACATATGGAAGATGAGGGCGGAGCAGATGGCTGCCTTGATGATCATCGCCGCCGCCATTCCATTATGGATGCCATTGGGCATACCGATGCCTACGTCCTACCTCTCAACGGACTATTACAAGACAGTGGAATCAATTCCGGCAGGAGGAATCGTCGTGATCGGTGCCAACATCTACGAGATCGGAGGATATCGCAGCTCTCGAGATCTGTGGGGCGCCCAGTTCACTCACTGGGTCAAGAAGCAACTGAAGATCCTATGCGTCGTGCTGGATACCACTGCCCATATGGCTTTTGAGGATGTAATGCTAAGGTACAGGCTTGACACCAGAACCGGCGGCCCATACTTGTATGGCAGAGACTGGGTTATTACGCCTTATCTGCCTGGCGAAGAGCCGGCAATGAAGGCTGTAGCCGATGATATCTGGAAAGCCTGCAACGGCAGAGACTTCTACGGAACCCCCTTCGAGCAGCTCCCAATGATGGCCAACCTCCACAGTTTCAGGGACGTTCAGTTAACGACGTTCAAAGCCTATTCGGGAACCCATATCGAGATGTTCGTCCGGCAGTGGACCAACGCAGCCTTCCCCAACGTTAAGGCCGTTGCATCCCATGCCTATGAGGATCTGGCATACGCCTATGGCAAATTCATCCTAGGCACTCTCAGTGGCGCGCGCGGCTCCGCAGAGTACGAGTACCTGCTAAATGTCCCAGGGGAAGAGCGGGCTAATATTGAGGCGAGAAACACTGAGGCTTTCCTACTGTTCGCCTGCATCATAATTGGCGCCGTATACCTGAACAGGCAGAAGGCACGACAGGCAATAAGGGCACCTGTAAAGGAAGGTGAATAGTCATGACTCCGACAGACACACTTCTAACCATAGTTTCCCTCATTCTATCGGTAATCTTCTGGTCGTACGCTCTATTCGGAGACAACTATGCGTTCGCCGTAGGAGAGGCTATGTTCATAGGCGGTAACGCTGCAAACTCCACGTTTGCCTTGCTTAAGACATTACAGACAGGAACAATCAACCCTGTTTTTGCCGGGAGCATAACGTTACTGATCGCCTTCATCCTCGGAGCGACAGCTTTCACAAGGCTTACTAGGTATAGATGGGCAGCACGATACTCCACAGCAGTATTGTCAGGAGTGGGTGTAGGCGTCATATTCGGCTCAAACCTTCGCTCCCAGATACTCGCAGGAATCACAGAGACGATAGGCTACGTTGATCCCAATCCAGCCGTAGGCTCTAAAGGCCTCGTAGGCTCCATATTTGATTTCACAACCGTCAGCATTGGAGGCTACCCAATCCCGCAGTCCGTCATATCTCTCTCTTGGGTCTTCGCTACTGTAATGGTCGTGGTGATGGTTCTGACCTTCAGCTACTCCCAACTCATAGCTGGCCCATTCTTTAATAAAGGCAGTAGACTAGAATGGGTCTCGAAGCTGGGCCGCATCTTCATCATGATCATGCTCGGACACATCTCCTGCAAAACACTCCTCGGCGACAGCCTAGACTCACTGATCCTCTTCGTTCAAGCCAACCTCAAGAGGAACATAGACGCACTCATAACGGGCCTTCCCCCGACCTAAGGGCAGAGCCCAAACCACCCCTTTTTTGTTTTTCTCGTCATGAGAAGCCTCCTCCATAGGTATCCAGTTTTCACGCACTAATAGCAAGAGGCTCTCGACGTCTTCCTAGAAAAAGGAAATCTGACTCATAACATAGAAAAGAGAAAAAAAGAATTGGAGGATTCAGCTAGGCGCTAGTAGCTCTAGGACTTGACGATTCCACCCTTCATGATCCTGTCCGCATCGACGCCCAAGTCCTTCGCCGTCTTGACGATGTTCTCCCACCATGGGTCGTCGACGAAGATTCCCAGCTTCCTACGGTTCTCCTCCTCCCGCCACTCAGGCTCACCCGGATAGAGGACCTCCTTGAAGCTAGGCCTCAACTTCGCCGATTTCAGGTCCTTGATCATCGACTCGATCCTACCCGTGAACTCTTCCAGTGGACAGTAACCTGTAGGGTCGATCGCCGTGAAGGTGTGGCCGAAGCCCTTCTCGCTAAGGCAGCATCCCGAGCCGATGGCGCCCGCCAAGCTTTCGACCATAACACTCAACCCATAGCCCTTATATTCGCTGTGTGGATGGCCGAAGGCTACTCCCTGTGCCTCACCTTTCCGCATGGCAAGGGGATCAGTTGACCATGTGCCGTCCGGCCTTATGAGCCAGCCTTCGGGTGCCTTCTGCCCCCTAACAGCCATGACTTCGAGGTGTCCCATAGCGACGCCTGTCGTGGCCATATCGAGGATAATCGGCTTGTACTTTCCTGCGGGTATGGAGAAGCAAAGTGGGTTGACCCCTAATCGTCCCTCAACTCCACCATAGGGCGCGATTCCATGACCGCCACCCCTGCAGAGGGTCCACCCGATCATGTTGTTCTTAGCCGCCTGATACGAGTACCACCAGAGGCCACCTATGTGCCCAGGCCCCATTATGCCGACGCTGCCCATCTTGTACTTCTTCGCCTTCCTTATCGCCGTCTCCATCGCCTTCGCCCCCGCAACGAAGCCGAAGCCCAGGCCTGCGTCCCACATCGCCGTAGTCGGAGTGTCCACAAGCGTCTTCATGGGCGTCCCAGGAACTAGGGTCTTCTTCTTGATCCCTGCGATGTAGCCCGGTATCGCCCTTACTCCGTGGGAGTCAACTCCGTGGATGCTTGTGTCGACAAGTATGTCCGAGACTGTCTTCGCCTCGTCCTTTGGTGCACCAGCGGCCTCGAATATGCCGTAGCATAGTTCTCTCAGAGGTTTCTCTCTCAGTCTTGCCATATGACATCGGATGTTTGAGGGATATATGGGGTATTTCTCTCTTTGGGTCGGCGCATCTCCGGAGGCTGAGGGTATCCCCTAGGATGTTGCCTGCACCTTGAACTTGGGTTCTCTCCTGTAGAAGAACGGGAGTGGGGCTGGAATGACGTGGGGATAAAGGGCCAATATCGTCTCCCTGAGCTCCATATCTCTCTTCGTGAAAGATGCACTTTCCTTCTGAAACAGAACGGCCTTCGAAGGCGCGAGGTAGGCTGAGAGGGTGTCCGCCTTGGCCTCAATCTGGGCGATATCCCTTTCGCCGAGTGAGATCATGGCATCCGTCCGGCTGGGGTGTCGTAGATCTATGACGGTGAACCGCTCCCTCAGCTTCGAAGCCAGCCCTGTAATGTCGTGGGTCTTCCACCAAGTGTATCTTACGTAATTATATGGCTCTGGTTGGCTCATCATTAGAGTAGCTGGTTCGGGGGCTCTAATAATCTTTTTCGAGGATCGAAGCCTTGGAAGGAATCAAAAGAACTGCTTCCTGAACCACTCATAGGAGCGAGAGAGATCGGCATACCCGATCCAACCTTCTATGTAATGGTTCTTCTCTCAACCCTTGGGCTAGTTATTCTCTACCTAAAACCCGTGAGTATCTATTTTAGAAGAGGGATGAGGGCTTTCTTGGGTCGGTGTCTCACTCTCTAGTGTTGGCTTTGGGCTTCCTTGAGCCAGAATTGTAGCTGTTCAGGGGTCAATCCATCAGGTAGGTATATGGGGTTCGAGACATCCGACTCGTTGTACCTCTCCCAAGGGATGCCTTCGAGCTTGTCCTTGACCATCTCCCAGAGGGGTGAACCAGGGTACGGCGTGCAGACGGAGGCGGTGGTAGAGTCTGCGCCGCTCTCCCGGACGAGCTTGAGGGTCTTCTCCTCGGACTCTATTGTGCTCCCCGGCAACCCTATGATGGAGAAGAGGGAGACGTAGAAGCCGATCCTCTTGGCGGTCTTGACCGCCTTCGTGATCTCTTCGGCTGTAATGCCCTTCCCTATCCTCTTCAGTACTGCGTTGTCCGCGGACTCTGCTCCAAAGGCGACAGCGTAGAACCCTGCCCTGTACATCTCGGTGATAACTTCCTCGTCTACGGTGTCGACCCGTATCCCGTTGGGGAGGCAGAGGCTTAGGTCGAGCTTCTCAGCCGTTATCCGTCTACATATCTCTAGGACCCTCTCCCTGTCATGGGTGAAGTTGTCATCCACGATCTGGACCTCGTTGAAGCCGAGGCCCTTGAGGAGCTTCATCTCCTCGACGACGTTCTCAGGGCTCCTCGGCCGGTAACGCTTACCGCTGTTGCTTCGGGAGCAGAAGAGGCATGAGTGTGGGCATCCCCGGGAGGTTATCATGGTGGCGATGGGCCACCTCTTCGCCCTCTCATAGTAGGAGTGGCGAACGTAGGTCGGAAGGTCTAGCAGATGCCTCGCTGGGAAAGGAAGGCCATCGACATCCTCCACGTACATGGGAGCCGGGTCTCCCACAAACCCTTTCCCACATCTAGCTAGAACGCCCCTCACGTTCGAGACATCGGCAGACCTTCCCTCCTTCATGAGGCGCCTCGCCAGCTCAGGGAACGTATGGTCCCCCTCCCCGACGACAACAGCATCTATAGCGTCACACTCCTTCAACGTCCTCTCAGGCAAGGCCGAGACATGGGCGCCACCGACAACTATGGGAAGGTTGGGTGACTCCTTCCTCAGGGCTCTGGCTAGTTTGTAGGTTGTGGGGATGGTGGATGTGAAGGAGGATATTCCGACGACGCTGGGTTCGAGGCGCTGAACCGCTCGCCGAACCTCGTTGATGTTGATGCTTTCTTGGAAGGTGAAGGTGAGGTCGGCGATTCGAACGTCGATTCCATCCTTCTCTAGGGAGGCGGCGATGTAGGCTGTTCCGAGAGGCATCATCGGGACGACCGGGTGGTTCGGCGAGTGGGAGGAGGGAGGCGAGACCAGCACTATCCTATTCCTTGATCTGCCCCCTCGATGAAGACTGAGAAGTTTCGGGGTTCCTAGGCTTGGAGGCATCTTTTATCTTGAGAACCTTTCCCGTGTATTACTAGCCTTTATCGATAAGGTTTCCTAAAAAAGGCATCGCCCTTCACCTGAAAATGCCAAATCCTTTGGAGAAGACTTAAGACAGAGTCATCATCCGCTATCTGAACCAGCTCGTCGAGGTCGATTTATGGACATCGTGGTCGAGGCGATGCAGGCTTCAGACTGGGAAGGGGTTCGGGCGACATACCTTGAAGGGGTAGCCACAGGGAACGCGACCTTTGAGACGGACGCGCCTTCATGGGAGGAGTGGGACAGTAAACATCTTGGTGACTGTCGCCTAGTTGCGAAGCATGGTGGGCAAGTTGTTGGTTGGGCGGCGCTGACCCCTGTCTCGAGCAGATGCGTGTATGCTGGCGTGGCCGAAGTAAGCATCTACGTGGCCAAGGCTGTCCAGAGGCAAGGCATAGGGAGAGCACTCCTTCGGGAACTCGTCAAAGAATCGGAACGCGCGGGGCTCTGGACACTTCAATCAGGTACTTTCCCCGAGAACGAGGCTAGCATCGCGCTCCATAAGTCGTGTGGATTCAGGGAGGTGGGTCGGAGGGAACGCATAGGTCGGTTGAATGGCGTCTGGCGAGATGTGGTTCTGATGGAGCGCCGTAGCAAGGTCGTAGGCATCCTCTAGAAGAGTCCTTGGAACGTCGTCTTCAACGGTATGTTCTCTTGGTTGATAGCTGTTCCTTCACTCGTTATCTTGCCTGTCTCATGAGGAACATCAGCATGGTCGCCACTCCCAACGAACAAGCGTACCCAAGAACCATGCCTAGACCGAAGGTTCTGAGACCGAGGTTGACGGCGATGCCGAAGACGCAGATCGCGTTGCTACCCACGATCATGGACTTCGCCATCGCCTTTCCGACGGATGAACTGTGCTCCCTACCGAAGATGAGTATGACGGAGAGATAAATTGCGGGGAAGGTGGAGAAGAGGCCTCCCAGCCATGCTCCCCCGATCCTGGACATGTAGACGGCGAAGGCGACGAAGCTCCCGGCCAAAAGGCCTCTGTAAAGGAGTTGTCTCAGACCATGCTTTGGGTGCCCAATCTTCTGGGATTGGACTTTGAGTCCATATTCCAGTAGTATGAATGAGGAGGATGCCAGCAACAGGAAGATCGCCGTGGATATGGCGATATCGCTTAATCTTGAGGTTACCAGTAGGGCGGCGAGGAGGAACCAGACCATGAGGGCTGAGAGGGTTGCTGGAGCATATCCCCTCGGAAGCGTGATGGCGTAAACTAGGAGGAAGACGGCGTTCAAACCCATGACCGCAGGCACCATCAAGGAGGCTTGGGCTGCTGTCTCAACTCCCTGACTCCAACCGATGAAGAACAAGGAGATCCGAGCCGTCGTCGGCAGGTTGGCGACTATTCCACCCACCTTGGTGCCGAACCTCTCCGCGGCGGTGGTGCTCAACCCTATCCAAGTCCCACCCACGAGGAAGGATAGTAGGAGCTTCCCCAGAAACTCGTCCAAGGCTAGACTCAGCGAGACCCTTACTCCCACCTATATCATTATTCTCTCAATCCTAGACCGGAGAAAAGCGATAAAGTCCCGATTCCAGCACCTAATGAGAGGCACGCCTCCCACGAAGCCTCCAGAGACCAAGAATAACATTGAATCTGGGAACGTCCCGTTTGTACGCCTCGTAGGCTTCACCCCACTTCCTATGACTAAACTCCTCTTCCTTGGGAACTTGGACCCAGACAACGAGAGCGAGGACCAATATTTGTCCTAGGGCTGTGAGCACCGTGTAGCGAACCACGCCGCTGAGGATCAGGGGGAGAAGCAGGATCAGGGCGAGGCCCCCTAGGGTGCTGGGGTGGCGGACGACCGCGTATGGTCCTTTTGTTATCAGGAGGGCGGTTTCCTCGGAGCTTTGGCAGCCTCCCTCCCTGACTCTGAGATAGTTCGCGTAGACAGCCAAGCCCTGCAAAGCCGTGACCAAGCCCAACGCCAAGGGAATCACAAACAGAGGCACTTCGATGCTTGGGACTCCCGCAAGGAACCCCAGACTCTGCCACCCGAACAACTGGGAGGCGCTTGGGAGAATCCACAGGAGGGGGTACACGATGTACATCATGAAGCTGAACCAGCCTGTCCCCCCTCGCATGAACTCCTCTGGGAGCATGACCCGCGCGTCAACAACTCCCTCCGCTTCCAGAATCTCCTTCAATACTCCTCGCGTCACCTCGTCCAAGTCCTCTCCTTCGACCTTGGCGATGACGTATTCACCCCCGATATCTTCACTCGCCTCGACCACACCTCGTAAGCTGCGAGTGTGCTCAACGACGTGGCTTGCCGCTCCCTGTGCCGTCTGAATCTTGACCTCGATGACGACCATGCAGTCGCCGGCCTCTTCGGTCGTCCAATCACGCTGATTCCTGATAAAGGTTCTTCGTTTCGAGCATTGTAGTCGACGCGATGACTGTCTACGAGCCTTCTCCTTCCATCATCTTAGGAAACCTTATGTCCCATCATTATCCTAGTCAATACGGATTGAGACGTCCAATGGCATTGCTCGCCTCGACCCGCTCTAGATTCGACTCAGGGAGAGAGGGTTGAATGGCCCGCGTCGTCCTGGTCTATCCCCCCTTCCAGTTCAGGCCTCCAGCACCCTGGCCCCCACTATGCCCACCCCTCGTGATAGCCCATCTCCACGCCGTCTTAGACGCAGCGAAGGCGATTCCAGTTGAAAGCATTGACCTAGACCTAGAGTTCAGCCAAGGCAACGAGGCCGTCCACAGCCTTGTCGAGAAGGCTGTCGCTAAGATCGAAGGATTTGACCCCGCGGTTGTCGCTCTCTCCTGCAAGGCGGCGCAGTTCCCCTTCGCCGCCCTTTTCTCAAGACGGTATAAGCTCCAGCACCCGGAGGCTAAGATCGTGATGGGTGGGTGGATGCCGACCCTCGCCCCTGAGACGGTGCTAAGGCTTTCAGGCTGCGACGCCGTGGTCAGGGGGGAAGGAGAGAAGAGTCTCCCGGAACTCGTGCGGAGAATAGATGAGGGGAAGTGGACGATCGATGGTGTCTCCTACAGGGTCCCCGGCGGGGAGGGAAGAATAGTCCACAACCCCAACTCGAAGGTTCTGACCCCATCAGAACTGGATGCCCTACCACTTCCTAGATACGATACGTTGCCCCCCTTAACAAAATATCAGCCGGGCAGAAGGGCCTATGCCTTCACTGTGGAGGCTAGTCGAGGCTGCACGAACCACCAATGTATCTTCTGCTGGAACTCGACGAGGAACTGCGACACCTCATGGCGGGCGAAGAGTCCGAGGAGGGTCGCAAAGGAGATTCGATACCTAGTCGACAACTGGGGTGGGCGCCTAGTCTTCTTTGCCGACGACAGCTTCGGCGCTGAAACCTCTTGGCTCAGAGGTTTCATCTCAACCATGAAGGGCGTCTTCAGACCCGGGGAGGTTACCTACGTGGCCTCAATGCGGGTCGACAGCCTCAAAGGCGTGGCACCGAGGGAACTCTACCTAAGTGGGCTTAGAACAGTCTTCCATGGGATCGAGAGTGGGTCACCGCGGATGTGGGCGTTATTGGGCAAGAACCTTGGGCCGGAGATAACGAAGGAGTACATCCTGAAGCTGGCCTCGAAGGAGCTTGGCGCCGGCATAGTTCCGATCTTCTCCTTCATGGTCGGTCTACCCAACGAGACCGAGGAAGACTTAGACGCCACAATCTCCCTCTGCGACCAGCTCGCCTGCCTAGGCTCCCTCTTCGCCTTCCACATCCTAGCGCCCTACGAGGGGACCGAACTCTTCCAACGCTACAGAGACCTAATCGAGCCCAAGGACATCTTTAAGGAGTTCGGAGAGTCGGAGAGCTTTCTACCAGAGTTCCACGCTGTCTTCGGATCGCGCCTAAACGAGTTCATGGACTATCTGCCGGACTATCGTTGGGTTCACCCGATCGTTCCCTTGGATGTCTTCAAAGAAAAGTACAGTATCCTAGACAAGATAGTCTCCTCGGAGCAGATGTCCCCGTATAAGCAGTATGACCTCGAACGCAAACCCGAAGCCGAAGCCCAGCTCATCGAGGATCTGAAGCAGAGGGCGAAGCTCGGGTCTGGTAACCGGGTTATCGGGAAACTCAAGCGTCTTCGCGGCAGGAAGGAGTAGATGTCCTTCTCGTCGGGGTAGTGAAAGGATTAAGAGTCGAAGCCTCCGACGATGGAGGGAGGCGTCACCCTTGAGTATGGATATCGCCATAGTTGACGGGAAGATAGTCAATGGGAGCGGAAGCCCTTGGTTCCGCGGAGACATCGGTATAACAGACGGCAGAATCTCTAGGATTGGCAGACTTGATCGTTCGAAGGCGACGGATGTCATCGACGCGAAGGGCCTAATCGTCTGCCCCGGATTCATAGACGCGCATAGCCATACGGACATGATCCTCCGATTCAACCCCCGAACCGAGAGCACGATCAGACAGGGCATAACCACCATGGTCGTAGGCAACTGCGGCTTCAGCCTCGCACCCGTTGCACCCGCCCATAGGAGCCTCCTCGAGAGGAGCCTCTCCCAGTTCATCCCCCGAGGCGCCAAGATCGACCTCCCTTGGAGCACCTTTGACGAATATCTCGAAAATGGGGAGGGAAGAGGCATGGCCTCGAATATCGCCTACCTCGTCGGCCATGGTACGGTCAGGACGGCGGTGATGGGCTATGAGAACTGTGCCCCAACGGCGGAGGAGCTTGAAGAGATGAAGGAACATGTGGCAGAGGCGATGGAAGCCGGCGCCGTTGGCCTGTCGAGCGGTCTGATCTATCCACCGGGGATGTATACTGAGGTTGGGGAGCTCGTGGCCTTGGCGAAGGTCGCCGCGCGCTACGGTGGTGTCTATGCCTCTCATATAAGGGGTGAGGGAGAGACCCTTCTAGAGGCCGTGAAGGAGGCCCTCAAGATAGGTGAGGAGGCGGGTATTCCCGTGCAGATAGCTCACCACAAGGCCTTCGGGAAGGCGAGATGGGGTGATACGGCAAAGACCCTCAAGATGATGGAAGACGCCCGAGCCTAAGGCTTGGATGTCACCTATGACCAGTATCCCTACGAGGCTGGTATGACATCCCTCGCCACGCTCCTACCCCCTTGGGCCCACATGGGAGGACTCGAGAAGCTCTTGGAGAGGTTGAGTAGGCCTGAGGATAGGACGTGCATCATCAGGGACATCGAGAAGGGGCTCCCTGGATGGATGAGCCACGCCAAGGAGTGCGGATGGGAGAACATCCACGTGAGCTCCGTAGGAAGCGAGAAGAACCGCAGCCTAGAGGGGAAGAGCCTCGTCGAGATCACAGAAGCGAGAGGGGCCTCCAATGTGTATTCGGCGCTCCTGGACCTACTCCTTGAGGAGGGGGGCCAGGCGACGATGATCGTCTTCTGCATGTGTGAGGATGATATACGAAGGGTCATGACCCACCCCTACCAGATGGTCGGCACCGACAGCTGGGCTGTCGCACCAACGGGCATCGTGGCTACCGGAAAACCCCACCCAAGGTTCTACGGAACCTATCCCCGGATCCTCGGCAGGTATGTAAGAGAACTCGATGTACTTCGCCTCGAAGACGCCATAAGGAGGATGACCTCCTTTCCAGCCCAGAGGTTTGGACTGCAAGGCAGGGGTCTTCTAGCTCCGGGATTTTGGGCCGATATCGTCACCTTCGATTCCGAGACCACCATGGATAAGGCGACATACGAGAATCCCCATCAGTACCCAGAGGGTATCAGACATGTCTTGGTCAACGGTGAGGTGATTATTCGAAGGGGGGCGAACACGGGAGTCCTAGCCGGGAAGGTCCTTAGAAGGAAATAGGAGCCTTTGGGGCTCACTTTCCCGTTAGAATTGGTCGGGAAGGATCGCTACTGGCCGCTTGAGATGCTAGGAACCGCGGTTTTCTCCAGCTTGGTAGCTATCTTGTCTAGGTTAGACTCATGCTCCCTGAGCCTTCGAATAATCAGGTCGAGGACATCCAGCCTCGACTGGTCGTTCGAGTCGCTCCTCACTTTTGTTTCAAGTTGAATGGGGAGAGGGGGGTTCTTATCCACGTAGTCGTAGAGGAATTCGATGAGGCTCCTGAACTTGTCGCTATCGGTCTCCCCCTCGATCCCGAGCCTCTTCAGTAAGTCCACGTACATCTTGAGTTGCTCGTTGGACAGGCGGAAGCTCTTGACCGGGATTTTCCCGTCCCCTCTTGAACGCTTCCAATACTCTGCGCTTTGAGTTTATAAGAGTTCCCATGACGAGCCACGTATACAACAGTATACATAAGAAGGGGCAACCATAGAGCTCAATTACAGAAAAAGGTTTGTCAAAAGGTGTATACAGGTCTCTCTCCTCTGTAAACGATGACTCCTTACATCCTTCGATAGGTCTCCCTGAATCTATCAAGATGCTGGTTAACGGGAGGAAGGTAGAATGATATAAAGCTCAGAAACGAGATATGCAAAACACGCATCGCTCTGGTCGATCATGAATCAGGTGAGAGATCATGGGTGTAAGATTCAAGTCACCAATAGTCGTCGAGCCCTACAAGTTCACATGGTTCAATGTTGAGTTGCCGGACCCAGGGCCACACGAAGCCATCTTTCGTATCAGAGCCTGTCTCGTATGTGGGAGCGATCTCCACGTCTACAAAGGACTCCATCCATTTGCGCCCCTTCCAGCGTGTTGTGGCCATGAGGTAGCGGCGGACGTAGTAGAGGTTGGGAGCGAAGTGACTTCCCTGAAGGTAGGTGATAGAGTGTACGTTAGCGGGGCCGGTTCGAGACCGATACCATGCGGCCAGTGCTTCAACTGCATCAGAGGCGATACCGTCCACTGCTCGAACCCTCAGATACCGATAAGCTTCAAGGTTGGCGGCAAGACTGTCGCCCGCTTCCCAAGCGGCTTCGGCGAGTACACTGTAGGCCACGAAGGCTATGCCTACAAGATTCCGGACAATGTCTCCTACTGTGAAGCTGCTGTGACGACTGACATGGCTTATGTGACTGGTGTTGTCAAGCGGTCAGGGGCTGGGCTCGGGGACTCTGCTGTAATCTTGGGGGCGGGTCCCATAGGACTACGCACCTTGGAGGTCGCGAAACTCGTAGGGATTTCGCCGATAATCGTCTCCGAGCCTATAGAGTATCGGCTGGAAAAGGCTAGGGAGCTGGGGGCCGACGAGGTGATAAATCCGGCGAAAGAAGATGCCGTCAACAGGGTGATGGATCTCACCGATGGGGCTGGCGTCGATGTAGTCTACGATACTTCGGGGAATGCGAGGGCGACGAATCAGGGTCTGATTATGTTAAAGACGAGGATGGGAGGAGCTGGCAAGTTATGTCTGATGGGCCTTTTCGAGAATTCCGACCTCACGTTTAACGTGTCTGCTCTCATGCGTAAGGCGGGTAGGGTCATGGCTGAGTGGGGAGTTGGCGATGGGTCGAAGAATATTGAGGATGCGCTGGTCATGATGGGTCAGGGTAAGCTACATCCATTGAAGTGGATCACCCACAGGCTCCCTGAGGATAGGGCCGATGAGGCAGTGAGGATGCTTATCGAGAAGAGGGATAACGCGATAGGAGTAGAGATCATACACTAGCATTACTCTGGCTGGTGGCACAGAACCTTAGAGCCTGACTGGAACTTCATTCTCTGCAAGATATTTCTTGACCTCCATAATGGAGCAGATACGATGGAGCGCATTCCAATACACGTATAACCTACCAATATTATGACAACCATGGAGGTCTGCATGTCCTACCAAGTCAAAGACTATATGAGCAGGGAAATAATAACGATTAATGCTGGAGCCTCCGCTCTTGAGGCCTCTAGGCTCATGGCGGAGAGGGATATTGGGTACCTCATTGTGTTAGAGAATGCTCAACCTACCGGCATAGTGACAGAACGAGACCTAGTCATGAAGATTATGGCCAAGGAGAGAGAGCCATCAGGGGTCAAAGTCTCCGAATTCATGTCCGCGCCTCTCATAACTATCGACCTGAATGCGTCTGTAGTGGATGCAGTTAATACCATGGCAAAACATAGAATACGAAGACTGCCCGTTGTCCGGGGCGATGCCATATACGGTGTGTTCACTACTCGAGACCTTACTAAACATTTCAGCAGATATGAAGACAAAGTTATGAGGGACATCATCAATGCACAAGCCCTCTATGGTACTTCCCTCGACTTGAGCTTCTAGAAAGTTAGGGCGCGCTGACCAAAAGGTATTCTGATACCCAAATGTTGGTTTCTACCTAGCCCTTCCAACAGGGAACTTCACCCTCTCTGGATCACTGTTGAATGCCTCGAGGATCCTGACCGTCAGATCGGTCTTCACCGTCCCAATCTCCCTTGGGGAAACAAGGAACCTCAACCTGACCTCGACCCAACTGTCCTTGGGCACGATTCTGACGCTCGGCTTTTCACTAATGTCGAGCTTGTCGACAGGAGTCTGTGAGAGTATTTCTCTGTATTCCTTCACCCTCTTCTCCATCTCCTCCCCTAAGTACTCGTAGGCTATCTTTGTCATCGTTTCTCGGACAAACCTCAGATCGCTCTCATAGGCTAGGGCAAAGGAGATCTCGCTCCAGACGTAAGGAAAGGTCTTGGTATAGTTGTATATTGGGTATGTTAGCACCATTGAGTTTGGTACAGTGACGAGCCTTCCACTGGGACGATCCTCAGCTACCAATTCCCCGCCGAACTCCCACATCTCAGTTGACATATAGCTGATGTCTACAACATCACCTTTGACATTACCTATCATTATTCTGTCACCTGCAAGGTAGGGTTTAGCGATCATGATAGTGATCCAGCCGAAGAAGTTGATGATCACCTGTTGTAACGAGTATGTTAAGCCGAAGCCGATGAGACCTAGAGACATAGCAAGGGCAAACCAGTTCTCAACAACAACAGAGAGGATTGCGAAGAGTGTCAATAACAATATGCCGAGGATCGTAACCCTTTTCATAATATGTCTAGACTTCTTGTCTTCGACCTCTCGTTCAATAACAACATTAATAGCCTCGGCCACTATAATACCAAATGAAAATATCAAAGCTGAATAGACTAATTTCAGCACAGTATTCTTGAGAAAAGATGCTGCCAACAAGCTGTCAAGGATGAGGTATGCCGATGTGATTAGCACCAACAACAAAACATATACGACGAATCTGATCCTGATGATAATCACCTCCGTGAAATACTATTCCATCTAGCTAGTCTCCATTTAAGTCAATGTGGATAACGCGACGTGACAACCCGTTTCCGGACTGATTCTTTCCCCAACCATCCCCCGTTGATTGAAGGAATTAATCTGCCTTTTGATTATTCCAGCCCCTTGTCGCCTAGGCCGCCTCTTCTAAGAACGAGCAATGAGCGCGAGGACAGAATATCGATATTGATCCTCTTCGCCTGTGATCCTCCGATGATCATGAGCAACAAGCTTTCTCACGCCAAACAACCTCTTCATTAATGCTCACACATTCTTAAAAGCAGCTTCGTTTGTTGTCAGTGATATGATTGGAATTGCTCGTAGTGGAAGGGTTAAGCGTTAGCGTCGAAGAGAGGGAAATCCTGCACAGGGTAAATCTCGAGATTAAGGATGGGGAGGTCCACGCGCTCTTCGGCCCCAACGGCTCAGGAAAGACTTCCCTGCTAATGGCAATCATGGGCGTACCTTCCTACCGAGTGAGGGAGGGGAGAATATTCTTCAAGGGAGAAGACATTACTAATCTGCCTCTTGATGAAAGGGCAAGACGAGGGATCGGGCTCCTCTTTCAGAGGCCTCCAACAATACGGGGGCTAAGAACACGCAAGCTGGTTGAAATATGCTCTAGGGGTCGGGCTGACGTAGAAGAACTGGCCTCCTACTTGGAGCTAGGGAAGTTTCTAGATCGCGATGTTAACTATGGCTTTTCGGGTGGAGAGATCAAAAGAGCTGAGCTTCTGCAACTACTGGCCCAAGACCCAGACCTCGCTCTCATCGATGAGCCAGAGTCAGGCGTAGACCTTGAAAGCGTCGTGCTGATTGGAGAAGCAATAAACCACCTTCTCAAAAAGGACATTCATCTAAGAGAGAGAAGGAAGATTCCCAAGAAGGCGGGACTGATAGTCACCCATACGGGTCACATCTTAGACTACGTGAGGGTTGATAGGGCGTACGTGATGTGCGATGGGCGTATTGGGTGTAGCGGTCATCCCCAAGAACTGCTCGAACAAATAAGAAAGATGGGATACGAGGAGTGCATAAGATGTCATCTTCAGGAGAGCTAGCGGAAAGGGCAAGGAGGGCGAAGGATAAGAAGGCCCCCCTTGGACCGGACATAGACCTCTCCAGATACTCTTCACAGGCAGAGGAGCATCCCCCAATGGAGTTGACCTCCATCTCCAAAAGCGAACAGGAAGTGTTGGCCCTAACAGGGATCGATGTGACTGGGAAGAACCGCTCCGGAACCTTTGTGCAGATGGACCACTCGGTAGTGTGCTCAATGGCAAGCCAGGAAGGACTTGAGGTTCTCAGCACGGAAGAAGCCCTGAAGAAGTATAGCTGGCTCCGAGATTACTGGTGGAGAGCGGTTCCTGTTGACGCTGATAAGTACACGAGTCAAGCCGAACTACGGTGGACAAAGGGATATTTCCTAAGAGCTCTGCCTGGAGTCAGGTCAATATTTCCTCTACAAGCCTGCCTCTACATATCTCAAGAAGGGATCGCCCAAAACGTCCATAACATGGTCATCGTCGAAGAAGGGGCTGAACTACACATAATCACAGGATGCGCCGTCAGCCCTAGAGTCAAGTCAGGCCTCCATGTAGGAGTCTCAGAGTTCTATGTCAAGGAGGGAGGGAAGCTAACCTTCACCATGATCCACAACTGGAGTGAGGAAGTGGCCGTACGACCCAGAAGCGCAGCCATCGTCGAAAAGGGGGGGCTCTTCCTCTCAAATTACATTTGCCTTCAACCAGTTGAGTCTTTGCAGATGTACCCAACCGCCTACCTTGAAGGCGAGGATGCTGTGGCACGCTTCAACAGCATTCTCTTGGCTACGCCCAAGTCGCTCTTGGATGTTGGGGCACGGGTTCATCTGAGAAGACGTGGTAGCAGAGCTGAGATAGTCTCAAGGGCCGTAACCAGGGGTGGAAAGGTATATGTCAGAGGTCATCTCATAGGCGAGGCCCCCTTAATCAAGGCGCATATGGAGTGCCAAGGGCTCATTCTCGACGAGAAAGGTTTCATACATGCTGTCCCGGAGCTTGAGGGACGCACAAAGGATGTGGAGATGTCCCATGAGGCCTCTGTGGGAAGGATAGCGGGCGAGGAGATAACCTATCTGATGGCGCGGGGGCTCTCCGAAGAGGAGGCAATAGCCACCATTATTCGCGGGTTCCTCGAAGTGAGGATTGAGGGACTGCCCCCTGAGCTTCAGATGGAATTGGACAGAGTAGCAGTAGCTAGCGAAAAATCCATGTTTTAGTTAATAGAGGGATGACAAGAACCCGCGCTAATTCTCCTATCCCAAAGCATACGATAAAGCTTTTGCGCCTCAACATTCCTTATCAACTCAGCGTTTTCACATTTATTCAATAACTTGGCCTCCTCTTTCAGTAATTTTTGAAGCTCTTTCCCCCCAGATGGCTCTTGCTGGAGCTCTTCTCTCCAACCCGGACGCGCTGAGAATCTCTGGAAGAGCAGACCTATACAAGATAAACCGTAGTCTCTCATTACATCTATCGTGGCAATCCTGATTAGGGATCACCATGCAAAGCGTCAAGTGTGATTTGATGGCGACTATCTATCTGGTGATGGGATCATATTTCCTGACGCAACTCCCATCATGACTGACCTATCGTTCAAGCCGTTCGGCCCTAGAGCCTGACCGGAACTCCGTTCTCCGCAAGGTACTTCTTGACCTCGCTGATGGAGTATGTACCGTAGTGGAAGATACTCGCAGCCAGAACGGCGTCCGCCTTGCCTTGGACGAGGGCGTCCAACATGTGTTTGGGGGTTCCAGCACCGCTGCTGGCGATCAAGGGAACCTGCACCCTTTCAGAAACAGTCCGAAGAAAAGCGTTATCGTACCCCTGCTTCCTCCCATCGAAGTCCAAGGAGGAGGCGACTATCTCCCCCGCCCCCAAAGCCACGGCCATCTCCGCCCATTGGACCGCGTCTATCCCCACGCCCTTGGTACCGCCGTAGATGTAGACGTCCCACCAACATCTCCCCTCAGGGGTCTCGACGACGACCTTTCCCGGCACATCTCTGGCGCCCACATAAACCCTCTTCACATCGATGGAGACGACGATGCATTGGCTTCCAAAGGCCTCAGAGGCTTGGCGGAGCAGAAGAGGCTCTTCCACGGCGGCTGTATTGATGGTGACCTTGTCGGCGCCGTTGACGAGAAGCTGCCTGATGTCCTCTAGGCCTCTGATGCCTCCTCCCACGGTGAAGGGTATGAATAGGACGTCTGCGGTCCGACGAACCACATCCACTAGTGTGCGCCGTCCTTCTCGGGAGGCTGAGATGTCTAGGAGGACGACCTCGTCGGCGCCTTCCTCATCATAGCGGCTGGCAAGCTCCACCGGGTCTCCGGTATCTTGAAGCTCTTTGAAGCTAACCCCCTTCACCACCCTTCCCGCCTTCATGTCTAAGCATGGAATCACTCGCCTCGTCAAGACCATGTCGCTTACCTCCTCACTATGTTGACGAAGTTCCTGAGAATCCTGAGACCCGTCGCGCCTGACTTCTCGGGGTGGAACTGAGTAGCGTACACGTTCACCTTGGAGACTATGGAGGGGAAGGTGACCCCGTACTCGGTCTCAGCGACCACCTCTTGGATATTCTCCGCCGCTCCATAGTAGGAGTGGACGAAGTAGACGTAAGCGCCTGAGTCAACGCCCTGAATCAGAGGACAGTCCCTGTCTACGATGCTTAGGGTGTTCCACCCCATGTGGGGCACCTTGAGCCCTTCAGGGAATCTGACCACCCTGCCCCTTATGACATCGAGGCCCCTATAGGTTCCGCCCTCGGAGCTCTCGGTGAAGAGGAGTTGGAGACCCAGGCATATACCTAAAAGAGGTTTCTCCGTCTCTACATCCTCAAGTAGGGCAGGGGCAAGTCTGCTCAGGTTCGCCTGAGCGTCTCGGAATGCTCCCACGCCGGGTAGGATGATGCCTTCTGCCTCTCTCAAGTCCTTCGGGTCGCTGCTTATTTGCGGTGCGCCTCCGGCCTTCTCGATGGCCTTCTCGACGCTCCTAAGGTTGCCGAGGCCATAGTCGAGGATTATAATCTTGGGCAACGGGCCCACCGTGATGGCGGAGGGAAGTAAATAGAGTTAAAAAGGTTTGTCTTCTGGAATCAGCGGAGTAGGCCTACCTTTTGGACGAGTTCTCTGAACTCCTCGTCCTTGAGGCTTGACTTTCGCTCCCCAGAGGCGTAGACGTCCTTGACGAGTTGGACTAGGTTCTCTAGGCGGGGATCCGTTTTCTCTATCTTTTTCCCGCTCAGCTCTTGGGCTTGATGTTGGATTATGGCGGTTCCGGATTGTTTGCCGATGGTGAGGCGACGGACGTTTCCGACGAGCTTGGGCGGGAAGGGCTCGTAGGTGAAGGGGTTTCGTAGAATACCATGGGTGTGGATTCCAGATTCGTGGGCGAAGGCGTTCGGGCCGACTATGGCTTTGTTGGGTGGGATGACGACCCCTGTGGCGAAGCTGACGTAGTCCGCGACCTCCTTGAGCCAGTAGAGGCCGCTCTCAAACTTCTTGACCCCATAGTGCAAGCACAGGTTCATCATAGCCTTCTCGGTCTCCGCGTTCCCCGAGCGCTCCCCCATCCCCAGCATCGTGGTACTGAGGTAGATATCATCATACAGCCCGTCTGCCGCCCTCACAGCGGCAATCGTATTCTCGACGGAGTTCCCGAAGTCGTCATGAGCATGCATCTCCACGTTACGAATCTTCGTCTCTTCCTTGATCCTTCGAATCTTCTCTGGGATGCCGTTCGGCAAGGGTGTCCTAGGATCAGAGACACCCACTCCCACAGTATCGCATATCCTGTACGTCTCAGCTCCTGCTTCCGCGCAGGCATTGATGAATCTACGTTCGTAATCCCAATCGGCTCGCGTACTGTCCTCTCCGTGGATGAAGACGATGAGCCCATGGTCGTGGGCATATTCCACAACATCCACGCAGCCTTGGAGAAGCTCCTCATTGGTCTTGCCGGGCCATTTGGCTCGGTAGTGGATGTCCGAGACTGGGTATGAGACTCCTACCTCCTTGACGTCGAGTTTGAGGGCGATGTCCACATCCTCCTTCACGGCTCGACACCAAGTGCATAGGCGGGCGCTTAGACCTAGGTCTTGTATGAGTTTGACCGCTTGTTGGTCCGGTTCCTGATATTGATGGACTTCGATGCGTTCGACGCCGATAGCGTCTAGGAGGTAAGCTATGTGGGCCGCGTGTCTGGGGGAGACAGCGGTGCCTGGCATCTGTATGCCGTCCCTAAGGGTGCAGTCGTCGATTATAGGATTGATCTTAAGGGGTATGGGCTTGTAAAAGGACTTGTAGTCCTCCCCATCATTGCCCTCTTGTGACATAAGCACAAAGGACATCCATAATTAGATTTAAACATTAGGTATTGTGGGTTCTCTCCCAGTATACTCTCGCCAACTAGAGAAAAGCGTCGCGAGGCTGCCCGAATGTTCTCGTTGAAAATCGATCTCTGGGAGGGGATCCCTTCCGAGGGGACTCGGTTTCTAGGTGATTCTTGCGACTTCCTTGAGGACTTGGAGGGCCTTGGGGATCTCGCTTGGATGTATGAAGGTGAATCCACACTTGGGGCATCTCCAGCCCCGGACAGTTAGGTCTTCGCTTTGGAAGATGATGCTGGGTTCCGTCATGAGGTCGCAGAAGATGCATTTTGGATTTGGGATTCGCCGTTGTGCCATGCCCCACTCGTCCGAATCCATTGGCACGCCTCGACTTTGTACATTCCTTATCTTCGATTCGTTAAAAGGGTTTTGCTTTCAGCCTTTTGGCGCATCGGTGCGTGTGTCGGATCGAATGGCGTGTGCCGAGGCTCGTCTCTTTCTGACCGTAAGGATTAGGCCGAGGGCCGTTAGGGCTACGCCGCTGAGGAGGAACATCCATTGGACACCAGCTGCTATTATGGCCCCAAAGAAGCGGGTCATCTCGTTTCCAAGGAACGTGTAGGTCAACGACAGCCCGACTGCAAGCATCACGAACCCCGGTACTAGAAGAGCCAAGCTGAAGAGGCCTTGAGGTATCTCCTCTTTCAAACTATGCTCACGCACATCCTGCGGCACGAGGTTAGGAGTTGCTTGGGCAATTGCCTTTATCAGAAGAGGGGTTACGAGAAGTACGAAGGGTAACATGGTCACGAACCACCAGATGGTCAAGCCGATTATGTAGACCACCAGAGCTTGGGGAGAGAAGGCGAGGTACTTGGGGTCTCCGAGATAGAGTATCTTGAACACCAGAACGTAGAGGGCGGCTACTATGAAGTTGGCTAGGGTGAGGGTTATGTCGGAGGCAAGGACGAAGCGGCCCCACGTAAATCTCTTGGTAATATGGCCGAATAGATAGAAGCCGATGAAGTTGCCTGGGACGGCTGCAAGGTAGCTCCCAGGATATAGGTAGCCGTACTTCGCCGAATCCGCGATCAGGGTGCCGAGGGCCGCTCCTACGCCCGCGGGTAGGGGGCCAAAGACGACTGAGAAGAAGGCCGGGATGATGACGGCGGGTCTGAACTGTCCCACGCCCAATGGGGAGGGAATATAGGCTGTTAGGTAGCTTCCTATGGCGTAGAGGGCGGCGCAGACGGCCATTCCTGAGACGCTTAACGATAGGGGTCTACTTTCCGGTCTTGAAACCACCATCTTTACGTTGACTTTGCGTTCGTCCGCCAATATTCTTCGGGCTTCGAAGTGCTGTTCCAATGCTATTTTAGCTTTACCCTCAAAGGTTCAGTTCAATACGGAATTGAGTCTGTACGCAATCTGCCCGTAGGTTGCGTGAGACATCGGACAACAGCCTTGGTGATGGAAAGGAGTAAGTATTAACGATAGATAACGAATATGCGGGAAGATTATCTTCTTAGGCCTCCTAGGATTGAACAGTTGGCTTCAGCGCATGTAAGACCCTTCTCTTAGGAGGCGGATATTCTCCGCGCTTCAGAGTGTCTAGGATCAAGACATTATCTTCGGCGTCCACATCCTTACCCAAAAAGACCATGAAAGACCTACTTGGTTGGCCCAACTTTTGTCTCCCGTAATTTCTTAGACTCTTGCGCCGGTAGTCCAGAGGACTCTTAGAAGTAGCCGATCCCTCGGCTTGGGATTATTGCTTCCAAGAATCTTCTTGACTTGGCTAACTTCTAGGTAGCCGCAAGTCCTTCATGGGGCGCTCCTTGAATCCTTCACGCATATTCTATCCAAGCTCCTTAACGGCTTCACAATACTACCATGTGTGGAGTTCTCCTCTCGATTATTTGCCGGTCAGCTTCTCGATTATCTCCACATATGTTTCACCGACGCCTACATTGCCGGGACCCAGTACCATGAGCATCTCCTCCCCGGGGAACCTCTCATTGTCTTGGGGCAACATCTTCACTATGGGGATCCCCGGAGCCACCTGTCCTAGGACATAGACTCTCTTCGCCCCTGAGCCGAAGAGACCTGTGCTAGAGGTCGTCCCTCCCTTGAAGACTACGGCGCCGGGGCGTATGCTGACCCTGTTGTATACCTCCTGAAGAGCAGCGGCGATCCTCTGCTCGTTGGCCGCCTTGACTTCATCGGAGAGCTTCTCAGGAGGATACTCCGTCCTAGGGATGGTGTAGACTAGGGCGTGCTTACCCCTCCTGAAAGCCTCCTCTGCACCTCTCAACGCCAAGTCTATCACATCATCCCTATCCTCATCGCTCTCTAAGACCCTCCTTACATCAAACCCAATCGGGATCAGGTCTGGAACCTGTTTTAGAACCTTCCGTAACTGGATGTTTGATAGATCCACTATGGAGCCCCAGAGGCAGAGGATGTTCCCAGCAAGCCTCCTTGTCCCGAGAATATCCTCTCCAGTCAGGACAGGTATGTCCTTCATGTTAACTCTGGCTGGTGGCAGGGAGGCGGCTGAGCGGTAGATGTAGTTCTTCCCTTCCCTCTCAGCCATCAAGAGGCCGAGGACTAGGACTTGGAGATCTCGTTGGGTGACGATATCCACTGTGATGATCCTGCCGTTCTCCGCCTCCAGCAACTTCCTCTTCACCTCTTCCGGTCCACCTATCCTTATATCGTGTAAGCCTATGTGAAGAACATCCGCTGCCTTGACCTTTCCTAGTCCCGAGGTGGAGAACTTGAACTCCACATACTCGGCCATGTCCGAGGTCGTATATCCAAAACGCTTGTCCTCAGCAAATCTTGTCAGGTGAACTGGCCTATACCAGTAGGACCCATCATCCTTCCTAATCCTCAGCAGATGGATTCTGTTTACCGTGATCCTGCCCATCTCTGTGAGGAAGACATAGGAGACGATTACACCATCGTACCTCCCCATCGAAGGCTCCAAGGTCTCCATTAGTACTAGAGGTTCAAGAGGAAAGTGGCCCCTCAGGGTCGAGTCGCTCCTGCTACCAATCCTAAAAATAAGCCCTTCCTCTCCAGATATCCTTGCTAGGATCTGGGCAATCTCCCTGTTCAACTCCTTAGCCCCTCTTATGGAAAGTGCCCTAGAGTTGGTGAGTATGAAGAGGAGTCTGTGGCCGGCCTCCCTCGCCGCTGTCACGCCAGAGCGGATACCCATCTCGGAATAATTGGTTATGAGGTATACGTCGTGGGACTTCTGAACTCCTGTCGAATCGTCTTCCAAGTAGACGACCATCTCGCGTGATCTGGCTCTCATTTCCTCCTCGATCTCCTGAGTTAGATCCGTCGGATATTCCGGAGGCAGGCTCGCCATCAGAAGCTTCTCCTCTACATCTCCAGACCCGTCCACCATAGCCTCATACCCCAAAGACAAGATCACCATCCTACTCCATAAGAGGGAAGGCCTTGTAAGCAGCCCAAGGATAATTGGAGTTGCGCCTTTTCTTCTTTTCCTTAACTCACCGCCACATACCAGTCGTGAACCGGGAGTATGACCAGACAAACATCCTATACCGAGCTCTAAGACACGCTGTAAAGGGTTCCAGAGCGTCACGCGCTCAGATGGTCAAATCGTTACTTACTAACCAGCTTCTCCTTCTCCTGAACCTCCTTGACAGCCCAATCCTTTACGGCTTCCCCGGACACAAGCCTCGAGAGCTCCTCATCAACATTGCCAGTCGCCCTGATCTTGACGACCCAACCAAGACCATAGGGGTCTTCATTCGCGGTCTGCGGCCTCGACAAGAGCCGGGCGTTAACTTCTATGACGGTCCCTGAGACCGGAGTCCTCAGCCTCTCGACCCACTTCATCGACTCCATCACGCCGAAGACCTTTCCAAAATCTACTGATCGTCCTTCCTCCATCAATGTGATGACACTTATCTTACCCGCTAGCTTCTGGCCTAAATCATCTATACCAACGATTAGGATGTTGTCTTCTTCTCTTCGAACCCAGATATGCCTATCAGTATAGTAAAGTTCCATAGGAAACTTGTACTTGCCGACCTCTACAATTCTAGACATGAACCATCAGCTGTGAGAGGCTCTTGCGCGAAGTTATTTATATTTTGGTGCTCCTATCTGGAGCGGTAAGAGGGTAGATTCGGATGGTGACGGATGTCATTATGCCGCGGTTGGGCCTCTTGATGAAGACGGGGACCGTGGGAAAGTGGATGAAGAAGGAGGGGGAACGCGTCGAAAAGGGGGAGCCCTTGTTCGAGGCTGAGGCTGAAAAGGTTACCAAGAAGATCGAGGCTCCGCAATCAGGCATCCTCCGCAGGATATTGGTGCCGGAAAAGGCGACGGTCCCGGTTCTTCAGAGGATAGCGGTGATAGCTGAACAGGACGAAGCACTACCTGCGGAACCGGAAGCGGCAACCCAAGTAGTCGCAGCGGAGGAAGTTGCCAAGCCTACGATCGAGAGGGGAGAAGAAGTTGAAAAGGCCAAGCAACGGATTGTCATCTCCCCTCTCGCGAGGAAGATTGCTGCGGAGCACAAGCTCGACTTTACCAGAATCAAGGGCACCGGACCTAGTGGGAGAATAGTCAAGGAGGACGTGCTAAGGGCCGTAGAAGAAGCCGCTAAACCAGCCGCAATTACTCCCGTTCCTGCTGAGAATGTTCAGGTCAAACCCATGACCCATGTTAGGAAGATCATTGCTGAACGGATGTTGCAGAGCCAACTCTCAACAGCCCATGTCACCTTAAACATGTCGGTCGACATGACCGAAGCAACTAATCTCCGCCAGAAGCTCTTTCAGGAGACTGAGAAGACTGCTGGAGTCCGAATCTCGTACACGGACATGATAGCGAAAGCCGTCTCCAGAGCCCTTAAGGAGCACCCTCTCCTCAACTCTTCCCTCGACGGAGACGACATCAAGGTATTCAGCGATGTCCATCTCGGAATCGCCGTCGCAACCGAGGAGGGTCTGATGGTTCCAGTCCTTCGCGACGCAGATAAGAAATCTCTCATCGAGATCGCCTTGGCCACGAAGGGACTCATCGAAAAGGTAAGGACTGGAACCGCCTCAATCGACGAATTGACTGGAAGTACCTTCACAGTCACAAATCTTGGGATGTTCGGCGTCGAGACATTTACGCCCATCATAAACCCTCCAAATGTGGCCATCTTGGGGGTCGGAGGAATCGTCGAAAGACCTGTCGTAGTTGATGGACAGATCGTGGCGAGGTCAATGATGTCTCTGAGCCTGACGGTGGATCATAGGGTGATAGATGGGGATGTGGCTGCCAGATTGCTGCAGAGGGTGAAGCAGATGTTGGAGAATCCGTATCTTCTCCTGATCTGACGTAAGGCAGGTGTCATATTGCCTAAGAAGGATGAAGTGGTCGATGTGGTCGTCATAGGGGGAGGCCCCGGGGGCTACACGGCCGCTGATCGAGTGGCACAGCTAGAGGGAAGGGTGATTCTAGTCGAGAAGGATCGCCTCGGCGGAAACTGCCTCAATAGGGGATGCATCCCTGCTGTCGCCTTGCTGAGAAGTGCGCAGATATTCTCCTTGGCGAAGATGGCGAAGCAGTTCGGCATAACGGTCGGCGAGGTATCCGTCGATTACGAGGCCCTCTCAAAGAGGAAGGACGAATTAGTAGGAAGCCTGGTCTCCGGGACGGAAAGACGGCTTATGAGCAGCGGTGTAGAGGTCATTAAAGGAAGGGGTGCGCTGGCTGGGCCGGGGCTCGTTGAGATCCTGAAAGAAGATGGACAATTTGAGACTGTGAGGACTAAGAACATCATCATCGCAACAGGATCCAGACCTCAAGAATCCGCTATGCCCAGCTCAAGGAGTAAGGGAGTGATCATGGCCGAGGAAGCCCTCGCCTTGAAGAAGCTTCCCCGGAGCATAGCGGTCATCGGATGCGACTACATCGGAGTACAACTGGCGTGTCTGTTCAACCATCTGGGAACAGATGTCACCATCGTTGAAGAGGGACCTCGACTCTTGCCTGCGGAGGACGAGGAGATAACGACCCTCCTTCAGGAACTCCTAACGGCGTACGGAATAGAAGTCATCATTGAGGCGAGAGCCATCACCATTGAAGACGGGAAAAAGGGTGAGAAGAAGCTCACCTTGTCTATCAAAGGTGGGACGAGAGAAACTCTGGTTGATGAGGTTGTCCTGTCAAGAGGAAGAAGACCAAATACAGAAGGGGTGGGATTGGAGAAGGCTGGTGTGGCGATGAATGATTCCGGGGGAATAGTCGTTGACAAACATATGCGGACGAATGCTCCCAACATCTACGCTGTGGGCGATGCCGTTGGGAGGTTCATGCTCGCCCAAGTCGCGATGGCTGAGGGGAACACCGCGGCTGAGAACGCTATGGGCCGAGACTCAGAGATCGACTATAAGGTCGTGCCGAGGTGCATCTTCACACTCCCAGAGGTGGCATCTGTAGGGCTGACTGAGAGAGAGGCAATGGAACAGGGATACAAGGTCAAGGTTGCTAGACTACCTTTGGAGCTGAACGGCTTCGCACACATCATGGGGCAGACGGAGGGGCTGATAAAGATCATTGCCGAGGCGCAGTTTGGGGAGATTCTGGGTATGCACATCTTAGGACCTCAAGCAAGCGATCTGATACATGAGGCTGCTCTGGGAATGAGGCTAGAAGCAACTGTCGAAGATATGGCTAAAACCATTCGCGTACATCCTTCCCTTGCTGAGGCGATTAGGGATGCTGCTTGGAGACTGTATAGTCCGATTCTCTAATGCTAGAGGCTAGAATAGGGAAGCAGTCATGGTCGAGGAATGGCGTCTTGTTGAGTTAGAACACCAGAACCCATACCTGAATATGGCTCTGGAAGAAGCCATACCGACAATGGTCGGCGGAGGTCTGGCTCCTGAGACTCTGAGATTCTGGAGAAATACGAGTGCTGTTGTGATAGGCCGTTTCCAATGCGTGGAACTCGAAGTGAACCTAGAAGCGTGCAAGAGGTATGGAGTGAGCGTGGTGCGAAGGTTCACGGGTGGTGGAGCAGTCTACCATGATCTTGGGAACCTCAACTACGCCATATCCCTTAGGAAGGACAATCGGTTACTTCAGGATGACCTGCTCGAGAACTTCAAGACCTTATCCTTAGGGGTCACTGAAGGACTCAGACACTTAGGTCTAACTTCAGAGTTAGGACGAAACAGCCTTATCAGCGTCAAGGGGAAGAAGGTCTCAGGCGTCGCGGCTTCTTCGAGTGGGAAAGTATTCTTTCAGCATGGTACCCTGTTGGTCAACACAGACCTACGAATACTATCGGAAGTCTTGAATAGTCCCCGAGTTGAGGCAACTGAGAAGGGGGTACGAAGTACCAAGTCGGCCGTCACCTCCCTTAGAGACGAGTTGGGCAGGAACATACCGCTCTCCCAAGTGAAGAGGGCACTAATCGCGGGATTTCAAGAGGCCCATTCAGTAAAGTTGATCCCTGAAGGTTTGACATCTGAGGAGAAGGAACTCGCAAAGAGACTCTATGAAATGAAGTATTCTAGGGAAAAATGGAATTTCGAGTTATGATGCCGTGCGTCTCAGCCAACTCTGAGGATTGTTGCGATCAGATGGCCCAGACCCGGCAACTCTTATAAGGACTAATCCCCCATCCCCCATCTCGGAGGACAGATTTCTTGGGCACTCGCGAACGAAGGGCGAGAGTCGATAAGAAGACTTTCTCGGAAATGTACCGACGGATGCTCCTCATAAGAGAATTCGAGACGAGAGCCGCCGAAGAATTCGCCAAGGGGAACATCAACGGACATATACACACCTACGCTGGCGAGGAGGGGGTCGCGGTAGGCGCATGCTCCAATCTTCGCAGTGACGACCTCATCACGAGTACGCACAGAGGCCATGGACACTGCATCGCCAAGGGGGGCGACGTGAAGTACATGATGGCTGAACTCTACGGACGGGAGACAGGATACTGCAAGGGCAAAGGAGGATCGATGCACATCGCTGACGTCTCCATGGGCATCCTAGGAGCGAATGGCATCGTGGGCGCCGGCATACCCATCGCATGCGGAGGCGCCCTCTCCGCCCAAGTGAGAGGCACGGATCAAGTTTGCGTATGTTTCTTCGGAGATGGGGCAGCAAATCAAGGTACCTTCCACGAGTCCCTTAACTTGGCCTCCATCTGGAGGCTACCCGTAATCTTCATCGCCGAGAACAACCAGTACGCGCAGACAACCCCCCAGAAGTATCACATGAACGTGAAGTCCATCTCAGAACGGGCCGCCGCCTACGGTATGCCGGGCGTAGTCGTGGACGGGAATGATGTGATGGCTGTACATGAGACTGTCCGCGAGGCCGTTAGGAGGGCGCGAGCCGGGGCAGGACCGACGCTGGTAGAATGCATGACATACAGGCTTCGGGGCCACTATGAGGGGGAGAACATGGGCTACCGGACCGAAGCCGAGGTCGAGGAGTGGAAGAAGCGGGACCCAATCATTAGATTCAGGCAGCAACTCATCAAGACAGGCGTCCTAACAGAGGAAGAAGCCAAGGAGATAGAAGGTGCCGCCCGTAGGGAGGTTGAGGACGCCGTCAAGTTTGCTGAAGGGAGCCCATGGCCCAAACCTGAGGAGATACTTGAAGACGTGTATGTAAGCTACCCCTAGGGGAGGCGAATCGATAATGGCCGAGTTGAGACCAGAGAGCATGAAGAAGGTCGTGTTCAACAGAGACAGAGGACAGGTGAGCTACCGCGAGGCGATTCGTGAGGCCCTCGTCTTGGAGATGCGAAGAGACCCGAACATAATCCTCATGGGAGAGGACCTAGCTGGAAGAGGGATCGGCTACACCGACAAGAGAGAAGAGATACCGCCAGAGACCATAGGAGTCGCAGGTATCCCCGTGGCCGATGCTTGGGGTGGCCCTATGGGAGTTACCAAGGGCCTTTGGTGGGAGTTCGGGCCGAATAGGGTTAGGGATACCCCCATTACTGAGGCTGCCTTCATCGGTGCGGGCGTCGGCGCGGCCGCAAGTGGTATCAGGCCTGTGGTTGAGTTGATGTTCATCGACTTCTGTGGCGTCGCCATGGATCAGATCTACAACCAGGCCGCTAAGATGAGATACATGTTCGGTGGGAAGGCGAGGATACCCTTGGTGATTCGAACAACTATTGGTTCAGGTGTCAGATCCGCCGCACATCACTCTCAGAGCATATACTCCATCTTCGTACATATGCCAGGACTGAAGGTCGTGGCGCCTTCGACGCCCTACGATGCCAAGGGGCTACTCACTACGGCGCTTAGGCAGGATGACCCCGTGGTATTCTGTGAGCACAAGCTCCTCTACTCCCTTAGAGGTCGTGTCCCTGAAGAATCCTACTCGATCCCCTTCGGTAAGGCCGACATCAAGAGGGATGGGAAGGATGTAACGGTGGTGGCGATCTCCCGCATGGTTCACCTCGCCCTCGAAGCGGCCGAGACCCTTAGGAAAGATGGGACAAACGTAGAGGTCGTCGACCCGAGGACATTGAGCCCCCTCGACAAGGACACGATCATAGGGTCCGTTAAGGAGACCGGAAGACTGGTCATCGTCGACGAAGACTACCCTCGATGCAACATGGCTACGGACATAGCTGCCATAGTGGCCGATGAAGCCTTCGACTATCTTGACGCTCCAATTAAGCGTGTTACACCTCCTCACACACCTATACCGTTCAGCGCTCCTCTAGAAGACTCCTACACTCCGAATGCTGGGAAGATCATCAATGCAGTCAGGGAAATCGTGGCTTGAGCGGTCGGTCTAGGAACATTTGGTGGGAATCCCGTCCTCAATTCTTTCATGAACCTAATGCGTATACGAGTGTTGACGACATCGTTTTGGCGAAAGGGCGTCATGAAGGTTCCAGATGGCCATCTCTAGAGTTGGAATAATCGCCAATCCTGCTTCGGGCAAGGACATAAGGAGACTGGTCGCCTTCGCGAGCGTATGCGATAACATGGAGAAGGTGAATATTGTTCGCCGTGCGATCCTAGGCATGGCGTCAGTAGGGGTGGACGAGGTCCTCATAATGCCCGACACCTTCAACATAGGATATAGGGTAGTCGATACCTTGAGAGAAACTGCTGGCTTTGACATAGCGTGTTCTTTGAGCTCAAAAGTCTCGTTACTAGACATGCCAGTAACAGGAACAGATGTCGACTCAACCAACGCAGCGCACATGATGAATGAAGCCGAAGTAGGGTGCGTAATCGTAGTGGGGGGAGACGGCACAAACAGAGCCGTCGCGAAGGGCTGCGGAGAAACCCCTATCCTCCCAATATCGACAGGGACCAACAATGTCATACCCTATATGATCGAGAGCACGGTGGCGGGCTTGGTCGCCGGAATGGTCGCCAAGAAGATCGTGGATACGGAGAAGAGTACGATTAGGACGAAGAAGCTTCACATTACGCGGAACAGCGAACCCCTAGACATCGCTCTAGTGGACGTGGTGGTCACCGACGACCTCTTTGTTGGGGCCAGGGCCCTATGGGATATTTCAAAGGTTAGACAGGTCGTGGCAACCCGGGGCGAACCAAGCAATATAGGTATGTCCTCTATCCTTGGTATGTTCCTTCCAATCAGGGTGGACGACCCCTTCGGGATCAGCTTGAAGATAGGGAAAGGCCGGCTCAAGGTCAAAGCCCCAATAGCACCAGGACTTATCGAGGAGGTCGAAGTGGGGGCGTTCAGAAAGTTGGAGATTGGAGATGAGGTCGCCGTAGGGTTCAAGCCGTCGATCCTAGCCCTAGACGGGGAACGAGAGATAGAGGTCTATAACGAGGACGACGTGAGAATTCGATTGGAGAGAGACGGTCCTATGTTGGTTGATGTGGAAGAGGTGTTGAGGGAAGCTGTTGGAAAGAGGTTCTTCTGTAGAGAAGGCTGAAGAATGGATGTTCTGTAAGCTTGAAGCCTTGACGATGCCTCATAGAACCGTCGTGGATCCAGAACATGATCAGATCGAAGCCCTAAATCAAGCCCTGAAGCAAGCTATCATAAGGGAGCTACGGAGCTGACGAAAGCAGTATATTCGACCTAAGGGGTTGGTAGCCCGGAGGAGATTTAGGTAGTCGTTTTAACTGTCGTCTTATGATCGGGTTGGTCGAGAGGGGGGAGAAGAGGTTTCTGGCGATCCTGGACTTCACGACGCCATTCCCGACTCCCAAGCCTTGACAGACCTGAAACAGCGGAGACCTGACTTGTTCACTCTGAGTGAAGAAGAACAACTTTCACTTCTGACCAAACGGTTTTTTAACAGTATTCTTGGCTAACCATCATCCGTGCTGTTGCATGACCACTATAGCGCGCGCGTGAGCTGAGTAAGAAAAGCGTGGATGAAGATCTGGATGCAAGGATAGAGAGAATGATAAGCAAAAGGATTCCGAAAGCAATAGAGGAACATATAAACAATAATAAAGAAAGGGGAAAGAAATGACAGAAAATCAAAAAGATTCGATAATAACAGTTCATCCTGAAACAATAGCATCTTTATTGGCATATGAAATCTCGGAAAATATGTCTAACCTTCCTCATGCTTTTAAGCCTTATAAAAAAATATTATTGAACCCAAAACAGAACTATAGAAAACTTATGAAAGAACCGCAGTTATCTGTTATAAAACAATTCCTGAGAGAATATAGAGGCCCTATATTAGAATCTAAAAACGGTAAAGAAATGGAATTTAGATTATGTCGAGATGCGAGACTAGAATTAATAGACAGATTGGGGGAGATTGCTTAAATGAAATAAACTGCAAATAAATGGCGATGTTTTGTTGATCGAGTTGCTGGTTTGATAGTTTTCTCAGGCTATGAACCTATGACCTTCTTTCCAGCGTGGAATCTCTGCGGATCTATTGGGAATGCTCTTGCAACTGGTAAGACTGATTCTTACCTATCTCACCAGATCATATGCCTGCGCTTGCTCCTTTTCCGCTTCCGTCAATTCGAGTCGCGGGGGAATATAATCCCTGCGTATCTGCCCGCCCGTTTCGTTGCCACGTATCGTCCCCTTCAACCAGACTAGGTCAGCGTCGCTCAATGGTTAGTTTGTCGATACCGATCCAGATAACGGTTTTTTTCTCAACATTTATTCACCTCCTTGCTACATTTTGATACATTTCGAGTGTTGAAAAGCCCGTTTTGGGCTTGTTTCGTGAAAAAAGGGTCTTCCATCTTATCACCATCAAAAATGTAGCAAAATGTAGCATTTCTGCTCAAATCTGCTCATTTCCTTCCACGCGCGCGGATATTTCGGACATTTTATATAGAGGCCCCCTCGAAGACTACTCCATCCATCGTCTTGGTCGCGGGCTTACCGCAATCGCAAAGGGCATCGCCATAGGGGTTCCCCATGTCCTCGGCCTCTGGATGCAAGGCCGCGCAATTATAGCGCGCGCGCTAGGAATAGATGTAGGGACTGTCGAGAATTGAGGGAGATTCACTACTTTGATTGCCGGATAGTATTGAGTAGAAGGAGCCCGGGCGATTTCGCTTGCTATGATTTTAAACCCAAGCGTCGAGGCAAGGCCGTTGTCTCTAATTCATAGCACCCAAATGAGAATCTGGCCAATTTCAGTTTCTTGTCTTGTACACCCGCCCTGTCCATAGAAATCTCTCAGATCACTGAGAATCTGACCAGTCACTCCGAATCTTTCATCACAATTTCTCAAAGGTATCTCATGGAGATGTATTTAGTTCCAACCTATTTTTCGTAGAGTGTTCATAGAAACGGAGCGGTATCACAGCGGTATACCGCCTCAATCCTTCTATTTCCTCTCCTCTAGGGGTAATCTCTCCAATTTGGGCTTAATTGGCATCTCCATAGAAGCAAAACGGTATCATGAAAAGTATCATGAAAACTTTGGGCTATCGCATTTATTTACAGTTATTTTACATTCTTTCATGCCAAAAGCCATACAAAAGTGTAAAATATCATTTATCCAGAGCAATCGAAGAAGCCGTAGAAACATGGGTCGCGAAAGAAGAATAGGGGCGTGCATTTTATGCCGAGACACCGGCCAAATCTCATCATCGCCTAAACCAACTTTAATTTTTTCCTCGAATTCATAGGAACTATTATTATGTGTTCCATCAGGTTTTCTCTCGGATGCGCTTCATGTTTTCATGTGTCGGCGGAGGGATCATGGCTCGTTGGCTCTCCCAGAGTGGGTCTGTCTCGTTTCTCCACTCCTCAACGCAGTATAGTGTCCTCTTTTGAACCCATATCTCCCTATTGCTCTCAATAGGG
>Ga0315282_10000125_pt1 | contig 151664 bp, 152 predicted proteins | sample YL17G07_20_MG_FD_203693 | JGI IMG/M metagenome (GOLD analysis project Ga0315282, IMG submission 203693) | Sediment microbial communities from Yellowstone Lake, YNP, Wyoming, USA - YL17G07_20 | ecosystem: Environmental > Aquatic > Freshwater > Lake > Sediment | place: USA: Wyoming | collected... | reverse complement strand
GATTCTCCCGGGCAATAATTGGGCATGAGCAGCTGCATGCACTCCCCGCCTATCTGGGTCGGAGGCAGGGTGGGGCACTTGACGACCCGTCCGTCCGGCTTGTAGAACACGTTCCCCTCGCCGGGGATGGCGGAGACGACGCGTACGACGTTGCCAGTGCAGACATAAACAGCCTGGACGTTGGCCGCTGCGCATTGCGCTACGGAAATGTTTTCAGCGAATGCCTTGCCGTTATCTCCTGGTTCGACATAAATCGTAGCGGCAGCATGACTGAGCGACAGTATCATCAGTAAAATAATGTACGAGGATTTTACCCATCCCATATCCACACCAATACAAATTATGAAACAAATAGATTAAAAACCCTGCCCTTCCCCCCAATAATCTCTTTCATCTCTTCGCCGTCACCATTATGAGGTGGTAACCGAATCCCGTCCTCACCGGCGCTGATACCGCTCCCACAGGAAGCGAGAACGCCGCGTCCTCGAACTCCCTGACCATCTGCCCTTTCCCGAAGAATCCCAGGTCTCCGCCGCTCTTTCCGCTGGGGCAGATGGAGCTTTTCTTCGCCATCTTCGCGAAGTCCGCGCCCGCATCGATCTCAGCCTTGAGCCTCTTGGCTGTATTCTCGTCCTTGACCAGGATATGGCTTGCCCTGACTTCCATGTTTTCCTATCTGCTGCGAGGTGATTTTAAATCCGTGTGCAACATGCGAAAACGCAAAATGTGTAAAAGAAAGGAAAAACATGCACCTTTAAATACTAGTTTCAGCATATATATTATCATGGAACATATAACCTTCCACCCAGTGCAAAAAAGGCCCTCTGCGGCACCCACACGCTCGGCCAGCTCATTTGCTGGGCAACTGCCCATGCCTGAAGACATAGTCGGCACTATCATCGCCGGCAGGTACAGGCTCGAGGAGATTATCGGGAGTGGAGGGTTTGGGACTGTTTATAGGACGACGGATGTCGTAAGCGGCGAATCCGTTGCCCTGAAGCTCCAGTTTGCAGGAAGGGACACAACCGATCGTTTTAGGAAAGAGGCGGACATCGTCCGGGCCCTCACATACAACGGCTGCAAAAGCAGTGTCGGTTATCTGGATCATGGCGAGCATGAAGGCCGGGTTTTTGTCGTGACGGACATGCTCAGGGGCATGTCTCTTAGCACCGCGATAAGCCAGAGCAGGATAAAGACGGTTGCCCAGGCCATGAGCGTGCTTATGCAGGTCTGCGATGCATTCGCCGAGCTCCATGCTTTCGGGGTGATACACCGGGATGTCAAGCCGGATAACATATTCCTCATAAGCAGGTCTGATGGCAAGCTGGAAGTCAAGACACTGGATTTCTCGGTCTCGGAATTGTCTTATGATATACAGCCGGATACCTCGAGTTCGTTCATCGGGACCCCGGTATTCATCGCGCCAGAGCTTTTATTCGGCAAAAGCGTCAGCGAGCAGACCGACATCTATTCCATGGGCGTGTTGATGTACGAAATGTTCACAGGCACGCGTCCCTATCAAGGCGAGCCGGGTGTGATCCTGGCAAAAGCCATCGACCCGGATCCTCCCAGATCCCCGCGTTCGATAAATCCGAATATCCCGGAGCGGATCGAAGCCATTATCCAGGTGGCCATGGCAAAGGACCCGGAAAACAGGTTCGCGTCTTTCGACGCGCTCCTCAGTGAGATGGCAGGCTGCCTCAAGGCGCTGAATGAAGCGGTATCCGTGCTTCCGCTTTTCCAGCCGCCACATGCAAAGACAGTGGGCCCTGACAGGCTTTCGCACACAGGGTTGGCGATACTCCCGATAGGAGATGCCTCGGACGAATGCGGGGATAGTGGGCTGTATCCGCAACCCATCCGGATGGACCCTTAAGGCGGATCCATTCGATGGTCAAAAGCCGTGCTTTTGGCCAGATGTGGGTTCAGGGCTGAACCCACTCGATTTCGTAGTATTCGTATTCGCTTCCAGGCAGCTCGATGGCCTTGATGACATAGCATGTCACGCTGCTCTCCCGGTCTGATATCGCCATCACCATCTCGAGCCCGTAATGCCCGCATTCCGCGAGCGCTTCGGCGAGCTCCTCGCCCCCTATATATTCGTCCTCGGTGAGCGAGAGCATGAGATAGCGCGGCGTGCCGTCCTTCGGGGTCTCGATGCCGCCTTTCTTGCGGTGGTAGAGCAGGAAGTCGAGGCGGGGCTTTTTCGGGTCCACGTGTATCGGCGTCTTCTTCCCCGGGATGGCGAGTATGAACGTCTTCTTCACGCTGTGCGCGACGCGGATGGCCCTTGCCCATTCGGATATTATGAGCTTGTGCTTCCTGGGGAACACGTGGACGACGTGTTTCGAGTGCATCCACTCGTCCTCGCTCCGGACCGGGGACGCGCCTGGGAAATAGATCCTGAAGTGCGTGCCGAACTTGAAGCCCGTCTTTATCACGTACCCGCGCTTCCTCCAGTCCTCGTACACGAGGTACATGTCGTTGAAGAATCTTATCCTCTTGGCAGCGGCCTTCTCCACATCGCCGAGCGTGGCGTTCCTGAGCCTGAGCTCTCCGTGCCTGAGCAGGAATATGGTCTCGTATATGTCGAGCTTCGAGATCCTCCCCCGATGTGCTGCCTTGTAGGTCCCGAACTGGCCGATCCAGTAGCGCTCGTAAAGCTCCTTCCCGGTCTTCTCGTCGTCGACCAGCGTTATCAAATCGTTTTTGAAAAATAATCCCTCGAAAGCGAAGGCGTCGAGCTCGAAATCCCCGCCCGCGTATTTCTTCACCACCGTCTTGCCGTAGTTGCCTTCAGCTTCAGTCACAGGCCGCAGGACAAGTCCCTTGTCGCGCCAGTCCTTGTACGTGAGGTAGCGCGCCAGCAGCTTCCTGTTCTTCAGGAAGAGCGATGCGGTGTCGTTGAACGAGAACTCGTTCCCCGTCGCGTCGTAGCAGCGGCCGTTCCTAATATCCATGACATAGAGCGCTTCCTCTGGCGTGAGGTAGACTATCCCCTTTTTCATCTGGCCGTAGAAACCGTTCTGCAGCGAGGAGACGTCGCTCGGCTCCCTCACGTACAGTGAACGTTTTTTGCGGTCCAGCTCAAGCTTTATCATAAACAACATCCCGAGCGGAATTTCCGTAATCCTTGGATATCATGATGCTGGGACGAGTATAAAAATGGATGGTGGCACCGGCAGCATCCACGGTGCATGGTTTCATGTCACGTGCTTTATAGCCTGTTTATATATCTTTTCACACATATGACCTATCATGCTTTTCACGCACAAAATCGACAGACAGCGCTTCGACAGGTCTCTGGCACTCATCGCTTCAGGAAGCATGTCCCATGTCTTCAGGACGTTCGACACCAAAATCGAGGCTATAGTCGCGCTCAAAATGCCAGCCGCTACCAGCGAGGCCCGCATCGCATTAGCCAAGGAAGCCCGGGCGCTAAACAGGATCAAGCATCCCAATGTCATCCGTCTTATCGAAAGCGGCATCCTGAAAGGGTATATGCACGGCATCCGGTGCGCGATCATGGAATATCTCGAAGGCGACACGCTCAAGACGATCCTGGAAACAAGGCGCACGATGCCTTGGGATTCAGTCGAACACCCAGCCAAACCCGTCATACTCAAGCTTTGCAGCGCTCTGGCAGCGGTCCACGAAGCAGGCTTTGTCCACAGGGACATCAAGCCATCGAACGTTTTCCTTACCAGAGCCGGCCCAAAGCTTTTCGATTTTGGCGTATCCACGCATCTGAAGCTGAGATTCAGGGAAGTTGTATTCGAAGCAGGAAACGGCTATTATGCAGCGCCCGAGACCTCAAACGAGCGATCAATCAGGAAAGCGGATCACCGCTCTGACATCTACTCGCTGGGCATATTGCTTTACCGTATGGTCAGCGGGCTCAGGCCAGCCCGCCCTGAATTCCCGAGGGAGACGGGCCCTATCTATCTTTCGCTTCTCAAGCCTTCTGGCCTTGCCGCAGTGGTGACCCGGGCTACTGCTGAAGAGCCAGGCAAAAGATTCCAGACTATGGTAGAAATGGCAGAAGCGCTCGGCTCGCTTTGATTTCCAAATTGGGTCCCATACGCCGTTGCTAGCAGCGACCCAATTTGGAAAGTAGTAACCGAATGAGAACATACCCCACTGCTCCCTATTGTTGGCTTTTTTGCCAATAATGGGGCACCACGCACTTGTTCGGTGCGCCGAACATGTGCGTTGTGCAGTGGGGTCTCTTCGGTCACTTTGACATCGTCGTAGAAAACGTGTTCCATATAAAAATTTTATGCTACTTGGTTGATTTTTGTGGTGTTTATAAGTGGAGAATCAAATATATTTTTAAACAGTTAGTTTTACAGTATCCGGTCAGATGAACCAGGTTCCTCCCCGTCCATGTCACAGGTCGATTGAGCAGCAGCCCAGTTTACGTCAGAGGACGGTCGGAAGCGGGATACGCTCCAAACCCACTCCATATGATATCGCGCCAGAGACTATCATAGGGGAGCGCTACCGCATTTCAGAAAAGATCGGTGGCGGTGGCAGCACCACGGTATATGTTGCGCATGATGAGGGGCAAGAAGCGACAGTGGTGCTCAAGATAGCCAACCGCCCTGTAGATGGTGTGCTCATAGAAAACGAGAGCCATGTCCTGGATGGGCTTTCCCACGCTCATCTTGTCAGGAGGCTGGGAAACGGAGAATTCAAAGGCAGGGCATATATGGTCATGAGCATCTCATGGGGCCGACACTTAGCCTCGCGATCAAATCTGCGCGCGAGCACGGAACAACCCTGCCGTGGTCAGATTCCCAGCAGATAATCCTGCAGTTATGCGATGTGCTGGCGTATCTGCATGCCAAAGATATAATCCATAGGGATGTGAAAGCGAGCAATGTGGTTCTTCCAGATAGCGGGAACAAACTCAACACCAAACTTGTCGACCTGGGACTGGCTGCGCGCCTTTCCAGTTCCGTCAGGATACCCATAGATCTCGGCACCCCGCATTATATGGCACCTGAAGTCGTCCGTGGCGAGCGATTCGGTCCTAATGGGGATGTGTATGCGCTTGCCGTGTTGATGTATAAGATACTGACCGGCGTGCTTCCGTTCGATGGCGAGAATCATGCCGAAGTCCTGGCAATGCAACAATACGCTCTTCCTCCAGAGCCGGCTGTCCGGTATCCTGGCCTGGGCATCCCGCGAGACCTGAATTTCGTAGTGGTGCGCGCGCTTGAAAAGGACCCTGAACAGCGTCCCTCCCTATCGGAGATAGCAGGCGTGGTCGAGTGTTCCCATGGTCCTAGCAACCCTACCGGCTGTGTAGGTCTGCCATCATCGGTCGGGAATGATGTAGCGACGCTCAATGACGAGGGGCGCCATGACCATGATGAACGGACAGTCAGGACAAGGAATGTCGCAAGCGGCTAACTTCTTATTAAAGAATAGATGCTTCTGTCCTGGAAATCCTTTATCAGCAAATCATACCTGCCGATATTTGGCAGCGCAGGCGATTCCACGACCACGAGCTTCATCCCTGCCCTTCTCACCGCCTCAGCGCCAGGAGCAGAATCCTCTATCGCGATGCAATCCTCTGGCCTTACTAAGAGCAGTTTCGCGGCCTGCAGAAACGGGCCTGGGTCAGGTTTCCTCTCCCTGATGTCATCGCCGCTCACTATCACGTCGAAATACCCGCCGAGGTCCAGCATATCCAGCGCGGCCTTGACGTTCGTGCGATGGCTGCCGGATACGATGGCGGTCTTTATGCCGTCCTTGCGGAGCGTTTCCAGGAACCCCCGCACCCCGGGCGTCTCTTCCAGTTCGCCTTTCCGCACCCGCTTCTCGTACATCCCCTTGCGCCGCGCGACAAGCGAATCCACGTCCTGCGGGACGCTGAACTCTTTCACGAGCACCTCGAATATGTGCTTCGAACCCGTCCCGGAGAACTCCCTGTACCAGCGCTCGCGCGAGACAGAGACGCCGTATGGTCGCAGGAGCTCGAGGAAGGTCTCCATATGTATGTCTTCCGAGCGGACCACCACTCCGTCGAAATCGAAAAGAACCGCTTTTTGCATGGAGATAGAACGCGAAGGAACTTTTAAAATGGGTTCCAGGTTACTTCCTATCCATGACCAAGATAGCATTTCTCGCCATCCTTCTGGCGAGCCTGATTATAGCTGGATGCATCGGAGGGCCGGCTGAACAGCCCAAGAACCAGACCAACGTGACGCCCCCGCCACCTGTGGTCAAGACCCCGACGATCTCCATCACCGCTCCGCTCAACCAGGAAACGCTTACGGTTGCGGGTAACACCGGGAACATCACGCTCGCGATCAGCTCCCAGAACCTGGTGCTCAAGAAACCGGCTGGAGTCGCCAAGAAGGGCGAAGGCTACCTCAAGGTGACTGTCGATACCAAGGCTCCGGAGATAGTGACGGCCAAGACATTCGTCATGACCGGCCTCGCGCTAGGCGCGCACACCGTGAAGGTCGAGCTGTACAACAACGACAGGACCCCGTACTCCCCGGCCATATCGAAAGAGGTCTCGTTCACAGTGGAGAAAGAGAAGCCGAAGGAATACGTGCCCCAGGACTACACGGTAACGATCAACGGCCATACGTTCGACCCGTCCACGATAACGGTCAAGGTCAAGGACAGGGTGACGTTCGTGAACAACGGCAACGTCCCGGAGACCGCTACCTGCTCCAAGGACGGCAAGATAGTGTTCGACACAGGGAGCCTCGGACCTGGCAAGAGCGCCACGATCACCCTCACGGACCCGATGGAATGCGAATACTACTCGCAGCTGTTCAGGGCGATGAAGGCTCAGATAACGGTCGAGCCTAACGGCATAGACTGAGGCCCCTTATTTTCTTATCGTTATCTTCCAATTTTTTCGAGACTGTTTTCCAGTTAATTGTAGGGAATGATGGCTTTTTAAGTAGTTTGATTCTATAATATCCAGGTTTAATCCAGATGAATTCATGGGGTGAAAACATGGGTGCTCCAGCAGTTCGCGAAACTAATAACAGATTGCCAGATGGCCGAAGTATTAGGGCATTAGAAGGTACGTTTACGCAGAAACAAATGTTTACCCTGCGTTCAAGCGGGCTATACGCCCCTCAAAGCGAAGGGATCATGTCAGTAAAAGATCACGATCAATCCTTTCAATCCAGTGTTTGCTCAGTAGTGGATGTCAGTGGTTGGTGGAGGACCTGCGAATACGCATTCTATCCGAGAGGTTTTGAAAAGAGGGATTTGCCGTTAGGAGATAAGCTGGTTTATGTTGAAGATGGTTTTACGCACACGCTGAGCATTCCCGACGTGCCGGTTTCGATAGTACGGTCGGATGGCAAATCTGAAACAATCGGCCTGAGGCAGGCAATAGGCATGGGCATTATCAAGCTGGAAAAACTCGACCTGAGACAAATTGACGAAAGGGCAGATGAAGTTTCAGTGACAACTGATTTCGACCCTGCGACTGATGTCAAGGTCGTTGATATCATGAGGCCGAAAGCCTGGGCCTTGGTTGATGCAGATGGCTATCCATTAAAATCAAAACCATCGAGTAGTAAAGTTTCTGGAGCAAGATGTCCTTATGTAAGGGATGAAAACGGGTTTGAAGCAGGCTCTACTGGTTATCACGGCTCTTTGGCCCGCGGCGCCGACAGGCCGATCGTCGATGCCAACGACAAGTGGCAGTACGGTTCGGGGGTTGCGTTGGTCGGTTCTGCGGCCGCGCCGCAAATTGCGGTTGCTTCGACGCCTGAAAATAAGGCTTGTTAGTGCAATGAGTGGCGCTCTTCTTATTTTTCCCTGGCTTGTAGGCTAGGGCCGCACACTCGCTTATAGTGCCGATAGTCGCCTGATTATTGGCTGTGAAATACAGCAGTTAGTAGTTTATTTTGCGTTTCCCCTCCAGTCCTAAAATCAGTATTCTATCTCGATGTCGCCTTTTTTCACGATTATCTGGCACGCCAGGCGCTGGCTGGGGTAGGCGCCGATGCGTATGAGCGTCGCCTCCTCGAGCTGGGTCTTGGGCTCCACGTTCCCGTTCCCGCGGGACACCGAGCACAGGCACTGGCCGCACTCGCCCCTGAGGCAGCCGAAGGGCAGTGATTCAGCGTAATCCAGCAGGCGCGCGCCGTCCGGCATGTCGAGAAGGACGCCGTCATTCCTTATCAGCACTTTCGCCATCATCCCCCTCAAAAAGCTTCGTCTGTTTTATCCGGTCAAGGGTCTTCCACCTGCTCCTCACGAACGCATCCAAAACCCGCCTGGTCTCCTTTCCTCTGAGCGCGGAAATGGTCTTCGGGTCCGAAGGGTAGCCGCTGCCGAAATCGCATGTCGCCTTCCTTATCTCCTCTATCTTATGGTCCCGCATTATCTTGGCGCATATGGATGCGGCAGCCACTATCGGGTATTTCTCGTCAGCCTTGTGCTCTGCCTCGAACTTGTTCACGCCGAACCTCTCCATCCGCTTCCTGAACGTCCAGCTGTAGCGGTCCGGCATGTCTATCATGACATCGATGGCATCGCCGTCCTCGAGCTTTTTTATCAGCTCTGCCATGAACTTGGCTTCGATGTCGTTCAGCGACATCTCCTTCATCAGCGTGTTGAGGTCAGCGGCGCTTATCTCGACCCATCTGAATGTGCAGAACTCCTTGAGCTTTGCGTACGCCTCCTCGCGCTGGGTGGCGGTCAATGCCTTCGAGTCCTTGGAAGCGAACCTGCGCAGCCGCTTCTCGTCCTCGCGTTTGCAGAAGGCGCAGCAGATCACAAGAGGCCCGATGACCGGACCCCTTCCTGCCTCATCAATACCCGCTATATAAGAATAAGAAAGCATGGAAGATTAGGCTGCCATGTTCCGTTTCTCGACGATGATGTAGTCGCCGACAGCGAGAACCGCCTCATAGGGGACGTGTATCATGCCATCGTCCTTCCTCATCTTCGAAGCAAGGCCGCTATCCGGGTTCGCCTCGACGAGCAGGCCTTCTATCTTGCCTGACACTTCGTTGACCTCGATATCCACGAGCCTTCCGAAGTCCTCACCATCGTTGGTGACTAATTTTTTCCCTGAAAGTTGTCTTGCTATAAGATACTTGGGCATCTGATCACCTGAAATCAACGTTTGATAACGATTGTCGCTTTAAGTTTATAAATATACCATTTTCAGGTCATGATTTGAAATCCAGCGTATGGAGCCTGCCATGCTTCATCTCATAGACCGGGACGAGCGCTGGCGTGGGCACATGGCCCTGTTTTACCTGGAAATCCGTCCGGTCCTGGAACGTGCCTGAGTTGATGACGAGCGTGCCGCGGTACTGCGTGTATCCGTTCTTGTGGACATGGCCTGCATGGAAGATGTCCGGGGGCTCGTCTATCACCATATAGTCTATGTTCTCGGGTATGATGAGGTTCCCGCCGTATGTCGGGGAGAGGTGCCTTCTCTTCAGGTATTCCACCATCACCTTCTCCGGGTGCATGTACGAGGCCGCGGGCAGATTTGCTATCATGGAATCCATCGACGTCCCGTGGTAGATGAGGTGCTTCACGCCCTCGATGGACACCATGGACGGGTTCCCGACAAGCGTGACATCGTTCGGTATGATATCCTTCCCTATGGCTGGCTGTGGTTCGCCGCGCCGCACCGCATCGTGGTTGCCGGGCGCGACGATGACCTCTATATGGTCCGGAAGGCCCTCGAGGAAATCGCAGAACATCCTGTACTGGCCGTATATGTCCTTGACCGCGAGCTCCTTCTCCTGGTTAGGGTAGATGCCTATGCCGTCCGCCACGTCGCCGGCTATGCAGATGTATTTCACCTTGGATGCCAGCTCCCTGGACTCACCCTTGCCGTGCAGCCAGTCGACAAAGGAGTTCATGTATCTTTCCAGGAAAAGCCTGCTGCCGAAATGCAGGTCTGACATGTACGCGACCGCGATGTCCGCCTCGGTGCGCTTTTTCTCCCGTATGATCGGCATATCCGGCCATTCTATGTCCTCTGCTATCAGGTAGGGCTCGAGCACCTTGCCCGTCACCGCTATGACGTCGTCGAGCAGGATGCCCTTGGCCTTGTCCACGAGTTTCTCGTTGAGCCTCGAATTCGACACCACTATCTTGAACGCCCCGGTCATGTCCTCCACTTCGAGGAGGAGGTTGCCTTTCTTCGTCTCCTTGCGGTCGGAGATAAGGACAACCACCCTCACCCTCTCGTTGACATGCCTCTTCGCGTCCGCGAGGTCGATGGTGGGGACGCTGTTGCTCCTGCGGAGCAGCTTCGCGAGGCGCTCGTAGCGGTTCCTGAAATGCGCGACGAAATTCTCCACCTCGCCCCGCGTCCTGGATTTGCCGGTGACGTCGAGTTGGTGCATGACCTTGATGTCGGCGCTATGCTCCTTGGCGATAGGAACGAAATCCGTCGGCCCCACTATCTCTACTTTGAGCTCATCTTCCGGTTTGGCGAGCGCCTCGATGTCCTCTTTGGACACCAGGGGTTTCTTAAGGAGCAGTATCCTCTGGAGCAGCTCTTCAGGCGGCTGCGGGCCGATCATCTCCTCTGCCTCGAGCGTCAGCCGTACGCCCTGGGAGGAGAGGTCCTGGAACATCTTACCGCTCGTTGAGTGTCTCGAGGGCGTTCATGATGGCCCATATCTGCGTGCGGGCGTGGGTGGGCATGTTTATGTCCTCGGCTATGGATTCGATCACGTAGATGGCTGCGCTGACCTTCACGCTCTTCTCCTCGTTGCTGTCAAGCCTTCCCTTGGCTTCCGAGAGCGCTCTCCGTATATTCTTGGGAATGGTAGTGTCATTCACTAGGTTGTCCAGCATCTGGCTGACGTCGTTGATCTCCATTACATCACCTGCCTGTGAAAATGAGTTATTCCCATTTGATGGAAAAGTAATTTAAGCTGAACGGCCGAATCCCCCGAGTCTAAACAGGGAGTACGAACTGGTGTTTTCGATTTTACTGCCGGCGCTGCTGCGCCGTCAATTGCCGCCCGAGTCGGCAATCCCGACAGGGAAAATTAGCGTGGCAAAAACACCGCTGTGTTTTTGACTGTCGCGAAAGAAACGTCCGATAAATCGACGCTTCGATTTATGGACCATAAAACGTATCGACGTTTTATCGGTCTTTCGCGCCATGGCAAGGTCGGCGATCCGACCTTGACTGCCATGCTATTGTTCGGCGCACCGAACAATGGCAGTTGAGAACGACACGTCGTTCTCAGTATTGTTGCCCGGCAACAATAGCGAAAACAATCCGGGCCTCGGATTGGTCTCCCGTCAGGTCGGCCAATTCGGCCCGAATCCCCTGAGGTAAAACAGGGGACTACGAGCATAAACAAATAGTGTTTTGCGTTTTTTCGCGACAGCGAAAAAACTAGCAAAAACAATTCGGGCCCGGGGGGATTTGAACCCCCGACCTACAGCTCGCTTTCTGATGACCGATTGAACGATGTTTCGTTCAATGGTCCATTGATCGGATCTCCGATCAATTGGAAACTCTTTAGGCACTTCATAAACGACGCTTCGTTTATGAAGCATCAAGAACGATGCGTCGTTCTTTATGTCCCGAAAGAGTTTCTTAGAAGGCTGCCGCTCTATCCAAGCTGAGCTACGAGCCCATTAATTCTGTGATTAGATGGCTAAGGTTAAAAATAAGATTAAAAATCCTAGAAACAGCCTAAGAGTCCTCTTCTTCCCAGTCCTCATCCTCGAAATCGTCGTCCTCCACATCCTCGTCTTCATCCATGCTCAGCGGTCGCATCATTCGTCTTCCTCTTCATCTCCCCACTCGTCGTCTTCCTCTCCTTCATCGTCTTCCCAGTCTTCGTCTTCATCCATTCTCAATGGTATCATTGATTCCACCTGATATTTTCGATTGCATGGTAACCTGACGTTACCACAACAGGATTGCAAAGCAATCCCGTGCACCGAAATTGCCATGCAATTTCGATTGTGGCCAACAAAATTTTCAAATTTTGTTGTGCTATAACGAAGAAACTCTTTTAAAGCTACTTGAAGGTCGCATAATCCGTGTTTTCGCCGTGGACGCCTTATTTCAGCCGCATGGCTTCCAGATCCGCCATGGGATCGGACTCCTTCCTGAGCATCATGCCGGCGGATTTGGCGAACTCCTCGGTCTTGTTGTAGTCTCCGTGCATGGTCACGACATGCTCCGGTGTCGGCCGCAGGTTCTTCAGGTACGCCATCAGCTGCGCCCTGTCGCTGTGGCCTGAGAATCCCTCGGCGGTCTCCACGCGCATGTTGATGTTGAGCGTCTTCATCTTGCCGTCGTCCCCGAGCATCGGGACCTCCTTCATGCCCCGCTGTATCTTGGAACCGAGCGAGAGCGCGCTCTGGTATCCGACGAAGACGAGCGAGTTGTTCGCATCGTCCGCGAGGAGCTTGAGGTATTCGTAGGACGGCCCGCCGGTAAGCATGCCCGAAGGCGCGATTATTATGGCAGGCTCGCCGTTCACGATCTCCTCTTTTTTCGTGCCCTTGGCGACCTTGATGAGCGGGTTCTCGAACGGGCTCATGTTCGAGAGTATCCTCCTGTGGAGCTGCTCGCGCAGGTATTCGGGGTATGCCGTGTGTATGGCGGACGCTTCGAGCACCATGCCGTCTATGAATATCGGGATGTTGAAGTCCGGCTCCCTCCGCACCATCTCCTCCAGGACCAGCAGTATCTCCTGCGACCTGCCGACCGCGAACACGGGGATGAGCACCTTTCCGCGCTTCGCCACGGTCTCCTTTATGATGTTGCAGAGCGTCCTTTCGCTGTCGTAGCGGTTCACGGATATGTCGTTGCGGCCTCCGTAGGTGCTCTCTATGAACAGCGTTTCGAGGCGCGGGAAGTGCGTGTGCGCCGGGTCGAAGAGCCTCGTGAAGCCGAACTTTATGTCTCCGGAGTACACGAGGTTGTGCGCGCCCTCGCCGATGTGCAGGTGCACGCTCGCGCTGCCCAGTATGTGGCCTGCGTTGTAGAGCGTCATCTTTATCTCGGGCGTGATGTCGACCACTTCCTCGTAATCCACGGTCACGACGTTCCGCAGCTCCTTGTAGATGTCCCTTTTCGTATACGGCGGGTCCACGCTGAACGCCTTCTTGCAGAGGTTCAGGTAGTCCTGCTGGAGCAGCACCATCAGGTCCCTGGTGGGCGGGGTGCAGTAGACAGGCCCGTCGTATCCGTATGCGAAGAGATATGGCAGGAAACCCATGTGGTCCATGTGGCCGTGGCTCACCACCACGGCGTCTATGTCCGAGAACTGGAATCCGGCCATGTTCAGGTAAGGATAGGCTTTCGTCGGGTCCCCTGTCGCCGGGTTCACTCCGCAGTCTATGATGACCTTGCTGTGCGGTGTCTGGACAAGCAGGCAGGACCTTCCCACCTCGCGGAAGCCTCCCAAGGCCATCACGCGGATCCAGTCTCCGGCAGGAGGGGGCTGGCATATCTTCTTGCCTAGGTTCACCAGGAACTTCTTCCTCTCCCCGGCCTCGAGCACGTTGATCTTGCGGATGCCGTCCAGCGTGGCTGAAGGCATCGTAGGAGCCCTGAGCGTGACAGGCGCCCAGTTGGTCCTGAGCATTATCTCCTTGAGTATGGAGCCGCCCTTGCCTATGACCAGGCCGGGCTTTATCGCCTCTATGCGGACCTCTGACATCTCAGGCACGAACGTTATGCCCTTTATCTCCGCTTCCTTCGGTATGAGGCCCTCGATCACGGCTTTCGCCTCGTCCACGGGCATGAGCATGCTCGCGTCGACCCTTATGGTCACCTTCTTCTTGAGGGCTGTTGCCAGCTCCTTTATGAGCCGGTCGTTCGAGTAGAACGCCTTGATGTTCTTTATGTATATCAAGGTCGAGAGCCCTTCAGGCTCGGCTTTGGTCACCTCGCAGTCCGGAGGCATGATCTCGCTGATTTTTTTTACTATATCCTTAAAGTGCAATAGAAACACCTCTTAAACATGAAATGAAATCAAAACCGGCCGCAGGCCGGAGAAAAACGGATTATTAAAAAAAATCTAAGAGCTGAGAAGCTTTGCGACTTCCGGTTTTTCCAATCTCCTGAATCCTGCTTTAGATATGATGACGACATCCACCCTCTCGCCTGTCGCCGCGTCGCGCTTCATGGCTGCGCTGACCGCCTTGGCCGCTATCGGGAGGTTGAACTCGACATCCTTCTCCTGCATGTACAATTCCTCGAGTACACCGTACGCCACCGGAGAGCCGCTTCCAGTGGAGGTCACCTTCTCCTCTGTTATGCCCCCGAGCATGTCCACGGCGAACAGCCTCGGCTTCTCGTCCACGCCGCCGATGATGAGCTGGACGTAGAACGGGAAGAACTTGTACTGCGTGAGTATGTTGGCGAGCAGCGTAGCAGCCGCCTCGACCGAGGCCTGCTTCTCGTGCTTGAGCTCGTAGAGCTTCAGTTCCGCGGTCATCCACCGGACAAGCGTCTGGGCATCGCCCACGCCGCCTGCTATGGTCATGGCTATCCTGTCGGTGAGCTTGTATATCTTGTCGATATCCTTGCTCGCTATCAGGTAGCCCATGGTCGCACGCCTGTCGCTCGCGAGGACCACTCCATCCTTGCAGACGAGGCCGACCGTGGTCGTTCCAGTCTGTTTTGCAGTTTCATCAAATTTGGTGCTGTCCATCAAAACCACGTTGGGAGGATAAGTTTTCTTACTATCCTTGGTTCAAGAATATTTTTAAAGGAATCTGCAAAACCCCGGAAAAAGGCGGGTGGATGGAGGAATATGTCGTCGGAGTGGTTCGATCCGCGTTCCACTGACCCGAGGATCCCCGTCTACGGATCGGGCCGCGGGTTATTTTGCCGTTCGGAAGGTTTCCTGGTCGAAGTGGTATCCGACGAGAGGACTGTTGCGTTGGTGGGTTACGATATGCACCCTAAACAACCCCGTTCTCTGGAAGTGAGCACCTACCCGGGTTCTCCGGCAGAAGACTATCATGGGTTTGCCCGTCGTCTTGCCACTAATGCAGGTTTACGGGGAGGCTTGGGGATACAACCTGGCCAAGTCAAATGGATTCCGATAAGTCAGATGCGTTCTTCATAATATCTTATCATTGGCTGTTTTTCCAGCCACATGGCTGGTTTCCCAACACTTACAGTCTTGGGGTTACGCGTGCCTCTTTTTTGGAAACGCCTGAAAAAACCGGTTCGAGCTTCATCAGGATGAAGAGCGCTGCAGAGAATATCAGGAGCACCGCTCCGACTTCCTCCAGCTCGCCGATTCCGAGCGGAACCACGCCGAAGAACGCGCCGAGCGGGGTGTAGAGTATCACTGCCTGCAGGATGATGGAGGAAGCGACAGCTCCATGGAGCCATAGGTTCGAGAGCAGCGGGGTGTCGTGCTTCCAGCGCACGACATATACTATGAGCATCTCCAGCACAACGAACGTGGTGAAAAGCACGGTCTGCGCCTTCATCACATCTCCCTGGCTTATCATATTGGCATAGACAGCCAGGATCGCTGCCGTGGCGCTCAGGCCGACCGCGAGCAGGAAGTACAGTGTCTTCCCGTCGATTATGCGCTCGCTCTTTTTCCTGGGGCTGCGCTGCATGATGCCCTTCACAGGTGCATCGACGCCGATCGCGAGCGCAGGCAGGCCGTCTGTCACGAGGTTTATCCAGAGCAGCTGGATCGCTATCTTGGGCGAGATGCCCAGCGAGAGCAGGGTGGCCAGGAACACGATGAGCACTTCCGAGATGTTCGCTCCAAGCAGGTAGGCGACGAATTTCCTGATGTTGTCAAAGGTACCGCGCCCCTGCGCTATCGCGTTCCTGATGGTCACGAAATTGTCATCCAGGACTATCATGTCGCTCGCCTGTTTCGTGACCTCGGTTCCCCGGATGCCCATGGATATGCCCACATCCGAGTTCTTGATGGCAGCTGCATCGTTCACCCCGTCTCCGGTCATGCACACGACGTGTTCGCCTTTCTGGAGCGCTTTGAGCAGCATGACCTTGTGCCTGGGCGAGGTGCGGGCGTAGATGTCGATCTCCTCCACAGTGCGTGCGAGTTCGTCCTCTGAAAGCGAATCCAGGTCATCTCCGGTGAGGCTCGCTGAGATGAAACCGAGCTCCTTTCCTATGGCTTCGGCTGTATACCTGTTGTCGCCGGTGATCATGATGACGCGTATCCCGGCTTTCCTGCAGTCCTCGACCGCTTCCTTCACGCCTTCGCGCGCAGGGTCTATCATGCCCATCAGGCCAAGGAACACCAGCCCGCTCTCCATATCCCTCTCTTCGAAAGATGCTGGTTCCTCTTTGTAGGCGAATCCGAGCACCCGCATCGCTCCAAGGGCCATGGATTTATTTTCTTCAAGTATGCGCTTCCTCTGCTCCTGGTCGAGCTTGCTTTTCTTCCCCTTGCTCATGATCATGGTGCAGCAGGAGAGCAGGATCTCGGGCGCGCCCTTGACGAACGCATATGTCTTCTTCCCATCGCTGTTCGCAGTGGACATCAGCTTGCGCTCCGGTGAGAATGGGACTTCGCCGATGCGGCGCATCCTGCTCCGCAATCCATCCACATCCAGGCCTGCCTTGTATGCAGGCAGCAGGACAGCTATCTCCGTAGGGTCTCCCTTGAATCTGGTCCTTTCCTCTCCATTCTCCTCTTCCTGCACCTGCCTGGCATCATTGCAGAGCACTGCGCAGCGCAGCAGCGGTTCGAGTTCAGCAGCCGGCACTCCACCGTCCGCCCCCTCGGGTGTGAACGCTCCGGTGGGTTCAAGCCCCTTCCCTGCCACGTTGATCCGTTTCCCGTCCACGTACATGCGCCTTACGGTCATGACGTTCTCTGTCAGCGTGCCTGTCTTGTCAGTGCATATCACGTCCACAGAGCCGAGGTCCTGCACAGTGGAGAGCCGCCTCATGAGCGCGTTCTCTTTCAGCATCCTGTTCGTGGCAATGGAAAGCGTGAGCGTGACGACGGCAGGCAATCCTTCGGGGATGGCAGCCACGCCCAGTGCCACGGCTGCGATGAATATGAATACTATATCTCCGGTCCGCATGATGAACTCCGTGGCGACGATCACGAGGAGTATCGCGCCTATTATGAGCGACACCTTCTTCCCGACATCCTCGATCTCGAGCTGGAACCTGGTCACCTTCTCGGGCGCTTCGGATATCTCGCGCGCTATCTTCCCTACCTCTGTGCGCAGGCCTGTCCCGACCACGACAGCGGTGGCCTTGCCTCGCGTTATCACGGTGTTCATGAACACCATGTTCGTGCGTTCCGCGAGCGGGGTCTTCGCATCCAGGGTCCCGGGCCGTTTCACGGACGGGACGCTTTCTCCGGTGAGCATGGACTCGTCGGCGTAAAGTGAGAACGATTCCAGGAGGCGCGCGTCAGCCGCGACCTTGTCGCCTTCGCTCAGGAGCAGGATATCTCCAGGCACGACCTCCTCGGCAGGGATCTCGATCTCCTTCCCACTGCGCATCACGCTCGCGCGCGGGGCGGACATGCGGGTCAGCGCCTCCATGGTCTTCTCTGCCTTGTATTCCTGCAGGAATCCGAACACCGCGTTCGCTATCACTATGGCGAAGATGAGCAGCGCGTCCAGCACATCAGCCTGCTTGTCGATGAAGCTCAGCCCGAAGGATACCAGGGCGGCGAGAAGCAGGAGTAGCACGAGGATATTCTTGAATTGGTTGAGGAACAGCGAGAGCGGCGAGATCTCTTTTTTTATCGCCACGCTGTTCAGCCCGTGTTCCGCAAGGCGCTTCCGCGCCTCGTCCTCGGAAAGCCCCGCTGCTCCGGCAGGCGGAAGGAGAGTTTCGATTTTGACCGCGTGGTGCATGGTTGGTTATAAAAATGAAAAATTAAGAAGGCCGCTCTATCTTGAGCAGTGTCACCTGGAAATCGAGCGTCTTGTTCGCAAGGGGGCTGTTGCCGTCCATGGTTATGTTGTCCGCGGTCTTTTCCAGGACCTTGAAGTATGTCGGGGCTCCGGTATCCGGGTTCGGCAGGCCGTACGTCATGTTGATCTCGAGCCCGAACTCCATGACAGCGGTGTCGTTCGTGACGTTCACGACAACCTGGGGTATGCCGTTCGCCAGGATTTTCTGGCCCGGCGTCACCATGTACCGGATAGTGACGTTCTCTTCGTTGAGGTCCTGGACGAAGACTGTGCCGTATTTAGAATCGAAGCTCGTTCCGTTCTGGATCGTTATGTTCCTGTCTGTGAAATAAGAGCGCGGCACAACCTCTGAAAGGCTCTTGTTGTAGTAGCGCGGGATGACCACGACCTTTTTCGGGTCGTAGAGCCCGTAGCCCCTTTTCGGGTCAACCTGGAAGTTGAGGGTCTCGCCCACGTTCATACCGATTATGTCGAGCACGAAGCCGTCTATCATCCCTTTGTTGAGCTGGAGATCGAAATCCAAGGGCGCGTACGCCCTTCTGGCGTCGTAGATGCCCGACTCGTTGGCAAGGGTTGCATTGTTGGTGTCATAGACCTTTCCATCCACCGTAAGGGTGTAATTCACCCAGACATGGTCGCCCAGCGCAGCCGTCGTAGGCTGTAGCTGGGTTGTCGAGCCGTTACCCTGCCCTGTTATGGTGGGCAGGTTCCCGGTCTGGTTATTGGACGCAGGAGGCTGAGAAACGCACCCGAGCATGAGCGCGAGCACAACGAACAATGCAACATATCGCATACATATCATCTCCATCAGCATGAAGCGGAGCGGCTTCGCCGCCCCGCTTTCCTATGGGGTCACGGAGATTTGTCCGGCCCGTTCGGCTTCTTCCGACCTCGGGGTTTTGGGCGCAAGCCCTTTTGCCCGAGGATATTCAGATGCCAAAAAAGGCCTTTGAACTCCGACATGCAGTTTTCGCGGCCACAAGTTCCCCGGCCCTTTCGGACTGAGGAGGGATCTGGAGACTGCCGCGCTACCGGGATGCGTCGTAGTCCCTTGCAGGACCAGTTTACGCCATAACCCCATACAGGGCTTGATATCGGACCAGCAGGCCCAAGCTCACAACCCATCCCCCGGGTCACTGGACCCAAGAGCATTCTATTTCTGCTATGGCGATTTTATATTTGCTTTGTAAATTCGATAATTTACAAAGGCGCACAAAATTTTTACAAATTTTGTGCTCATTGCTGAATCCGTGCGGTCGGAACCGAATGCCTGGACCATGCTTAAGGCATTTAAACCTCAGCGCCAATCATCCACACATGGACATGGCCAAGCGTCTTATCGAGAGCGCGAGGGAGAGGAAGACCATACTCTGTTTCGGGGTGGACCCGGACATGGCGCGCCTGCCAGGCGTTTCCGCAGGAAGGACCGCTGAGGAGACCATGGCGCCGTTCTTCCACGCGATCATAGGCAAGCTTCTCGAGGAGAACGTCATAGCCGCGATAAAGCCGAACTACGCATATTTCGCCCAGTACGGTTTCGACGGCCTTTTCGTGCTCCAGGATATCATCCAGCACTACAAGGGCGAGGTGCCTGTCATACTCGATGCCAAGCGCGGCGACATAGGGAAATCGAGCGAGGCCTATGCGCGCGAGGCGTACGATTTCTGGGGCGCTGACGCGGTCACGGTGAGCCCGTACATGGGCGAGGATTCCGTGAAGCCGTTCGTGCGGGACGGGAAGCTCGCGTACATGCTCTGCAGGACCTCGAACAAAGGCGCTGCTGATTTCCAGGAGCTCAGATGCGGCAAGGGATGTGCGTATGAGAAGGTTGCGGAAAAGGCGCTGGGCTGGAAAACCGGCCTGGTTGTCGGCGCGACAAGCGATTCCATCAAGAGAATCGTCAAAACCACCAAGAACAAGGTTCCGCTCCTGATTCCAGGCATCGGCTCGCAAGGAGGCGATCTCAGGATGGTGATGAAGGCGATAGAAGGCAACCCGTTGCACCGCATAAACGCCTCGTCGTCCATTGCCTATGCCTATGAGAAGCTCGGCGGAAAGCCAGAGGATGCGGCAGCGAAGGAAGCGGCCAAACTCAATGCAATCATACGGAAATCCATGGTTTAGTTATATTTTATAAGCTTTTATGTTGTTATACTCTCCATGGGCAAACCGCTTCGACATGATGATGTCCTATCCGCCAGGCCACCGCCACGTTCTCTCTCACCAGATCATGCACGCCTTCTCGACCTCCATCGCAGCATTCGCAGCGCTTTCGAACGGGTAAGCACACTGCCCCCTCCGCCTGCATACAAATTCGTTCCTACTGCATTCGATGACACGGCCTCAGGAGTCCGGGAGCTGCTGGCCGAATTCTATACTTCACGTGGAGGCATCATGAAGGGAGACAATAGTATCACTGCCGTGGTAAAGGAGTTCGTGATCGGGGGACTCAAGGTCACGGGCATTAGAGACCGTAAAGCGCAGGCGCTGTCGAGCTGGGCAGAGGCGACCAGAACCGGGCCATACTGCCGACAGGTGAAGGCAAGGTTCTATGACATGGCCGGCATGCTGCTGGAAAAGCTGGCTCATGATGCGCCGCGCACTGGGAGCGAGCACATGTTCGCGCTCCAGAACCTGTTCGATCTCGTGCATAAAAACCAAGGTACCAAGCTCCTACTCATGATCCTCGATTCCATGAACGCCATTCCGTCTGACCCGGAAAATGACGGGGAACATCTACGGATGATGAAAGACAATATGGCCAGCTATGCCAGGCTGCAGGAAAAAACGCAGAAAGCGGTTCCTCTCTCCAAGTTCTTGCTGGCTGATTTCAATCCTTCGAGAGCGATGGAAAGGGTGGTGCTCTGGGAAGTGGATAATCTGCAATCAGGGAGGGAAGAGCTGAGCGCTCCTGCCCGCGTCTGGCTCGATTCCATCGGCTTCAAGGTTCAGGATTTCCAGACCCTGGTCGCATACCTCGCACGGGGTTCACGGTAATCTCATCCTTCCGAGCAGGCTCGCGATGAGGGTCCAATTCACGTATATAAAATACAATAGAAGTAGGAACAACAGGAAGTAAACAATCCTCGCTGGTTTTTTCACAAGGTATTTGAAGAGCGACCGCAAAGGCTTTATCAGCAGGAAATCCGCTATCCTGCCCGTCGCCTTGAGGATGAAATCAAGCAGCTTCAGCAGGAAGCCGAATATCGTGTCCCAGGCAGAAGGGCCATGCGGGTTTTGGATTACGGGTTTCGTGTTCTGGGTCCTGAAGTCCGAAAGGACTTTGGGAACTTGGGGCAAGCGCCCCATGGTTTCGGGTTTTGCACTGGTTCCGGGTTTAGTATTCGAGGTTTCGTGTTTTGGTATTTTCGGAATTGGTTTTGCTCTGGAGCTTGTCCGGTTTCTCGCATATTTCGCTATCAGCTTCGGGTCTGTCGCAGCACGCAGCTCGTCGTCTCCCAGAACCTCCATCGAGGTGGCTGGAGCGAAGACCCTCACGACCTTCGGCTCGGTCTGGTTTCCCGAATCATCGAGCGTGGAGATCAATGCCGTCCCTGGCGGCATGGTCTTGAGGGTTTCGAGTATGCCATTCTGATCCCCTGTCGCGGAGATCGGGAATGATTTGGCGAGCGCCCTCAGCCTCGCGTTGCCTTTCTCGGTCAGCGTTTTCTGCGAGAATATTATCTTCGTGGAGAGCTGGCTGAGTATCTCCTCCGGCAGATCCGTCACGTCCTGGGTGACGAAGAAAACAGCTACGCCTTTCGAGCGTATCTGCTTCAGGATGGTCACCATCAGGTCCCGGAGCGATCTGTTCGCGTCCTTGAAAAGATAGTGCGCCTCGTCGAAAAACACCGCGATCACAGGCTTCTCCTGCTCGCCGACCTCAGGCAGCTCGTTGAAGAGCTTGTTGAGCAGGAACGCAGGCGCTATCGAGGCAGACATGTCCTTGCGCGCATCGCTCAGGTTCAGCACGTTCAGCCCTTGAAGGTCGGCCCGCTCCACGCCGGGCCTGCCGAACATCTGGTGAAGGCCGGAATCGCCGAGCGCCGTGAGCTTCCGCTGTATCACGGATATGCTCGAGGGGCTGATGCCCCGCTCCTTGGTCTCCACCATCCTGTCCAGGACATCCTGAAGATGCGCTATGGTGTCGAGTTCCCTGCCGTTCTTTTTCGCGTACGAGAACGCGAGCGCGAGGTGGCTCTCCTGCGTGGGGTTGAGGGAGAGCAGCCTGGAGAACAGCACCGGACCAACGTCGCACAGCCTGAAGCGCAACGCAGCGAACCTGTCCCCCACGCTCCAATAATCCGTCTTGATGGCATGCGGCTCGTACTGCGCGAGCGCGTTCCGTTGCCGGTCCGCGGCGCCTTCCACGCAGAATCCGCTCGCGTCGCCCTTGACATCGGATACGAAAACATCCACGCCTCCATCAGCCAGCTGCTCTGCCATGACCTGCATGGCGCGGCTTTTGCCGGTTCCAGTGCTGCCTGCGATTATGCCGTGGCGGGTGAGGTATCGGAGCGGTATGCGGGCTACCGTGCCGTCGCTCTCGCCGATGGAGATATGTTCGATATCCGGATCAATCGCCTTCTTCTCTACCACATTAAGAGTTCCCACTGCATGATTTTTAACATTGCTATGAGAGTGGAAACCCATGCCAATGGAAAAACTGTACACGCCCCCGAAGGATTCTCACAAGGGCCAGAACGGCAAGCTGCTCATAATCGGAGGGAGCAGGCGCTATCACGGCGCGCCGATGTTCTCCCTTCTCGCTGCCCGCAGGTTCGTGGACCTGATGTATTTCCATCCTGGCGAGAACGATTCCGGACTGATCAATGCCGTGAAGACGATCCCTGAAGTCATGGTGGTGTATGATCTCGACTGCCTGCCTCAGATGGACTGCGTGCTCTTCGGCATAGGCCTGGCTGAAGCAGGATTCGATCCCGCCCCGCTCGTCCCAAAACCCGGAACAGGAAACTGGAAACTCGTCATAGATGGCGATGGCCTCAAGAGGATGAAAGACGGGCCAGGCATCCCGCCTGATTCGCTCCTCACCCCGCATGAAGGCGAATTCAGGATGCTTTTCGAGATGGAGGGCAGCGTGGAGAATGTCAGGAAGATGGCGGAAAGACATGCATGCGTGATACTCAAGAAAGGGCCGGTGGACATCATCGCTGATGGAAGGGATGGCGAAACCCAAAACCCGCAACCCAAAACCCGCAACACCAAACTCGAAACCCAAAACACGAAACTCGTAACCAATACAATCCATAACCAGGGCATGACTAAGGGCGGAACCGGCGACGTGCTCGCAGGTCTCGTGGCAGCCCTGGCATGCAAGAACGACATCTTCGATGCTGCGGTCGCAGGAGCGAGGATAAACGGATACGCCGGTAACCTGCTCATGAAGAAGCAGGGGTACAATTACTGCGCAAGCGACCTGGCGCAGCTGCTTCCTGAAGCGTGCGCATCATACACGCGCAAGCGCTGAATTCGCTTTTTATTCCTTCCCGCTGACTCATCCACATGAGCCTGGTGATAAAGAACGGCATGGCATTCCTTAATGGCAGGTTCGAGAAAAAAGATATCCTGATAGAAGACGGTAAAATCTCCTCTATCGGTTCCGGTCTCACCGGAAACGAGCGCATCAACGCAGAATGCATGCTCGTCCTCCCAGGGCTCATAGACCCGCATGTCCACCTCAGGGAGCCTGGCGCGACATACAAGGAGGATTTCTTCACAGGCAGCCGCGCCGCCATCGCAGGCGGATTCACCACTGTCATGGACATGCCCAACAATGCGCTCCCCACGATAACCAAGGCCCGCCTCGACGAGAAGAAAGAGCTCGCGAAAAAAGCCATCTGCGACGTCCTGTTCCATTTCGGCGGGACTGACGACAACTTCGAAGAGGTGAAGAAGGCAAATCCGCAATCGCTCAAGCTCTATCTGGGGGTGACGACCGGCCAACTCTACCTCAAGAACCCATCTTCCCTGGAGAAGCATCTCGCCGCGTTTCCGAAAGACCGGCCTGTCGTGATACATGGCTGCAGCCACTCGGAGGACGATGAGGCGAATCTAGAGATGACATACGCCACTGTGGAGAACGCCGTCGGCCTTGCGGAAAAACTCGGACGCAGGATCCATATCGCGCATGCATCCACAAAAAAAGAAATCACGATAGCGAAAAGATACGCCGGCTGCACGGTGGAGGTCGCGCCCCACTATCTTTTCCTTTCCAGAAACGACATCGAGCGCCTCGGGCCGTTCGCGAAGGTGTATCCTCCGCTCCGCAGCGAGCAGAAGCAGATCATGCTGTGGAGCAGCCTCGAGAAAGCCGATTGCATAGCCTCGGACCATGCCCCGCATACAGTGGAGGACAAGGAGGCCGGAGCCGCAGGTTTCCCGGGCCTTGAGACGAGCCTGGGCCTCATGCTGACAGGCTGCGCTCGCGGCCTGACCGACAGGATATGGGTGGTGGAGCGGATGAGCGAGCGCGTCGCGGAGATATTCAACATCAAGGGCAAAGGCAAGCTCGCGAAGGGATACGTGGGAGATGTAACCATAGTGGACCCGAAGAAGAGATGGAAGGTGGATGCGAGCGAATTCGAGACCAAATGCAGATGGACGCCGTTCGATGGCATGGAGCTTACTGGGAAAGTGCATACGGTGGTCAAGAGCGGAAAGGTCCTTTACCAGAAATACAAGTTCGTCTGATTTCCGCAGAAAGGCTTAAAGGCATCCAAAGCCGAAAGCCATCTTATGGATCTGGACTCCGCGGTACCTGATGCGGTTTTGGGCATCATCCTCCTCCTCGTATTCACGAGCCTGCCACAGCCGTTGCTGCCTGCCAAGGTCGTGGCGCTCAAAGAGCGCCTGCGATCCTTCGATTTCCTGAAGGGCGTGTGCATCGTCTTCATCATCATGATGCATGCCAAGGACCTCGCGTCCATCCCGCCGCTGCTGGAGGCCACCCTCTGGCTCGCGGTGCCCTCCTTCATATTCGCCTCAGGCTACCTCATCTCACGGCGCAATCCCGAAGGAGCCGGCAAGGGGTATTTCCAAAAAATCTGGTGGCGCATAGGCCTTTTGTACGTCGTGTTCACGCTGGCCTGGATGTTTCTGACCCACGTGGCGCTAGACCAGTTGCCAGCCTATCTTCTGCTCGGCCGCGCCAACGGAGGCACACTGTATTTCATACCTGTTTTGCTCAGCCTCTACATAATCTACCCGGTGCTCATCAAAGCGCAGAAGGCGCTCGGATGGGACGTTTTCCTGCTGCTCTGCCTCTGCTTCTCGGCGCTCTCGGAGTATGCGGACCTGCAGTATGCGGCGGTGAACTGGGACGCGAACCCGCTTTCGCTCGCCTTTTTCGGGAGGCTCCTCTTCGTCTTCGCAGCAGGCATGTACCTCTCCAGGGTGGACATGGAAAGACTCATGGGTCGGGCAGCGGCAGTCATCGCGCTCTGCGTTTCCATCGCAGCCATCGTTCTGGTGGGCCAGCAGGGTTTCCATTTCTTCTCTTACTTCTTCGGGCCTGTGGCATTCTCGTGCCTTCTCCTCGCGGTTCACCGCGGCATCGCTGATGGAGTGCGCATCATAACCCGGGTGTTCGAGCAGCTTGGGAAGAATTCGCTCATCATATACATGACGCACACCAACATCCTGTACACGGTGCTGAAGCCCAATTTCACGGCTTATCAAGGCAGCGAGACGTTCTTCATCCTTGTGCTGCTAGCGACCGTGCTCAGCTATGCGTTCTCGGCGGTTTTCATGAAAGCATACGGGACGGTTCTCCAGGTGTTCGGAGTCTCTGAGTCAAAGCGACCTGATTCCAGGTCCGGGATTGCGCTTCTGGGCCCTCACAAGGATGACTCCGATAGCCAGCAGCACCATCACATAGACGAGCCAGAAGAGATTGAGCAGGATGTAATAGGAAGGCGATGCCGCATATTCGCTGGCGCCGACAAATAGGAGCGCTAAGCAGCACAGCAGGATGGCTTCCTGTATGAGCAGGGCCGGCGGCCCACCATCATGCCTATTCTTTGACGTAACCGCGAATGCGATTTTCCTCCCCAAGAGTACGGTGAGGAACGCCTCCACGTAGGTCGGGAATATCAGGTAGTTGAGCACCTGCTCGTAGAACAGGTCCTTCATCCCGCTCCCGCGTATGCGCTGGGAGTAGTAGAATGTCACCATGTTGGAGAGGAATAGAAGCGGCGGCAGGAAGGTGGCGTAGGTCGGGATGTTGAATGCTATCAGGACCGCGATGTTCACCAACATGAGGAAGTTCGCCACCCCGAGCAGGAAATAGGAACCGGAATTGAGATATTCCCATTTCTGCCTCATGGAGAACCTGCCGAACAGCATCTTAGGCGCGTATCTCCAGAACACCGAGAGTGTCCCCACAGCCCACCGTTTCCTCTGGGCGCTGAACGCTTCCAGGGTGGCGGGGACAAGCCCCTTGGCGCAGGTGGCTGAATAGAAAAGCGATTTCCAGCCCTTCTCCTGCAGGAGGACGCTGGTGGCGTAGTCTTCGGTGACTGACCATTCGTCCATATATATGGTTCTGTCGTTTTCCTCGCGTCTGATGGACTCAAGGGCCTTTTTTCTGTACACAACATTGGAACCGCAGGAGAACTGGGAATTGGAGATCCCCTTGCCCTCGCACACGTAATTATAGAACACTGCCTGGGTGGCTGCTGCACCCCGTTCTATGAAGTTGTCTCTGCTGTCCCTCACCTTCTGCGGTGTCTGTACATAAGCGAGCTTGCGATCAGTCTCGAGCATAGGGACGAGCTCTGAGAGGAACCTACGTTCGGGCTGTTGGTCGGAGTCCAGCACCGCAACATAGTCGCAGTCCAGGTGCGATATGGAGTCGTTGAGTGCGCCTGCCTTGAAGCCCGTGCGCACAGGTCTTCGAAGAAGCGATGCGCCATGCCTCTTGGCGATGCGATTCATGGCGGCCCTTATATAAGGCCTATCCGAATCGTCGACCAGATATATTTTTTTCGCCCGGTAGTCCATGGCAGTTGCCGCGGCCACGGTCCCATCCACGACCTCGGGCGGTTCGTTGTACGTAGGGATGAGGACGGCGACCAGTGGCTGGCGCCTCCCGGCCTTCCTCAGGATGCCGTCCATGAAATCCTGATAATGCTTCACCGAGCTGACGAAATTGAGCAGGTAGCTCGCGGTCTGGATGATGAAATACAGCTCCACCAGGAAGACCGCTCCCGAGAAGATTTTGACTGCAGGGACCGCATCCGAGAATATCATGAAGTAAAGCCTGAAGAACACGTAGGCGGGCAGGATGAGGAGGAGCACCAGTTTGGCCGCTATAAGGGCGATCACCTTGCTATGTTCGTTCATCCATCCGGCCTCCTGCGGCATCGGATGACCAGCTCATTGAAAAGCGCGAAATAGGCGAGCATGAGCATCCAGCCGAGATTGGTATGAAACACGTCCAGTGCCAGATCGGCCGAGATGAAAGCCCCGATAAGGATGAGGCTGACCAGTCTTATGACGTTCACCAGGAACGCACCCAAGATGCCCACGATGAAAAGCGGTATGACGAGACGCCTGTCCAGGCCGGACCAGTTGAACAATACAATGAGCGGGAAAAACAGGATGAAGATGCCTAGCGATTCTATGCCAGAGCAACTCTTGGCGATGACCACGTAGAAATCGTTCATTCCGATGACTGCTCCGGCCGGGTTCTGGAAATCCGTATAAACTGGTGCGAAAAGAACGAGAGGGATGGGCAGCACCGAGGCAGTCAGGGAGGATAGATGAACCCAAAAGCCTTGGATGTAGAGCACTGCGGCCAGCGCCACCACTGATACCGCTGCGATGACCAGTAGGTGCGTTCTGAAGCGCCTCCAGGCGAGGGTGATAGCTCCGAAACCGAACAGCGCAAGGAAAAGAAAGAATATGGAGACGAACTTGATGATCAGCTGGAAACGGAAGGCTTCGGAGAACAGCGGTGGCACCACCGGAGGGAGCCTTAGATAGGCTAGCGCCTCCTGTCCGTAGTATCTCTGATCAGCCCCGAGCGTCTTGCCGTCATGGTAAACCCACTGTGAACTCAGGAATACCCTTGAGGGGCCTTCGGAGTTTAACCTGAACGAATTATTTCCCCGGTCGAGTACCTTAGCTGGGATTTCGATGTCCATCCATGACGCTTGCGATGAGTTCAGGGCTTCGTACCTCTCTGACAAGTCCATGGGCGGCCCGTCATTGACTGAAAGCGATACCCTGGAGGTGAATCCGTTCTCGTCCTCCCACCCAGTATGCATCCTGAGGAGCACTGGCCTGTCCGTGGCGTTCTCCAGGTCTATGATTTTGGTGATGCCGTTCTGGTCCACAGGCATTCTGGAGAGGTCGTAGGTGTCGGCGAGAAAGCCGCCGAATCCCACTGACATGCTGTCGGTGCCGACGTCAAGCACCTCCATCCTGAGGATTGTATCGAAATTCACGTGCAGGAATCCCAACAGGAGGACGAGTGACAGGGAGATGGCGCCATAGACGACCGTGTCATCCACATCCGGTGGGGTCCAACCCAATACTTTTATTCTCTCCTTGAAGAAAACGAAGAAGAGGAACAGGAAAAGCGACGTTATGAGGAATATCTTTTGGGTGTAAAAGATGACGTTCAGGTAGTAGTCGACATTGCCACTGACCAGCAGCATGACAATGGGAAAAATAATAAGAATGGCTGCGATGGCGAGGACAACGCCTCTGGCGAATTGGGAACGCTGGGTGCCGGCCATGCCTATCTTCCTAAGCCCTGCTTCTCCAGAACACTATGATAAGACCGCCTGCAATGACCACAAAGGCACCCAACGGGCCGAATTCAGGTACGTAATGGGGCTGTAGTGGATGGATTGTTTGCCCCACGACATACCCCGCACTACCCGTCTGCTGCTCAAGAGATCGGTTGTAAGGCAGTTTGCCATAGCCGTTTCCCCCCCACCCCGCCCCCCAGGAATTCTTGATTATCCAGTATCCTCCAGTATCGTTCCATCCGATCAGTGCGACCGAGTGCCACGAGTTGGGGGGCATACCGATGTCATATGCGTCTATGGCAATTAGTATGGGGCCGTACTGCATCAAGGCACGTTTCAGCGCTTCTGGTCCGCCCGTTACAGAGTAATAGTCGCGTATCTTGGCGGTCCTGTTCTTCCAGTCTGGACAACGATTGCATGTTGTGATAGCTGGGGCGTAAGGATCGCACGCTTCATCTACGACGCCGCTGTCTTTCATGTATTGGAATGTCCAGGTAGAATTACTGCAGGTATGCAGATCCTGCTCGGAAAGGTCATACAGTAGCTTTGGATTTTTGTTGTCTATATTGAATTTAGCCTCGACAACAGCGGCAGAAGCAAAATAAAAACAGTTCGGCCATGAACCCTGGTTCTTCACAGGGGTCATCCAGTTGCTTCCATTGACATTCCTCCAATCGAATGACGAGGGCAACGCCCCGCTACTGGAAATCGAAGCTGCTTTTACTCCCGATGGAGTCGCCCCGCCCAGAACGGACATGGACGAGACCTTGGAACCAAGAATGCCGTCCCTATTGTTTATCATCAGGTCAAGCATGGTGATATTGCTGGTGGTGGACGCGCTCTTCACGGTCCCTTTTTTCGGCACACAGACGGCATATGGTATGGAATACGGGGCTGGAGAGATTTGCGTCTTGGTATCATAGCCCTTCTTCGTGCAGTATGAATATTGCTGGCCCACCTTGCCTTGGAAGAACGCCCAGGAATCATAGCTGGTGCCGTTCACTATGCAAATGCCGGTCTCGCCTGCCGAGGTTTTGGTGATTGTTGACTTGTAACCCATTTTATCGCAGTATGCCATGCTCGGATCCGCTAGAGCGAACGCCAGAGAACCGACTAGAAGAAGACAGAACAATGCCGTTAGATAACGCATCTACCACACCTCCTTTTGCTGATGTTATTTGACGTGAAACTGATTAAAAAGCTTCGGAAGGTGGCAAAACAGCTATCGTTTGCCGGATTTACTCCGGACATCCTTAAGACGCACCAAAGAATCCGCTTCGCAGAAGGTTATCTCAAATGCTTCGAAAAAACCTGCCCGGCCCAGGATTATCTCATCGATTTCGTCTAGGACATGGCACGGGATTTTCAACCTTACGGGGTTGTGCTTTATCGGGATTTCAATGGTCATGGTAGACTCGTAACCATGAACGGTTCCGCCCGGTGTGATGATGGGGATCTTCTCCCCCAGCTTCAAGTCGAGTATCTCAGCGATGTCTCTTGGAATCACCGTATCCGTCGAACCGGAATCCAGCAAGCCCATGTTTTCGAAACTTGCTTCATGTCCTATGAGCACAACCGGAATACGGGGAGCGTGAGGATTGGGGTCATCTTTGTCTGGTTTGAGTGATTTACGATATTTGAAGACAACCATCGCATCACAAGATTTCGATAACACCGCGCTTAGGTATCTTGGTTAGCATCACTTTTTTGTTGTTTGAGAGTTCCATGGCTTCAGTATACACCTTTTTGGGGTCTGGACCATGTGCAACTACGTTTCCATTAAAAATAGCGATCCACAACCCCTCAAATGCGGATAAGTCAAGGGTCATATAAGCATTATAGTTCTGAAGAGCACCCAACCAGACCACCTGAAAAGAGTATGGAAAACCCATAGATAAAAACCTATGCTTGCCCCTTTATCTCGTCCTAGAACCGAACCCGTCACAGACTATGCTCTCTGTCCAGGAGTTCACGAAGGAAATCGCCGTCCACGTAACCAGCGGTCCCTTCTCAATCTCCTCCCGGAAAATCAACAAATAAAATTTACGAAACCTTCTCGATTCGGACGACCGCTTCGCCGCCGGTGTATTCCGAGCTTACCCTGATCCTCATCCACGTTCCGGCAGTTGTCGCATCAGCGAGCGTTCCATACGCCGCGAGCGGGTATTTCACTATCTCGGCGACTTCGCTGTCTCCCTGCGAGGTCCTCACCTTGATGGATATCTCGGAGCCGCGGCCTGCCTTCTTGGTCTCGAGCGCTATTGTGTTCGGCGGGACGTACACGTCGGTGGTGATCGAGGTGTTCGTTCCCAGGCTGCCGACAGAATTCGCGAGCGAAGCCATCCTCGACACCGCGAGCTCAGACTGATAGGACGCTATCTGCTGGTTCGCGTCATTCGCTTTCACGTACACGAGCACGAGCAGCGGTATGAATATCAGAAGCACAAGCGCCACTACGACCAGTAATTCCGTGCTTACCTGCCCTTTCATGTTTTACCCCTCCCTCTTGCGTGTGTAGCTCTTGGTTTTATTACCCGGATGTCCTTCTTTTTCCGCAACACGTGCTCGGTCTCTGCAGCGAGCTCGTCCACAGCTCCCTGTATGTCCGCCCTCTCGATCCTGAGGGCGATATGGCCGTCATCGGTATCCAGGTAGACGCTGACATCGTAGACGGACTTGTTCTCCTTCACGTGGACGCTCACGTTGCGGATGTTGAATGTCCTGCTGAATTTCCCGAGCACGTGCGTGAACTTCTGCTTGATGTGGTCGTACTGGTCGATGTCGTCCTGGTTCAGGCCTGATATCTGTATCTGCATGCCTTCCTGCGCCATCTCGAGTATCTTCTTGAAGACGTCGAGCGCCGAGACGACCCCGACAAGCTCCCTGCCCGAGAGCACGATCACGCTCGAGGCCTGCTTGTCGACCATCTTCTGTATCGCTTCCTGCAGGGATGCCCCTTCGCTGACGATTGTCATGTCAGGGCGGATGAACCCGGATATCCTCATGTCCGAGACGCTCACGTTCTGGGATTTGATGTCCTTCCTTCCGGTCGCGAGGTTCGATCTCGTCTCGAGGGCGCTCATGTCATAGACCGACACGAGGCCGAGCGGGTTGTTCCTCCGTGTCACCACGAGGCGCCTCGCGTTCTTCTCCTTGAGCATCCTTTTCGCCGCTGCCACTGTCTCGTTCTCGTCTATGGTGTACACGGGCTTGCTCATGAGGTCGCACAGTTTCATGGGGGGGATCAGCTTCTGCTTGATCATGTCGTCCATGAGCTCGACGCGGCTCGTTATCCCGAGCGGTTCCAGCTTGCTGTTTACCACCGGTACGGCCTTGAAATGGCCCACCATGAATGCTTCGACCCGCTCGAGCAGGTCCGCGTCCGCCATGAGGACAGGCGGCTTCGCGATCGCTGATTCGCATTTCGTGTTGGCAGGATTGCGGATGACCGAACTCACGCTCCGGTGGTCCACGATGCCATAGTACTTCCCGTTCTTGGTTATGATGACCGCAGGCAGCACGTCGAGCTGCGCCAGCGCCTTCGAAAGGGAATCCGAGCTGTCCAAAATAAGCGTCTGCTTGATCTCCATTTTCTCGCCTCATCCATCCAGCGCCAGCTGAATTAAGTATATAAATGACTTAGATATATAAACGGTTATGGCGATCCAGATGCAGTCGTTCAGTTACCTAGAGACTATGGTGTCCAAGCCTACCTGGAAGGACATCCTGCTGGATTTGATCGCCTCGAACAGCATAGACCCATGGAACATAGACCTCGTGGTGCTCGCGGATGCGTTCATCAAGAAGGTGCGCGAGATGGAGCGCATGGATTTCATGGTGCAGGCGAACGTCATCCTTGCGGCCTCCATCCTCCTGAAATACAAGAGCACCTACCTCCGCATGCTCAGCTACCAGTCGGATATGGCTGATTTCGCGCAGGCCGAGGGCGAGGTGGCGATAGAGGAGATACCCGAGCTGTCGTTCTCCTCGAGGATCCCGCCCAAGCGCCAGATAACGATCGATGAGCTCGTGTCCGAGATGGAGAGGATAATCAGATACGAGGGCGACGACCGCATCCACATCCCCCGCGGCTCGATAGTCGAGACCATGGATCTCGAGATCCCGGAGCGCAATATCGAGAGGGACATGGAATCCCTGATCCAGCGGCTCAAGGAGCTGTCCGATGCCGAAGGCTGGTCCCTTTTCTCCAGGCTCACGGCTGGTTGCGACAAGAGGACCACGATATATTCGCTGCTCTGCCTGCTGCATATGGTGCAGGGCGGCATGGTGGATATGAAACAGGACAAGATGTTCGGCGAGATATTCATCCGGGTTATCGCCGTTCCCCAAACCGCCTGATTATCTTATCATTAGGGTATTACCGTGAAGCTCAAAACTACCTGAAAAAAATCGCCTTGCTATGTTCAAAAGCGAAGCTTTTGGACAGCTGGAAACGCGCAGCGTTTCCGGGCTAAGAACCCGCCAGGTTTGGGGAAACTGTCATCTATATCTTCCTGACCAAACCCTTTGCCATATACTGCTCGAGCAGCTTTTTTATGTCCCATTGCGTTTTCAGGATCCAACCGAACATTTACCCACCACCAGGCTATCGCTCAGTTAAAATATATAAATGTTTGTATCTTTTATGTGCTTTTTAACTATTTATTTCACAATATAAGTGAAAAATGACATCTCCAATCCCATCACATGGTGCAATCGATAGGAAAAGCGCTGGCGCTCGGGGAGAAACAGACAGATAAATAAGATAAATATAGAATAAAAAATAAAATTACTCGATTATGGTCGCGCCCGGCCTGGCCTTTGGTTTCGATTTGACTATCTTGACATTGGCCGGGGTGAGGATGAGCATGTCCTGGGAGAGCAGCGCGATGTCGCCGTTTATCCTTCCCGTGTGCATCTTCAGCTTCGACAGGATCGTCTTGAGCCTGTTGGGCTGCTTGGAGAGGGGCACGACATTGACTATGATTATGTTCTTCGAGCCGAGCTCCTTCACCGCTAGGTCTCCGTCGCCTTCATTGCGCAGATCTATCCTCTTGACATAGAAATCAGCCGGGGGGCTCACAACGTCGCCTTCAGCCTGCATTATGTCTTCTAGGTCAGGGACCTCTACTTGTTCGTTTTTGCCGAAAATCTTGTCAAAAAATCCCATATTACCACCGTGCATGGAGTGTATCCTATGCTTTCGTTATCCCTTAATACAATTAAATATTTAAAAATGGTTGGGTGCGAGGAATCGAGGCCTTATGCGAACAATCCCGCCTTCTCCATCGCGTTCTCCACGCATTTATCGGAATTGTGGTACCTGAATTCGCCCCACCTTCCGAGCAGCGTGATGCCTTCCCTTTCTGCGAAAGCCTCGATGGTCGCGATGCTCTTCCGGTATCCAAGGTCGTATACCACGTAAGCGTATCTGCATGTGACAAGTTTCGTGAACACCACGTCCTTGCCCTGCAGCACGCCTATCCGCTGGAGGTCGTCCACGGTCCTTTCCATCACCTCTTCAGGCCTCAGCTTCGCCTTCTCACCTCCAGGGCTGAACGTCACCTCGGCGAGCACGGATGAGCGTCCCTTGGGGGCGTTGTTCGGGCTGAGGTTGGAGGGGAAACTGATGCGGTTGGGCAAAATGTCCTTGTCTGGTATGTACGCCCAGTGCAGGTCGCTCGGTCTCTTCGTGTCAAGGCCTATCATCACAAGGTATACGGAGTTCCATCTCAGGTTCTTCGCAGCATCCACGACCGCCTGCGGCGCGTCCTCGTATGCGCGGATGAGATCCTGGATGTGCATGGTGTTGACGATGTTTTTGTATACGCGCTCGGAATCCCCCTGGCCCTTGACTACCCATTTGCCATCTTCCTTCCGGATTTTCCTGACCTCGAAGCCGGTCACGAGCCGTTTCTCCTCTATCGAGGCTGCGATGGAATCCGTCACTGCCTGTATGCCGCCGCTTTCCGGGTAATGGAAATTGAGCTGGTGGGTGTAACCTTCGCTCGGAAGGCCCATCGCGGCATCCCTCACATCTTTCAGCGGCGGCTGCGGCACCCTGCCTTCCACCCAGAACAGGTCCATCTTCTCCGGCGGGTAATCCCACACCTTCCTGTTGTAGGGGTAGAGGTATTTCTCGGTGATCGCTTTCCCGAAGCGATAATGCATCCAGGCGCTGAAATCCTTCGGCGCTGCAAGCTCCCCTTTCTCGCGCTTCACGTACGTCTCGGTGTAATCAGCCAGGCATTCAAGGGCCTCTTCCTTCGGGAGGTCGCCGAGGCCGTTCTCGAAAGGGTATTTCACCCGCATCCCTTTGTACAGGATGGTGGTGTTCCTTCTGTGGGCGAGCGAGTTGTTTCCAAGGGCCCGGAGCATGAACCCTTCCGCCTCCTTGTTCCTGGAGAATATGATGTGCGAACCCAGATCGAAGGTGTAGCCTTCCTCTTTCATCGACCGCATCAGGCCGCCGAGTGTGCTGTCTTTCTCCAGGACATCTGAATCAGGAACAAGGCTCGCGAACGTGAGGCCGGATATCCCGCCTCCAAGAACGCCGACCTTATTCTCCTCCTTCATCATGACACCTGGTTTTTCTCCCATTTCTTTGTAGTTTTCCGCGTTTCCATTATTATTAGTAGCCGCTCAGGATTAAGCGCCCACTCCATTTTTTAAGCTTTTAGATATTCTATCTGCTGGTTCTTTTCCCAATAATGGAAATGATGGAGATGTAAAAAGGTGAACAAATGATTGACGCAGTTATGCTTGCCTTTGGCGCAGGCATCCTGGCGCTGCTTTATGCGGCCTTCCTCGCTTACCGCGTGGTGAGCGCCCCGGCCGGCAGCGACAAGATGAAAGAGATCGCCAAGGCTATCGAAGAAGGCGCAAACGCCTTCCTTTTCAGGCAGTACAAGACGCTCGCACCGATAGTGATAGTGCTCGCAGCGCTCATAGCGTTCGGCCTTCCAGCCCCGCTGGGCGCCCAGACAGCGATCGCTTTCCTGGCAGGCGTGCTGTCATCCGCTCTCGCAGGCTATGTCGGCATGCAGGTCTCGGTGCGCGCGAACGTGCGCGTGGCAGAGGCTGCGAAGCAGGGCATGATGCCTGCTCTGGGCATGGCGTTCAACGGAGGCGCGGTCACGGGCATGGCGCTCGCAGGCCTCGGCCTCATCGGCGTCGGCGGGCTTTACATGTATTTCGGCTCGCTCGCCCCGCTCATAGGCTACGGGTTCGGGGCATCGCTCATCTCGCTCTTCGCGCGTGTCGGAGGCGGCATATACACGAAAGCCGCTGATGTCGGCGCTGACCTCGTAGGTAAGGTCGAGAAGGGCATCCCCGAGGACGACCCGCGCAACCCTGCTGTCATAGCTGACAACGTGGGCGATAACGTGGGCGATTGCGCAGGCATGGCAGCCGACGTGTTCGAGTCGCTTGTCGTGACTGTCATCGCAGGCATGCTCATAGGACTGACCTTCACGGCGACAGGCCCGCTTGTCAAGCTTCCGCTGGCGATAGCGGCGATCGGCATAGCATCGAGCGTGTTCGGGTCGCTATTCGTCGGCATGGGCAAAGGTAGCAAGATAATGCCAAGATTCTACCAGGGACTGCTCGTATCGGCCATCCTGACGCTCATCATATCCTACGCATACCTCACGAGCATCGAGGGCCTCGCGATACCCGCGATGTCGCTTTTCGGTTCAGTGATAATGGGCGTGGTGGTCACGCTCGCGATGTTCATGATAACCGAATACTACACAGCGACGGAATACGGGCCTGTGCGCGATACCGCGAAAGCGGCATCCACGGGTGCGGGTACCAACATCATAACCGGCCTCGCCATAGGCATGCAATCAACCGTGCTGCCATCCATCGTGATACTGGTGGCGATAATAATATCATTCAAGCTCGCAGGCCTCTATGGGGTCGGCCTCGCGGCTGCTGCGATGCTTTCGCTGAGCGCCATCGTGATCGCCATCGATGCGTACGGCCCGATAACAGACAATGCAGGCGGAATAGCAGAGATGTCAGGCCTTCCGGAGAAAGTGAGGAAGGTGACCGATGAGCTCGACGCTGTCGGGAACACCACGAAGGCTACGACCAAAGGGTACGCGATCGGAGGCGCTGCGCTCGGCGCGCTCGCGCTGTTCGTGGCGTATGCCGAGGAAGCCAAGCTCGCCGACGTCAACCTGCTATCCACTCCGGTGGTGGTCGGCCTGTTCATCGGGGCTCTGCTGCCGTTCATCTTCTCCAGCCTTCTCATGACCGCTGTGGGAAGGGCGGCATTCCAGATAGTCGAGGAGGTCCGCAGGCAGTTCAGGGAGATAAAAGGGCTCATGGAAGGCAAGGGGCGTCCTGACTACGCGAAATGCGTGGATATCGCTGCGGCAACCGCTCTGCGGGAGCTCGCTCTGCCAGGCGCGATCGCCGTTCTGACCCCGCTCTTCGTCGGGTTGGTGTTCGGCGCAGCCGCGCTCGGCGGGTTGCTCGCAGGCGTGATAGCCAGCGGCCTGATGCTCGCGCTCACCATGTGCACGGCCGGGGCTGCCTGGGACAATGCCAAGAAATACATAGAGCAGGGCAACCTGGGCGGAAAAGGCAGCGACACGCACAAGGCGGCGGTGGTGGGCGACACGGTCGGAGACCCGCTCAAGGATACCGCAGGCCCGGCGCTCAACGCCTTGATAAAAGTCGTGAACACGGTTTCGCTCGTGTTCGCGAGCTTTATCGTCGCCAAAAGCCTGAACCTAATCTGAATTCTTCCTTTTTTACTTTTATATTTTTTTCTTTACTCAGGCAATCCCACCAGCATCCTGCCGATGCGCTCGTCAGGATGCAGCGCAGCGCCATTCCCGAGCCCTGTCATCTTGGCAGTGCTGCCGTATCTATCCCTTAACGTGTGGTCCGCGCCGGATTTTATCAGGAACTCGATCGCTCCCCCCTGTTCGTTCAGCACAGCCATCATGAGCGGAGTCTGGAGCTGGCTGTTCTGCGCGTCCAGGTCAGCGCCCCTTGCCCTGGCCATTTCCATCCCACCCACCCATCCCGACCATGCGCAGACGTGCATGAATGTCCAGCCCTCGTGGTTCTTCCATGAGAGCTCGGCGCCTGCATCCAGCAGCAAAGAGAGAATCTTCGTATTCCTTGACTGGTTGCAGTGGTTGAGCGCGAAAAGAGCGCTATCGAGCGCGTTTTGCTTCATGGGCTTGGGAAGGGACTTCATCTCGGATAGTACCGAACGCACTCCCGGCGCATTGCCGCATCGAGCCGCCCTTTCGATCCTGATGGCAAGATTGGCCTTCCTCATCTCAAGTCCGCCTTCCAGCATTGGCTGATAGCGGAAGCGTCTATTCGCATGGGTTCGTATTCTGATGTGCTGAATCTGCTGGGCGTGCATGTCATCCTCTGATTAGCATTCTTCTTGTGTTCTATTCTCTGTTTCGTTGTGTAAGTATTTAATGGTTGCTTTTCAATTAGAAATGTTTCGTTCTTATTGTTTTACATGACAGAATCCCCTGACATCCCGTGGGCAAGATCGGATGATTCCCACGGTATGCCGCCCAAGCTCTCCGGCATCCTGTCTCCAGCAACCGGTTTCTTCCTGGAGTTCCTCAGTTCGCGAGGCGTCCGGGGAGGGACCATCCTCATGGTCGGATGCAAGGATGGAAGCGATGCAGCGCATCTTGCCCACGCCGGCTTCGTCGTGCATGCCATGGACGTTTCATCCGCTTCGTTCAAGCATCTGGCCAGGTACGGCGTCCACACACACGGGGCGAGCCCTACCGAGTTCTGGCTCTTCGATAACCAGTCGTTTGATTTCGTGATCGATACCTGTTGCTTCTCGAAAGAACCGGACAGCAGCAAGCGGGAATTCTATGTAGGGGAGCTCAGGCGCGTGCTGCGGCCCGGTGGCCACTACGTGCTTTCCGGCGCTTCCACGGAAGACGGATTCAACGGGTTCGATGTCGTGGCGCAGGATAAGGAAAAAACCAAGATAATGAAAAAAATCTAAAGGGCTGATTCTGCGGCAACCCCGGATCCATCAGATCCCATGCGGTTGATGCCATAGCATCCGTTAAGGGCGCGCTTGTTGTCATCGTGCCCGCAGATGATGGCGATCTCCAAAGCATTCTTACCTCTCCACCCGTGCGTCCAGTTCGTTTCGTCTCGCTTTGCACCCTGCTCCAGGAGGAGTTCGATGACTCCTGCGCCGAATCCGCAGGAAGCTGCTGCAGTGAGCGGCGTCTGGCCGTGTTGTCCCCGCGCGTTCGCATCAGCGCCCATCTCCAGCAGGCGCCCGGCCTGTTCATCATCTCCGTTCTGCGCTGCCACGATCAGGGCTTCGTCCAGGAGCGTGCAACGGTATCTCTCGCGCAATCCCTGGATAAGGGCCCTGTCATATCCCTCGCTGGCAGATGCGTCATCCAATATCCTGCGGACCTCGTCGCGCTCCTGCACGAGCCTGACCAGGTCAGGTCTCTCGAATGTGCACACGCTCCTCAGGGCAACCCATCTGAAATCGCTGCCAGAGCTGATTATCCTGCTCAAGATCCCGCTCTTCCCGAGCATGATTTTGAAAGCAGCTCCGCTGTCTGTTTTCAACGCCTCGCCGAGCAGTTCCGCAAGATCCGGCTCTTTCATCCTTTCAGGAGGAGATTTTTCCTTGTCCTTATATCTGACCATGCTGCCCCGTTTATCTCTCGCATCACTTCTTTGTCCATTGCCTGACTTCCAACCACCTTTGTGCCATTTTTTCACCCTTGTAAAACATCACCATGAAGAACAATATAAAGAAGCGTAACAAAATGACCCACCGGCCGGTCCATGCCATGTCCCAGCCGTGTTCATCTGCGCTCTCCGTACGCCTCGATGAACTTCTCGTATTCATCCAGGAGCTCCGGGGTTATCGATGGCCGCCTCGTCTTCACCACCTGCAATACGCTCTCGGTGGTTATCTTCACGGGTTTGCCGGCTATCTTGCCGCGCAGGGCTTCCATCTTCGCCGACTGGCAGACCGATGCTATATCCGCGCCGCTGAACCCTCCTGTCGCGCCTGAGAGCAGGTTGAGGTCCACGCCCTCGGCGAAATTGCCCAGGTAGAGCGCGAACATGTCCTTCCTTCCATGCGCATCAGGGGGCGGTATGTAGAATATCTTGTCGAATCTCCCTGGCCTCATGATGGCAGGGTCCATCAGGAACGGCTTGTTCGTGGCTCCTATAACCACCACGCCCTGCTGGTTCCTGATGCCGTCCATCTCTGTCAGGAACTGGCCGAGGATCTCGGACGATGCAGCCATGCCCCTGGCAGGCGCGAACGTCTCGATCTCGTCCACGAATATGATGCCCGGCGCGTTCTCCCTGGCCCTGTTGAACGTCTCCTTTATCACGGTGACTGCCTGCGTGTATCCCTTCTTCATGAGCTCCGCGCCGCTTATGGTCTGGAATGACGCCTTGAGCTCATGCGCCGCAGCCTTGACTATGAGCGTTTTTCCTGTTCCAGGCGGGCCGAACAGCAGGATGCCCTTGCTGGGCTTCACCTTGAACTCCTTCATCTCAGCCTCGCGCAGCAGCGGGAATTCGATGGCTTCGAGGAACGCTTCCTTGACCTGGTCGAGGCCGACGACATCGTCCCATCCGATCGCCGCTTCCTTCTCGACCTCCTCTTCCTTTGGTTTCACGGCCCCGGTGCGGCGCTCGAAATCCATCCTGAACTGCTCGTACGTCTCGAGCTGCGCAAGGCCGGTGCTCGGCTTCATGCCCTCCATGACCTTCATGAGATGCGCCATGGTGGTCGGTATCACCTTGTCCTGGGCGATCGCCTCGCGCGCAGTGATCTTTTTCGCTTCCTCGACGATGTTCTTGATGTCCGCGCCTGAGAAGCGGTCGGTCTTCTTCACGAGCTTGTCCAGGTCCACGTCCGGAGCGAGCCTCATCCTCTTCATCGAGACCTTGAAGATCGCTTTCCTGGCTTCGGGGTCGGGGAGGTGCATGTATATTATCTTGTCGAACCTGCCTGGCCTTAGGATCGCCGGGTCGAGCTCGTCCGGCAGGTTCGTGGCTCCTATCACTATGACCGTCTTGTCGGATTTCACAGCCCCGTCCATCTCCTGGAGCAGCGTGGTCAGCACCCTGGGCCCGACAGTGTCCAGGCTTTCTGTCATGGTGCTCCGTTTTTTCGCCACGCTGTCGAGTTCGTCGAAGAACAGCACTGTCGGCGCGCTCTTGCGCGCGTTGTGGAATACCTCACCGAGGTTTTTTTCGCTATTATGGGCGAATATCCCCCCGAATCCCGCCACGAAGTTCTGGCACGGATCTACTGACACGTCATATACGAATTCCTCGCCATCCACGCTCTTTATCTCCTCGACCCTGTCAAGATATATGTCATTCCCGCTCTCCAATATCCCCACATCATCGGATTCCATCTGATCTGTCAGTATTCCTCTGCCTATGGTCGATGAGAATCTCCATTTCGGGAGATTTGTTTCTATGAAATCCCTCACTGTGCCTTGTATCGGTACCTGCTCTTCCCTGAACCATCCAACGCGAGCCAGGGATGCATGTATCCTGGCCATTTTCTTCTCTTGCAGGAAACCTATCCCATTGAATCTCCCGAGCACTCTGCCGCCGGTCATATAGATGCGGTATGATTGGGACCCGCTCCATTCCTTCCGTTGGCACATCGTAGCGACGATTCCGAAATGAAGCAGAAGGTATAATAGCTGATCGGCAAGCGCCTTGCTGGTCGTTATCGCCTCGACCATGGCGACACCCTTCTGATTCTCATATACGGAACCGTCGCCGCTGAAATAACCTCTGAGCAAAGCCGCCATGTTGTCTTTGCCTAGGTTGAATGCGATCTCCGGCATCATCTTGCCAGAGGATCCGTCTTTAAGGCCGAGTGTGTGTCTGAGGAAAACGTAAAGCGGCCGTGATCCGATGTATATGTCCCTTCCTTTACCGCCTTTCTTGCTGTATACGGTGATTTTGCCGAATAATCGTCTGCATAACCCGGAAATCTTTTCCAGTTCCTGTTCAGACGTGCTGATTCTCACAGTGTCCTTCCGGTTGTAGCTGCCTTCTGCTACCCACAGTCCGATAAACGTCGCTAAGTCCTCGTCTATCTTCATCTCTCCGGGTAATCTTTTGCTTCCAGCACCGACAAGGAGGTCTTTCCGGTTATAGGCAATGGCAGCTTCCCCCATCAATCTCAAAAATGGGATTATTCGCACGCCAACGCCGAGTTTTATCACCTGATCGACGTATCGCTCCCCACGATATCCTAATATCTCTCCGACCTTCTTCCTGCCCAGATTTTCCACTGCCTTTACAAGGTATCTGCCAGCGTTCTTCACAAGAAGGCCGTGGTCGTCTTCGGTGAGGCTTCCGATGAAATCGATTTTATCGATTGTCTGCGTCGGAAACCCGATTCTGCTCGGGATGGCTATATAGGAGTCCTTTGGCTTCAGCTTCGCAGTCGCTATGCTCTCTATCCTGGTTCCATCCAGGGTAAAGAGGGAGTGGCAACCTGTGACCCGTATCCTTCTGCCAGTCCTTGTACGCACCTCATACATGGGCGATGCGCGTTTGTGTTTTATCCAACCAGTGACATTGGCAAAAACCGCCTTGCCTTGCAGGTCAAAGCTCAGGACCTGGATTTTCTGCTTGTTTTCCACTATCTTCCCGATTTCCCTGAGTCTTACTCCGCCATTTTCGTTCCGTATCAATAGTTTCTCATCATGTGGCAGGCTCTCTCCATACCATTGGGACAGGATCTGCGAGCATCTCACCTCTATGAAATTGAATCCCAGCTCCTTGGCGAGCGCCCTCATGAGCATGGTCTTGCCCGTGCCCGGAGGCCCGAACAGCAGGATGCCCTTCGGGGCGCTGATGCCGTAAGCATGCGCGATCTCCTTCTTCTGCAACGGCATCATGATGGCGTCGCGGAGCTCCTGCTTCACATCCTCATATCCGCCCACGTCGTCCATGGACTGCTCAGTGCCGCCTGCGGCCATGTCGCTCATGCCGAATTTGCCATATGCCTTCATCTTCTCCTTGCGGCCGAGCTCAGCTTCCCTGCTTATGCTGATACCGTAATTCTCGAGCGCGCCGAGCGCCGCGATCGTGAATATGATGCCGCCTGCGAACTCGAGCTTGAACCCAGTCCCGTACATGGTTCCGATGGCGTAGTACGCAGGTATCAGCAGCAGGAGCGCGAGCGATGATGTCAGCTGCGGTCTTTTCTTTATCCTCGCCGAGAGATAGCTCATGATGTAGAGCGCGACACCCCAGGACAGTACCTGGAGCACGAGCGAGTCGGATAATGCGAGCGTGATCGCGTTGCCTGCCATCCATGAGGTGGAATCCCACACCTTGGTTATGTTGTCCAGGTCGAGGAATCTGCCGAGCGCTGCCGCGGCTTCAGAACCGAGCGCTGCGATGTCTGCCGGAGGCTTGTTGAGCTGCAGCTCTGCCTTGCCAGGCATGTACAGGTTCATCCTGAGCGGCATGTAGGCGCTGTTCTCCACGAGCCATACAGAGGAGAGCAGGAGTATCATCGCGACCGAGACGAGCGATATGGAGAGGCTGCGTCTCGAGCCGAAATGAAGCGCGCCGATCCCCATCCCGAGCATGCTTATCCATCCCGCGAGCGGCAGCCTGCCGAACGCGAACGGCGCGAGTATGAATATGATGAGCGCTGCGACGAGCAGCCAGTCGTCGAAGACAGTGAGCATCACCGCGGCGAGCACGAGGAGGTAGAACCATCCGAAGACCGCGGACTGGTATATCACGGCGAGGAATCCGGTCAGGCAGCCTGCTATCAGGCCTAGGGCAGGGTTCCTGAAAGCTATGGCAGCGCACACGAGCGCGAGCGCGAACGAGACGTAGATCGGGTAGAACGGGATCGAGGAGAGCAGCATGAGGGTGGCGATGAAGACGACGAGCGCGCTCCACAGCCCTTCGTTCTTCTGCGCAAGGGCGACGTAAGCCTCTATCTTCTGGACCGCCATCGAATTCTGCATGCCCTTGAACTCCTGCATGGGATTGTCTCTCGAAATATCATTATTAACCTACTGCAAAACCCGTCTGCTGCATTCTGATCCGTTCTGAGGTCGCACCTTCGCGGTGTCCGACCGGCGATCTTCTGAGGGACAGTTTACAGATTGACTTTCAGGCCAAGCTCCTTCTTGAGTTCGCGGTAGCGGTTCCGGATCGTGACCTCTGTGACGCCAGCGACGTCCGCAACTTCTTTCTGGGTTTTTTTCTCACCATGCATAGCGCTAGCGATGTAAAGCGCTGCGGCGGAAACTCCGGTCGGCCCTCTTCCGGATACGAGGCCTTTGCGCAGAGCCCTGCCTATAAGCTTCACTGCATCTTCCTGCACTTCACCGCCAAGCCGTAATGCAGTGGCGAATTTCGAGATGTACTGAGATGGATTCGTGAGCGGAACATCAACCTGGAGTTCGATTTTAATGAACCTATAGGCACGTCCGATCTCTTTCTTCGGGATACCGGAAGCCTTGGAGATTTCATCAAGAGTCCTGGGGATGCCCTGGATTCTGCAGATGGCATAGATCACCGCTGCCACCACACTCTCGATTAGCCTTCCTCTTATGAGTTCCTCCTTCACTGCCCTTCGGTAAAGAAGGGCTGCGCTTTCCTTTATGTTATCAGGAAGACCAAGTGATGAAGCAACCCGATCAAGTTCAGAAAGCGCGATGACGAGGTTCCTTTCCATCGAACTGGATATGGAAACCCGTTTATGCCATTTTCTCATACGGTAAAGCTGGGCTTGTTTCTTCGGGCTGATCTTGCCGCCACGGATATCACGGTTGTACTGGTCTATCTCAGTCACAAGGCCTTTGTTCGGCCTCATGAACTTTATCGGGGCCCCGCCTCTCGCTTTCTTTTCCTTCTGTTCACTGTCAAAAGCTCTCCACTCCGGACCCATATCGTGGATATTCTCTACGATGATAAGGCCACAGCTGGAACACAGCAGTTCACCTTTCTCATAATCACGGACAATACGCTTGCCCTTACATTCTGGACAGTTTAGTGGTGTTGAACCCATTGGAAATAGACTCCGCAAATTGCATTAGGATATACGCAGTGCGTATACATATGGTTACCGTTTTGCGGTCACATGGCCAGAATACGTTTTTACCTGATTTCTTGTCCGATAAATCCCTGACTAGTGTGTTTGTCTGCCGCAAAAAACAGCCTACTGCAAAAGCCTGCCCATCCTGGTGATGGCCTCGCGGAGCGTGTCCTCGGGCTGGTTCACGCAGATACGTATGAATGTACGGTGCCCGAAATCGCTTCCAGGAGACACCGCGATGCCCTGCTCTTCGAGCAGCCTCAGCGCGAATCCATCGGCGTCCTTCACCCCCTTCATCTCGTTCATCCGGGGATGCGTAGCGAAGACGTAGATCCCTGCTTCCGGCTTGGCGAAAGCGAATCCTGCTTTTGAGAGCGCCTCCTGCGCAGCGAGCGACCGTGCCAGCCAGACGCGTCTGTTCGCTCCGAGTATCTCTTCCTCATGCTCAAGGCACGCGATGCCTGCTTCCTGCACGAACGGAGCCACGCACGTGGCTGTGATATGGTTGAACGCGGTGAGCCTTTTCGATATCTCCTCTGGCGCGATGGCATAGCCGAGCCTCCAGCCTTCCATGTTGAACTCCTTGGAGAATGAGCGTACGCGGATGACATTGGTGCCAGTGTATCGCGGTACAGGCGCATCCCCGAACGCAAGCCCCCTGTACGCTTCATCGAGCACGACGATAGCCCCTTTCCCGCCAGCTTCTGCGATCGAGTCCTCGAGCATCCTGCTATCATATATGGTGCTCGTGGGATTTAGCGGATTGCAGATTATCACGGCGTCTTTTTCCGAGATTCCCGAAAGCCCGGAAAGGCCGAACGACCAATTGTCCTCCATCTTCGTGCCCATGATCTTCGTCCTGATCCTCAGCTGTTTCGCTGCGAGTCCGTAAGCAGGCCAGTATGGCGATGGGAAGACCACCCGCTTTTTCCCGAGCACGCTGAGCAGCCCGAAGATAAGGTGCTTGGAGCCTGGCCCCACGACGACATTTTCCATCGCGCATCCTTCGCGCTGCGCGATTTTTTCCCGCAATGCGCTTATGCCTGCCGATGACACGTATCCTGATTTGGTCCTCCTGATGCTCGCTGTCGCTGCCTCGACCGCTGCCTGCGGTGTCGGAAGGTTGGTGTCCCCTATATTGAGCCGTATCAGCTTCTTCCCCGCGCGCTCGAGAGCGAGCGCTTTCTCGGCAAGCTCGTAGAAACCCATGCAATCCCCTATTGCCCGACGTTCTTCCTCAGCCCTGCGAAGAACCGTTTCGCCTCCTCGTAATCCTTCGCCTTTATCACGTGCTTGAGGAATTCCAGGCGCGAGTTTATCTTGTCTATCTGCTTCACGGACTGCGTGTTGAACAGGATCTCAGCGAGCAGGTGGTCGTCCTCGGAGAGCAGGCCCTTGGCTATCATCCTGTGCTTAGCGAATGTGGTTCCCGGGACCGCCCCCTTGTCCATGCACGCGGCGAACACGAGCGATGCCGTGAATGGCGTGGTGAGCGAGTAGGCCATCATGGAGTCGTGCTCTGCGAACGTGTATTCGAATATCTTCACCCCGAGCCACTCGAAAAGCTTCCTGAAGAACGCGGCGCCCTCGGGGTCGGATCCTTTTATGATGACCGCGTTCTCTTCTTTCAGCGCGCTCATGTTGCCGAACGTCGGGCCGAACATGGGGTGGACTGACACGAACCTGTACCCCGCTTTCTTGTAATAATCTGGTATGTCCCCTTTGATTGAAGCAAGGTCGCAGATCATGCAGTCTTTCTGCAGCTGCGATGCAGCATCCTCGAACGCCTTCACGGTGTGCTGCAGGCTGACCGCGTTTATCAGCATCTGCGGCCTGAACGCTCCGAGGTCTTCCATGGAATAAAGCACCTTGGCCCTTATGGATCCTGAGAGCGAGCCGGACCTCACCGGATCCTTGTCATATACAGCTATCTCGTTCTCCCCGGCGAGCACGGCTGCCAGCCAGGAGCCCATCTTTCCGCATCCTATGATGGCTATCCTCATCTGCCCGCCTCCTTGTAGCATCCCAGGAACTTGTACATCGCCGTCTCTTCCCTGACCTTGCCGAGCATGTCAGCGACTTTTTCGTCGCTATCCGAGCCGAGGAAGTCGAGCAGGAAAGCGAATTTCCCAGGGTCTTTCCTTATCGGCCTTGACTCGATCCTCGTGAGGTTTATGCCGGCATCCGAGAAGATCTTCAGCACGCTGTACAGCGCTCCTGCCTTGTGGGCCGTGGAAAATATGATGGAGCATTTATCCCTGTCCGCGTTCTTCCCACATCCCATAAGTTCCGCCTTGCCCTCTTTCTCTCCGTCCTTCCCGCCAGCCTTATTCCTCGAAAGCACCACGAACCTGGTGCAGTTCGACTCATGGTCCTCTATGTCCTCCTTGAGGACCTCGAGGCCGTACATCTCCGCGCACAGCCTGCTCGCTATGGCGGCAGCTGCCTTGGGCCTCTCGTTCGCGAGCATCATCGCTGCTCCGGCGGTGTCGTAATACGGCCTCGGTTCGAGCTTGTTCCTCGCGATGAAGCCGCGGCACTGCGCGAGCGCCTGCGGGTGCGAGTACACGACCTTTATCTCCCGGTAATCCGTCTCAGGGAGCGCGAGCAGGCAGTGGTGGATGGGCACCTTCACCTCGCCCACTATCCGCAGGTCGGTCTCCACGAGAAGGTCGTTCACGGCCGTGACCGCGCCTTCGAGCGAGTTCTCCACAGGCACCACGCCGTAATCGAGCTGCCCGTTCCCGACCGCTTCGAACACATCGATGAACTCAAGGCACGGGACCGGGACGAAGCCCTTTCCAATCCGCATCCCCCGATCTCCCGCTTCTTTCACCGCCACCTCGCTGTAAGCGCCGTGCTCGCCCTGGAATCCCACGAGCCTGAGGTCTTCATGCTGGAGCGCTTTGGATTCGCTTATTATCTGTCCGAACAGCTTCTCCGAGAATTCAGGCCGTATCAGCCCTTTCGAATGCTTCCTGGCCGATTCAAGCACCTCCTTCTCGCGCACGGGGTCATCCACGCTCTTCTTCACCCTCCTGGTCATGACGGCATACTCCATCCGTTTGCCGAGCAGCTTGAGGATCTCCGAATCTAGCCGGTCTATCTTCGCACGCAGTTCTTTGAGTTCCATATATCCACCATGGTTTCGTGTTTTCAGTTTCGCGTTCCGAGTTTCGTGTTTTTCACTCCAGGCGTCATCACCCTGGGTATCCTCTGTTCGATGAGCATGAGGTCCGCAAGGACGATCGCAGCAACAGCCTCGAGCACCACCGGCACCCTGAGGGCTATGCATGCGTCGTGGCGTCCGTCCACGGTCATCTGCATCCGGTTCCCGGTCTTCAGGTCCACGCTTGCACCCTCCTTCTTTATGCTCGCAGTCGGCTTCACCGCGACCCTGAACACCAGCTCGTTGCCATTCGTGATGCCGCCGTTTATGCCGCCGCAGTTGTTCGTCGCTGTCTTCCCGGAGGAATCCAGGATGGCGTCGTTGCATGCGCTGCCGCGCATCCGGCTGCAGGCGAATCCTGCTCCGAATTCGATCCCCTTCACGGCAGGTATCGAGAACGCGGCATGGCTTATCGCCGACTCCGCGGAATCGAAGAACGGCTCGCCCAGCCCTGGAGGCAGTCCGCTTACGCGGCATTCCACCACCCCTCCGACAGAATCGCCGTCTTTCATGGCGTTCTCGACAGCTTTTTCCATCTCCATTCTCCCATCGCCTTTCTTCGTCTTCCCCGCGATCTCGGTCACGTCTGCCGCCACCACCACAGGCGCCACCATCATCTTCGCCACGACCCCTGCAGCGACGAGCGCGACCGTGAGCCTTCCTGAGAAATGCCCGCCTCCGCGGTAATCGTTGAAGCCGCCGAACTTCTGCCGCGCGACCAGGTCTGCATGGCCAGGCCTGGGCGTGTCCTTGAGCTTCTCGTATGAGGACGGATCCGCATCCTTGTTCTTGAAAAGTATCAGCACCGGCGCGCCGGTGGTCTTTCCGTCCAAGACCCCGCTTTTTATCAGCACTAGGTCGTCCTCCTTCCTCGCGGTCGTGCCTCTGGCCCCGCTTTTCCTGCGCTCCAGGTCCTGCGCGAAGTCCTTTTCCGAAAGCGCCAGCCCTGCAGGCACCCCGTCAAGTAGCGCACCGACGCACTCTCCGTGCGATTCGCCGAGCATGCTTACCCTGAATATCCTTCCGAATGTGTTCATTTTTTCACCCTTGGTTTCACCATCAACGATTCCAGGTCATCGAAGAAACCCGGATATGATTTCGAGACGCAGCCCTCGTCCTCTATCTCCACGCCGTTTTCCGAAGCGAGCGCAGCTATCGCGCCTGCCATGGCTATGCGATGATCGCCGTGCGGGTTCATCCGCCCGCCTTTGAGCCTCCTGCCCTTCCCACCTATTATCTCCATCCTGTCGCCGATGACCTTGATGTCCGCTCCGATTTTCCCCAGCTCCTCTGCAAGGACCGCAGCCCTGTCGCTCTCCTTGTGCTTCAGCCGCGATGCGCCGCGTATCACGCTCTTTCCTTCGCAATTGCACGCGAGGACCGCGAGCGGAGGGAACAAATCAGGACAATCGCTTGCGTCGAACTCGAATCCATGGAGTCCGGCGTGTTTCACCCTCGCGGTATCGCATTCATGTTCCACCGTGGCTCCCGCATCCCACAGTGCGTCGATTATGTAGCTGTCTGCCTGGGCATAGGCGAGCTTCCGGACCTCTACATCCCCGGCTATCGCCCCTGCCACCAGCAGGAATGCCGCTCCGGACCAATCCCCGTCTATCCTTATCTGCCTTCCCGCATACTCCTGGCCTCCGCCCACCTGGAATATGTTGATGCCCTTCTTATCTTTCTTCCGATCATGGCCTACCATGACTCCGAATTGCTCCATGACCGATATGCTCATGAAAACGTAGTCGCTGCTTTTGAGGTTCGAGACTTCGACTTCGGAATCCTCATTGCACAGCGGCAGCGCCATGAGCAGGCCGCTCGCGAACTGCGAGCTCACCGAGCCGTCCACTTTGACATTGCCACCGTGGATGGGCCCTTTGATCCTGAGCGGTGGGAGTCCTCCATCAGTTTCGCATCGGGCACCCAGCATCCTGAGCGGATCCTCGATCATGCCAACCGGCCTTTTCATCAGGGAACCTCTGCCAGTGACCGTGAACTGCCTGCCATAAAGCGCGGCTATGGCAGAAATCATCCTCAGGCATGTGCCTGATTCTCCGCAGTCGAGCGTGTCGGTTTTCGGTTTCCCTTTGCCACGCACCCTCACGCCTTCCTCGTGCCGTTCCACCTGCGCTCCAAGCGCTTGCGCCACTGACATGGTCGCGATCGCATCGTCGCAGAATGTCGGGTTGGTGATGAGCGATTCGCCATCAGCCAGCGCGGCTGCTATCACGGCCCGCTGCATCATGCTCTTGGACGGAGGCGCGTTCACGCTGCCTTCAACCGCTCCCGGACTCACGTACCTCATATAATATCCTCTCCGCGATCTGCTGCGGTGTCTTATCGTTTGTATCGAGCACCATGTCAGATGTCCCGGCATAAAAACAAAGCCTGTTGGCGAGCGCCCTCTCCAGCACCTTCTCTTTCTCGTCATCAGGCACGTGGAGGAGCGGTCTGGAACCGTCTCCTGCAACCCGTTTCACCATGGTGGAAGGTTTTGCCCAGAGCCACACGACGGTCGCATTACGGTCCAGGGTTTCGCGGTTTTGGGTTTTGAGTATGGCCCCGCCGCCGCAATTGATTATCATGTTCCTGGCTTTCTCCGCCGCCTTTATCTCCCTGGCTTCCAGCTTCCTGAATCCGGCCTCACCTCTGCTTGCGAATATCTCCGCTATCGGCTTGCCTGCTTTCCTCGCTATCTCCGCATCGATGTCCAGGATTTTCATGCCGGTCCGTGCGCTCAGTTCTGCAGAGACCACATTCTTCCCGCTGCCCATCATGCCGATGAGCGCAAGGTTATGTTTTGGGTTTCGGGTTTTGGAGTTTCGGGTTCTGCGTTTTGGGTTTTGGGTCCTGAAGTCCGATAGGACTTTGGGAACTTGGGGCAAGCGCCCCATGGTTCCGGGTTTTGGCATTGAATAGACCGCCTTCCGCATCGCTTCGAGCGGCGCCCGTTTCCCGGTGAATATCTCGAAAGCCTTGGCGCCTTGGTGGAGCAGCCATTCCCTTCCGTCCACCACAGTGCATCCGCTCTTCCTCGCATCGCGGACAAGCGCGCTCTCGGAAGCATAGTTCGCGTCGAGAACGACAAGCCGCTTTCCGAGGCACTGCGGTTTCACCACGCGCTCCGCGGTGCTGAGAGCGGACACGAGTATGTCGGAGTTTTTTATCGAATCCCCGATTTCCTCCATCGAGCGGGAACCGCAGCCGAACCTGTCAGCGATCGCCTTGGCTTTGGCAGCGGTGCGGTTCGCTATCACGACATCGGCGTTTTTCGCGAGAAGCGCGAGGACCGCAGCCTTCGCTGCCCCGCCCGCCCCGAGCACAACCGCTCTCCTGCCTGCGATCTCCACGCCGTTCGTGCCGAGCGCTCCGAACACGCCATCGGGGTCGGTGTTGCATCCGTATGCCCCGTTGTCCTTGAAAACAACAGTGTTCACAGCCCCGAGCTTCCTGGCTCCGTCGCTTTTTTCCCGGACGAGCTTTGCGAAATCCTCCTTGAAGGGCGAGGTGATGTTCATCCCCGTGATGCCCATCCCCTTAGCGCAGTCAAGCGCTTCCTGGGCGCTGTCCGAAGCGAGCCTCACATAGCACGAGTCCAGGCCCAGCTCGCTAAACGCTGCATTGTGCATCTCCGGGCTCCTGCTGTGCAGGATCGGTTTTCCTGTGACTGCGTAGATGCCGGTCATTTTTTCCCGCTCCCCCTACCCTGTTCCTTTCCCTCCTTTCCCCTGATCTCGTCCAGCAGCTTTCCGAGGCTCGCGGCATCCATCTGTCCTTTGGCGGTTTCCTTCCCGCGCTCCAGGGATGCGAGCGTGAACGGGCTTCCAAGAAGCGGCCCAGCGACCCGTGTTATCCTGCCCTTCTCTCCCATGCCGACCACGACTATCCTGCCTTCCCCTTCCCGCCCATCCATATCGAGAAGGCCCAGCAGCCTGGCATTGTCCTGCCCGGTGTTCACCATGCACGCGATTTTCGCTATGTCCGCTCCGCTTTCGAAGCATCGCTCCACTATCTGCCTGAGCTCCTCTGCCTGAGGAGTTCCATTATAATCATGATAGGACACGATGATTTTGCAGCCTTTTGACCGCGCTTTCTCCATGATCATTTTCCTGTAGTCTTCTCCAGAATCGATCTCAATGTCAACATAAGCTGCGCCGCTCCCGATCGCCATTGCCAGAAGCGACCCCCTCTCCTCATCGTCCATCTTATCATTCGGTCTGCATGTCGCTATGAGCCTAGCTGGCTGCGAAAGCGAGAATATATTTTCGACATCCCGGGCGCTGACCTGCTTCATGAGATCGAGCCTTATCTCTGCCATCTCCGCTCCTTTGACTCCTTTGAGCGCCCTGATGCATCCGTCCGCCGTCGCTTCCGCGATGCTAACACAGATCATCCACAACACCCCTGATCTCATCCAGGCTGATGCTCGCTATGCGCGCCTTCCCCAGGCCTTCAAGCAGCACCATCCGCACCTCGCCGCCGGACATCTTCTTGTCCTTTCCTATGGCTTCCTTGACGGCTTCCGCGTCCATGTCTGGTTTCGTGGGAAGACCGATGCGCTTGAGCAGCGAGCAGAGCCGCTCAGCATCCTTCCTCGCCAGCAGTTTCTTCTCCACCGAGAGGTTCGCTGCCACCACCATCCCGATGGAAATCGCTTCGCCATGCGGCATCTTCGTCGCCTTCTCCAGCGCGTGGCCTATGGTGTGGCCGAAATTGAGCTTCATGCGCTCGTTCCTCTCGCCCTCGTCAGCCTGGACGATCATTATCTTCACCGCGAGCGAGTCATGCACCACCTTTCTGATGGCTGCCTTGTCGAGCGCGAACGCCTTCTGCCAATTGTCTTCGAGGTAAGCGAACAGGCCGGGATCGCCTATGGCAGCGCTTTTCACAACCTCAGCAAATCCGTTCCTGAGCTCGGATTCTGGAAGCGTCTTCAGCAGGCTGAAATCTACCAGGCAGAACTCAGGCTGCCTTATGGTTCCTACGAGGTTCTTATACCCCTGCAGGTTCACGCCGTTCTTCCCGCCCACGCCCGCATCGACCTGCGCGAGGAGCGTCGTCGGCACGAAGCCGAAGCGCACGCCCCGCAGGTACGTGGAGGCGGCGAATCCCGTGACATCGCACACTATCCCGCCCCCGACACCTACGACGAAATCCGACCGCTCGAGCCCGAGTTCCAGGAACCGCTCGTATATGCGCTCGACAGTCGCGAGCGTCTTGTTACCCTCGCCCGGCTTCATCTCTATCATATCCACCGCGCCGAGCGCCTTCAGTCGCTGGCCGTATATCCTGTTGACATTGCTGTCGGTTATCACGGCTATCCTACTGTCAGCCCCGCAGCGCTCTTTCAGGCGCTCCATGTCGCCATCGAGAATGATTTCGCAGCTTCCAGTGGGTGCGTCGAGTCTCATCAGAGATCCCTCATGAACTTGTGCAGCTTCCTCACCTTCTTGGCCATCTCGGCGAACTGCGGCGGCGTGAGCGCCTGCTCCTTGTCGCTGAGCGCTTCGGCGGGGTTCCTGTGGACCTCCACGATGATGCCGTCAGCCCCAGAAGCCACGGATGCATAGCTCATGGGCGGTATCAGGCTTATCCTTCCGGTCCCGTGCGTGGGGTCGGTTATCACAGGCAGGTGCGTGAGCTCCTTCACAGCAGGCACCGAGCTCAGGTCCAGCGTGTTCCTCGTGTACGTCTCGAACGTCCTGATGCCCCGCTCGCACAGTATGACGTCCGGATTGCCGTCGTTGAGTATGTACTCCGCGCAATTGAGCCACTCCTCTATGGTGGAATACATCCCCCTCTTGAGCAGCACCGGTTTGCCTGCCTTCCCGACCTCCTTGAGCAGGGAGAAGTTCTGCATGTTCCTCGCGCCTATCTGGAGGACGTCGGCGTATTCGCACACCCACGAGACGTCCCTGGTGTCTATGACCTCGGTCACGATCGGAAGCCCGGTCTCCTCCCGCGCCTTCTCGAGTATCTTGAGGCCCTTGAGGCCAAGGCCCTGGAAGGCGTAGGGCGATGTCCTGGGCTTGAACGCGCCGCCGCGGAGCATGTCAGCTCCTGCTTCCTTCACCGCGCGCGCGGTTTCGAGCATCTGCTCCTCGCTTTCCACGCTGCAGGGTCCGGCGATTATCGTGAACCCCTCCCCTACCCTCACGTCGCCGACCCGGACGACGGTCCGTTTTCCGCTCAAACCGGCCAATTTCAGATTTTTCATGTCAAACAACCCGAAACATCAATCACTCTGGCTTCCATATGCATCAGAAAAACCCAGGGAAAAAAAGCTTGCGGTTTTTCTAATGACCATAGCTAAAGCTGAAGAAGCCGTACCAGGAATAGTTCGTCGAAGCTTCTCTGCCAATGGTCATCATTACCACAATTTTCCCTTTTCTATATTATTATATTAGAAAACTAAGTCATTATAAATCCTCGTTCCTCGTCTCCGCGTGAGCAGCAATCGTGCCAAGCGCCCGTCTAGCCGCTGATTGCACGTTCACATCCGTATCCCCCAGCCTCCCCTTCAAAGCAGTAACCGTCGGCTTCCAGTCATATCCTGGATGCTCCTTAGCAATATTCCCAAGCGTCTGAGCAGCCACCTTCCGCACATCCGAATCCCAATGCTCCAATTTCTCTAGCAAATCAGAAACAATTGGCTTCCAGTTATAATTCGGATGATGCTTAGCAATCTTCCCAAGCGCCTCAACAGCCTGATCCTGCACATATGGATTCCCGTCCAATAATGTCCAAGTCAAAGCATGGACAGCAGGCTCCCAAGCATATTCAGGATGCATACTTGTAATTCTGCCAAAGTCCCGAAGACTCGCGGTTCGCGTCATGACATCACCATTCGCTGTTCGCATCAACCCAAAAATAACTGTATTCCTCCAATCATATCCTGGGTGCTTGTCTGCAATTTTGCTAAGCACCGAACTAGCATCACTCCGGACGGATTGATTTCCAATCCCAACCATCTTCGCCAAGGCAATAACCGCCTCGTTCGGCTCATAATCTGCAATCTGTTCAAGCGCCCAACGAGTCTTGAAATCCGCTAACTGTCGGTCATCAATTTTCCTATTCCTCAACCTCAACGACGCAGCCAAAGCAGTGACGGTATAATCCCAGTCATATTCCCGATGTTTCCACGCAATCTTGCCAAGCGCCTCAGCAGCCTCAGCCCCAACATTCAGGTCCCTATCCCCCAGCGCCCTATTCAAAGCCGGAACAGCATCCCCCCATTCATATTCCGGATGGTTATCTATAATCTCGTCAAGCACCCAGCCAGCCGCTAATCGCCTATCCGGATTCCTACTCCTCAACGCCGAAATAAAGGTGGGAACAGTCCCCTTCCAGTCATATTCCGGATGATTATACGCAATTTTGCCAAGCACCCAGCCAGCTGCCAATTGCACCTGCCCATCCTCGCTCCCCAACGCCCCGATCAAAGCCATAACCGCAGGCGTACCGATCGCAACAAGCCCATCCCTGGTTGCCAATTGCTTTTCGCCATCATGATTTCCCAGCCCCTTCAACAGCGAATCTATGGTCTTCTTATCTTTCGGGCGGTCGATCTCTGGTGCGGGGTTCTGAACAGATTCACTTGATTTACTGGTCGTGACTGCTTCGCTCACGGGCGCGGGTTTAACTTCAGTGGAAATCGGTTCACTCATGGGCTTATGGTCGCACGAAAAAGAGAACGCCATGGCTGCTGCCGTAAAAGCTATCACTGCACCCTGTTTCATTCTTAGATAACGTGATCTCTGCATCATTACCACCCTCATCCACTATTTACTAAAGTCTGTTTTATAACGCTATCATTCGTCGTTCCAACTACTGCGGCACCGGACGGGTTCGTTCATGGTTCAGTTGTTTGTGGCGGGGCGCGGGAACAGACAAACGATAGCGAGCGGAAGCGGATGAAAGCGAACGGAAACCAGCGGAAATACGCGAAATAAGCGGAAATTTTTGATTGACGTAATTCATAAGCTCGTGGGATGTTCATCATGTCGGGAACGACGATTCGTTCCCGAGCATCTCAAGGTCGAAGCGTCCGATTGGTCGTCTGATAAAACGTCGATACGTTTTATGGACCACAAAACGAATTGTCGTTTTGTCGGTCGCAACGACCAATGGACCATAGAACGGTGCGCCGTTCTATCGGTCGACCTTGACATCCCACTCGCAACTATACGACCGTAACACCGAAATACCCCCTCTATTTACGAAGTTGGGATAGTTTTGCGGCCTTTGCAGGGTCGCCGCAGCGACCCTGGCAATACAAGTTGCCATGCAACTTGCATATCCTGGTGAATAAGTGGGGTATTTCAGCGAAATACCCCTCTCAAAACATCATAGCAGTCGCGATAAATGGAGAACAACGTAGATTTAAGAATTGCTGCGCAGAGATTATTACCAGAAAGAGGGGTTCACTCTATAGGGGAAAGGTATGAGGGGATGGAAAACAACTAGTAAGACAATCGGAAGCACAGTACTTGCTGGTTGGATACTTGTTGAAGCATTAAAGCCGGGTTCTACTGAAAGATATAAGCCGTCTTCAGAAGGGATTTTCACGGCTGATATTTTGGGAGCATCCTCAAATTCAAAAATCCCGAATTTAAAAATAGATGGAAAATATACTTGTGAGGTACAGGAAAAACTACAAACAAAACAGCGCACATCCAGCCATGGGAGCCAGTTCATCGCATCTAGTTTGAAATGGAATACGATAAACTTGACAATAAAGGTCAACAATGGATCCAAATCGATCACGCTTGTAAGTAATGATCCTGATTTTAACAAAACGCTCTCTTTTACATACCAGCAAGGAGGTGAGACGAGTTATCAGGAGGGCCATAGTGTTTTTGGATATCTTGCCAACAACACATCACTGATGTATAATAGCGATAGAATAATGATCATGTTTGATCATTGGTTTAGCGGATCGTCAGGTAGATCAAAATTCGGCACGTGCCAAATAACCCCAAGCAACCCACCTACAGACGGTCTTGTAAGGGGGGTTTTTATCAGGCCATGTGAGGGAGATTTCTACAAGGCATTTCCAAAGAAAAAGAATGACGCCGCTGTCACCAATGTCGCTGACGGAACTGTAGCCGGCGCCTGCAAGGATCTCAAGGACAGCGGTGTAACGGACGTTTTCCTGCCATTCAAGGTTGATGACGCGACGTATTCGCACTGCGGCCAGTATGGCGAATTGCTCTATAACAGTGCCCAGCATGCGGACAGGATAAACGCGAAATTCAAAGCCGAGTATGCTCTCGACTTTGATCCGATAAAGGCGCTCATGAATGCCTGCCAGGGGTTGAGATTTCATGCGTGGTTCCCGGTTTTTAATGATCCTTATGCAGCTACAATGGGCGGGCAAAAAGCAACTTTTGATCCTGTAACTACTGTATTAAAAATTCCCTCAGGTGTAACCACCTTTCAAAGTTCTGTTTTTGCTGATCCGGATAGACAATTAGTCATTTTTTATGAACTGACATTGTTGGATGAACTAGTAAAAGCGTATCCAGTAGTTGGGATAAATTTGGATTATATTCGATATGCGGATACACAACCGATAGCAGATGAATATGCTGCTTATAAAACACAAAATCAAATCACCGATAGTAGCACAATCACGTCCGTGGTGATTAATGCGACAGCTATAGAAAACTTTGTAAGCTTAGTGCGTCAGAGATTTCCCGGTCTTATCCTGTCGGCGGATGTCAGGGCAAGCAGTGGCGCGCGTCAAGGCGTGGGTCAAGATGGCATCCTAAATTCCTTAAACTGGATCATGCCGATGGAGTATAGTTATTTTGGTCTGGGTGGTTCAGACGATGTTCAAAAATGGGCGTCGGTATTAAAGTCAACATATCAAAACAAAACTGTTGTTCCTTTATTGCGTGGTTGGTTATGTAAAATAAATGCTGGTTGTGTTATACCTCGATTTGAAACCAAAGATACTTTTAAGGATCACCTTGCAGCAGATATAACTGCAGTAACGGCAATAGGGATACCAAATCATGGGGTATTTACCTATGAGGTATTATTGAAAGATAGCGGTTCGAAAAACTTAAGTGGTTTAAAACAAAAACTAGGTTGGTAATATGAAGACGATAATCGGTGTCTTGATTCTTGGTTTATTCATATTGCTATTCTACGCATCTCCTTTTTCTGAGAGACCACCCCGCTTACAATGCATTAGCTATCCCCATGACACTGCAGGCCCTGCGGGTGCCCAGACCAGCCCGGTTTGTGGTGGATTTATCGGTGGTAAAGACTATTCCTGGCCCAATTTTCCATTTAAGGATAATACAAATGAAAGGATAGAGTTTTGTAAAAATAATCTGAAAAATATCGAAGAAGAATGCGGATTTAATGTAAATTTTTTGTTAATAGAAGATTATATCCCCCCATACCCCCCTAATTTTTTTACATGCGATTATATCGGTTCGGGTAACTACAGCTTGGAGAATTTCGTATCAATAACCAGATATCGGGAGAATTACACTCCGCTTTCTTCTACTGACGGAGTTGAAGTACGAAAGATTGGGAATTCTTTAGTCTATATATCGCATCTTTCTGGCAATACTAGCTGTAATTTCAGTAGTTGGCCATCATAACTCCTTAACTTCTGTCGAACTTGAGAGCGCCAGAAGGCGTCCTACTGTAAAGCGCGGTTGAAGAGTTCCCAATTTCATCGATACGCCCCAGCATAAAGCACAACTATCCGGGTATGTTGAGGCTGCGTACCTATGCTGAGCAGAGGTGATTGATGGAAATCATGGACCTGATGACCTCCGGGCCGAAGAAGGTAAAATAAAAAATTGTTGGTATCGTCAGGGGTTGGAATGTCGTGGATACCCGATCAAATGGTTTAATTCCAGACATGACAAAAGATTTGCAGGCCGTAAAATCCGGCTCCAATGGATACGCGATTTTTACTTACGAAAGCTTTTTAGGAGCTAGCAGGGCAGGAAGCCTCAAGAAAATAAAGGACACGATGGGATACTAAATGAAACCGATATTCGTGATTTCAATTGTTTGTTCGATCGTAGTACTCATGTATTTAATCTATTTTTCGGAAATATTTCCTGCGTTTACAAACAGCATTCCAACCGAACCATACAATGCGTATTGGCATGCGAAACTAACCTTTGGTTGTGCCAATTGCCTTTCTTATCTTTTCAGATGCATCAACAATTCTGGAGCCGTATATTATTGGGTTCAAACTGGAGAATTTCAGTCTTACAGTGAAGATAAGTGGTTCGATTCAGATGGTACATCACTCTGTAATGTAACTTCTCGCTTCGATGATTGCAGGGCGCCGTCAGGAGATGCAGCTATCAGATGCCAAAATAGGTACATAGGTTGTCCATCAGAAAATATGTCGTGCAGTATGATTCTTGGCCGTGGTGCACTTCATTGAGGGGTTTCAAAACCTGCTTGGCAGCGATAATTCTACCTCCCGAAATGCTGGGCGGGGCATTTCAATTCTACGAATTGTGGCTATTAAACAATTGGGTGATTGCCCTTCAACCTTCCGGAAACATCTTTCGAGAACGATGCGATTTCCGCAAGCGCCTTGTCCTCTTCCCCCGGATATCCCGAGTAGATGTCCACGATCCTGCTCCCGACGATCACGCCATCCGCCCCAGCCTTCGCGTATTCCGCTGCCTGTGCCGCGTCCGACACCCCGAAACCTATGACAACCGGAAGGCCAGTGATCCGTTTCGCCCTTTTTATCAGCTTGATCGCGTCATCCGAGACATCCTTCCTCGCTCCAGTGGTGCCGAAAGTCGAGACAGCGTAAAGGAAACCGCTCGCCCTGGCAGCTATCCTTTTCAGGCGTTCGTCCGGGCAGTTCGGGGTTATGAAATAGACGAGGTCGATCCCTGCCGCTCTGCACCCCTCGTGCAATTCGTCGGATTCCTCCAGCGGAACGTCCGGCACTATCAGTCCGTTCGCGCCGGCTTTTTTCGCTTTTTGCAGGAAGTTGTCGATCCCGTTCGCGAACACGAGGTTGTAATATGTCATGATATATACAGGCACTCCGATCCCGTCCTTCCTGATCCGCGCAAGCGCTTCGAACGCCTTGTCCGGGGTCATGCCGCCATTGAGCGAGCGCACGGATGCTGCCTGGATCGTTTTCCCGTCTGCGATCGGGTCGGAAAAAGGTATCCCCAGCTCGATCGCTCCAGCTCCGTTCTCCACGAGCGTTCTCACGAGCCTGATCGTGAAGCGGACATCGGGGTCGCCGCAGCATACGTAAGGCATGAACATGCTGGATGATGATTTCATTTTTTCCCTCCTGCACCCTCGCCCTCATTCATTATCCTCTGAACCTGCTCGACGTCCTTGTCCCCGCGCCCGGAAAGATTGATTATCATCATCTGGTCCTTCCTCATCTCCCTGGCCAGTTTCATCCCGTACGCCACTGCATGCGCGCTCTCGAGCGCAGGCATTATGCCTTCTGTCTTTGACAGCACGCTGAACGCCTCGAGCGCCTCCTCATCGTTGATGGTCACGTATCTCGCTCGGGCAAGGTCCCTCAGATGCGAATGCTGCGGCCCTACGGCAGGATAGTCGAGGCCGGCAGAAACAGAGTGGGTGTCCATCACCTGCCCGAACTTGTCCTGGAGCAGGTAGGTGCGCATCCCATGGAGCACGCCCTCCTTCCCCTTCCCAGTGAGCCTAGCTGCATGCTTCGTCCCGTCTCCGCCTGCTTCGACTCCTATCATCGACACCTCCTTCTCATCCATGAACGCATGGAACAATCCTATGGCATTGCTTCCTCCACCGACGCAGGCCACAAGCGCATCCGGCAGCCGGCCTTCAGCATCCATTATCTGCTCCCTGGCCTCATTTCCGATCACTGACTGGAAATCCCGCACTATGGTCGGGTAAGGGTGGGGGCCGAGGGCAGAGCCTATCAGGTAATGGGTGTCCTGGAAATTCGCGCTGTAATCCCGCATCGCGTCGTTTATCGCATCCTTGAGCGTTCTCGATCCGCTTTCGACTATGTTCACCTTAGCTCCCAGCAGCTTCATCCTGAAGACGTTGAGCGCCTGGCGCTTCGCGTCGGTCGAGCCCATGTACACCTCGCATTCGAGGTCGAAGAGCGCTGCAGCGGTCGCAGAGGCGACCCCGTGCTGGCCCGCGCCGGTCTCCGCTATTATCCTTTTCTTTCCCATAGCCTTGGCGAGAAGCGCCTGCCCTATCGTGTTGTTTATCTTGTGGGCACCGGTGTGGAGGAGGTCCTCCCTCTTGATGTAGATTTTGGCCCCTCCAACGCTCTCGCTCAGCCTTTTCGCAAAATACAGCGGCGTCGGCCTGCCTGCATACTGCCGCAAGTAGTATTCGAATTCCCTTCGGAATCCCAGATCGTCCTTGAGCTCCGCGTATTTCTTCTCTAGCTCGGCAAGCGCAGGCACCAGCGTTTCCGGCACGAACTGCCCGCCGTATCTCCCGAAATACCTGTTCATGCCGTGCCTCCGCTCTTGAGTTCCCTGATCTTCGCCCCGAGGTCATCCGCCTTCCATATCGCAGTCCCTACGAGCGCTCCGCTTGCGCCTGCTGCTTTCACCCGCGCGACATCCTGCGCGGTCTTTATCCCGCTTTCGCTGATAAGCGGCCGGTCCACCCCGCCAGCCTCGCTGATGATCCTCTGCGTCCTGCCCAGGTCCACTTTCAGCGTCGTCAGCTCCCGGTTGTTTATCCCAAGGATGTCCGCTTCGGTCTTCATGGCCTTCCTGAGCTCGTTCGCATCATAGCTCTCCAGCAGGACCTCGAGCCCCTCTGCATGGCTAGCATCGATCAGCGGCTCGATGTCTATCTTCATCCGCTCTGCGACCTTGACCACCAGCAGGATGCAGTCCGCCCCGGATCTCCGTGCAGCAGCGATTTGCTTTTGCGAGAAAATGAAATCCTTGAAAAGCACAGGAAGCCCGGCTTTTTTCGCAAGCCGGACATTGGCGATGTTTCCCCGGAATATCTTGGGCTCGACGACCACTGATATCGCATCAGCGCCGCATTCCCTGAACTGCCTCGCAGCCCTCTCGACGTCTATGTCTATGAAGCCATATTCGCCTGCCGGAGACGCGTGCTTTATCTCTGTTATGAGCGTGAACTGGCTTCTATCGATTTTCTTCCTCAATGATATTTTCTTGGTTTTCTCAGTTTTCCCAGTGGTCTGGAAGTCCGTATCGTAATACCCTTCCTCCAAGCTCCTTTTCGCGTTCTCAATGAACCTGTCGAGTATGTCCATCTTTTCACCCGCCGAACTCCCTGACCATGTCCAGTTTTTTCATCGCCGCTCCCGAAAGCACGGCTTTCCTCGCGAGCCCTACCCCTTCCTCCATCGTCTTTGCCTTGCCCCCGACGTATATGGCGGCTCCGGCATTCAGCAGGCAGACATCAAGCGCGCTGCCTTTCTCCCCTCTGAGCACCCCCAGGATGATTTTCGCGCTTTCTTCCCTGTTTTTGACTACAGGTATGGCCCTGTCTTCGAATCCGAAGTCTTTCCCGTGGATCTCATACGTTCTGATCTCTCCATCATCAAGTTCGCTCACCCTGCTGCTGCCCAAGCCCAGCTCGTCCATCCCCTGGCTGTGCACCACGAGCGCTCTTCCGGTTCCCAGCCTTTTCAGGACGCTGGCGAATTTCTCAGTGAGCCTGGGATCATAAACCCCGATCAGCTGCGCCTGCGCTCCGGCCGGGTTCGTCAGGGGGCCAAGGAGATTGAATATGGTCCGTATCCCGAGCTCCTTCCTCACCGGCATGATGTTCTTCATCGCAGGATGGAAGAACGGCGCGAACATGAACCCCATGCCTGTCTTTTCAATGCACCTCTCGACGTCTTTGGGCTCCAGCGCCCTCACGCCGAGCTGCTCGAGCACGTCGAAAGAACCGCAGCTGCTCGATACCGACCTGTTCCCGTGCTTCGCGATCCCGACACCTGCTCCGGCTGCGATGAATGCTGATGCGGTGGAGATATTGAACGTGCCCTTGCAATCCCCCCCTGTGCCGCACGTGTCGACAAGCTGCCGGATGCGGGGATGTATCCTCACAGCCTGCTCGCGCATCTCCTTTGCGAAAGCCGCTATCTCGCCCTCGCTTTCGCCCTTCATCTTCAATGCGACCAGGAGCGCTGCTGCCTTGAGCTGGCTCATGGAACCGTCGATCATCTGCCGGAGCGCCTGCCCGGCCTCCTCTTCGCTCAGATCCTCTCCGCCCGCCGCTTTCTGGAAACTGTCCATGTTGCCCATGCCAATCAAAACCTCAAAACCCCAGGAAATTACCCAGGATCTTCTTTCCGTCCTCGGTCATTATGCTTTCCGGATGGAACTGGATGCCGTATATCTTAAGCTCCTTGTGCGCCACGGCCATGACCTCGTTGTCGTCCATGCTCGTGGCCGTGACCCTGAGGCAATCAGGGATGTTCTTTCCTACCAGGGAATGGTAGCGCATCACGCGCAGGGGGTTCTTGATGCCGCAAAAAAGCCCCGTTCCCTCGTGCCTGACCATGCTGGTCTTTCCGTGCATGGGCTTTGCAGCCTTTTCGACCGAACCTCCGAAATGCAGGATGATGCCCTGGTGGCCCAGGCATACGCCGAGTATGGGCGTGTCGTCGGTAGCGGCGAGGATGTCCCTGCATACCCCGAAATCCCTGGCCACTGAAGGGTGCCCGGGCCCTGGAGAAAGGACGATGGCCTTTGGCCTGAGCTTCCTCACGCCTTCCAGGTCTATCCCGTCGTTCCTTCTCACGACCGGCTTTTCGCCCAGGTCGCCGAGGTACTGGTAAAGGTTGTACGTGAACGAGTCATAGTTATCTATTATGAGGATCATCGGCCCACCGTCAGGGCGTTCATCAGCGCCCCCATCTTGTTCTCCGTCTCCCGGTACTCCCTTTCCGGAACCGAATCATAGACGATCCCCGCCCCTGCCTGTATGTACGCTTTTTGCCTGTAGGCGAACAGGCTCCGGATGGCTATGGCGAAATCGCAGTTGCCGTTGAACGAGAAATAGCCGACCGCGCCCCCGTACGGCCCCCGCCTGGTTTTTTCAAGCTCCTCGATTATCTCCATGGCGCGGACTTTCGGCGCTCCGCTCAATGTTCCGGCAGGGAACAATGCGTTGAACGCGTCGAAGCAATCCTTCCCCGGAGCGAGCTCGCCGCTGATGTGCGAGCCGAGATGCTGGACATGGCTGTATTTGTGGACCTTCATGAATTCCGACACGCTGACCGAATTGAACCTGGCCACCTTGCCGACGTCGTTTCTCGTGAGGTCGACGAGCATGAGATGCTCCGCCTTCTCCTTCTCGTCGTCGAGAAGCCTTTTCTCGAGCATCCTGTCCTCCTCAGGCGTCTTTCCCCTGGGCATGGTACCGGCGAGCGTCGCCGAGCTTTCGATCTTCCTGCCTTCGACGCGGACAAGATTCTCCGGGCTCGACCCGATGATTTTCCTCTCGCCGAAATTCAGGTAATACATGTATGGCGACGGATTCAGCTGCTTCAATATGTTATAGAACCTGAGGAGGTCGCCTTCATAGGGGAATTCATACCTTCTCGAGAGCACGACCTGGAATATCTCGCCCTCGCTTATCCTGCGCTTGGCTTCCCGGACCGCATCCTCGAATGCATGCTCATCCATGTTGGTTTTGGGTTTTCCGCTGTCGAATGGCCCGAGGAACACGTCCTCCCCGGAAAGCCTGAGTATCTCGTCCGACCTGTCGGCCCCGTGTGATATGTAATGGACGCTCCGGTCGCGATGGTCGTATGCGATGCAGTCCTCGAAGATCCCGAACTCGAAATCAGGGAACTTCGTCCTGTCCTTTATGGTCTGCGGGATCCTCTCGATCTGCCGGACATAGTCGTACGAGAAATAGCCCACAGCCCCGCCCACGAAACCCTCGCGCTCGATTTGATGGAGCGGGATGTTCTTCGCGAGATCCCGGATGGGCTCTTCGCTATCCGCCTCCTCCCCGTCGACCGAGATCGTCCTGCCGTGCGCGCTGATTTTTTTGGAAGGGTCGAATCCGATGAACGAGAATCTCGCGAGTTTTTCGTCCCCTTCCATGGACTCGAGAAGGAACGAGTGGTCGTACTCGCGGTTGAGCAGCGAGTAGAGCTGGTAAGGGTTGATGTTGAGTTTTAGTTTCTTGATCATCATATCAGGTCACTGGTTTTAATTTAGCAACAATGATATATTTAAAGCTTTTACGTACAAAAGTGTACCTTATGTACCCTATCCTGGAAGATGCGTTCCTACGCTATCCGATGCGCACGAAGGTCGCCGAGCTTCTCCTGAGGCAGGGCATGCGCGTCGATAAATCCGGCAGGATATTCTCAGGCATCGTCGAAGTCTCACCGGTGAAGATCGCGCGCGCTTTAGGGGTCGACAGGCGCGTCGTGCTCGAGACCGCGCAGCTGATCTGCGACGTACCGGAGCTGTATTCCATATTCAGCGGCCTGGAGCCTACGGCCTATATACGGGGCGTCGCGAGGCATCTCGGGTTCGAAGTCATCGAGATAGAGGCAGAGCCGCACGCGAAAGGCATCGTGAGCGCGGTGACAGGCATCATCGCGGCGGCAGGCATCAGCATCAGGCAGCTCGTCTGCGACGATCCGGACATCTACCCGAACCCGAAGCTGACCGTTGTCCTGGAAAAGCGCCTTCCTCCTGCTGCCTTCATGAAAATCAGGGAGCTCAAGAACATCAGGAAACTGTCGATAGAATGAGGGTCATCTCTCCACCCTGAAGTCTGGTTCTATCCTTCTCCAGTTCATGTTGGTGAATTCCCAGAGCGTTTTCGTGGTCGAGTCATAGACGAGACTATTCTTAGACGCTATTTCCTTAGGCCGGTCTATCTCGATGAAGATGAAGCGCCGCATCCAGGGGATATCGTTCCTGAACGGGTTGCGCTCGATGATATACGCGCGCTCGCGCTCGGACTTGGTTTTCTCGCACCACGCGATGATCCGGTCCTTCTCTTCCCTGGTGACCATACTGTCTCTTCACCCCAGTCTATTATATATTTTCGCGGGCATTCGGGATGCGGTGCTGATTTGGAAGAGCGAGCCCCGATAGTCATGGTGCCTTATATCCTGCCTGTCATAGCCATGCTCCTCCTCTCATACGCAGTGCTTGTCGAACCATATCATCCGGTTGTGACCGATAATTCGTTCCGGTTGTTCAGCAGCGGAGGGGCAGGGGCAGGCGGTGCTGTCCGGGTGGTTTTCATCAGCGACATCCATGACTCCTATGACGACCCCGGTTATATCTCCGCGGTGGTGGATATGGTAGATTCGCAGCAGCCGGATCTCATCCTCATCGGGGGCGATGTCGTGGGCGGAGAGGCGGGAGTGGGTGATTTGAGCGCGCTCGCGGGCCTGAAAGCCAGATACGGCGTCTTCGCTGTGCTCGGAAACCATGATTACCACCGCTGGGGATGCGGCGATCTCGCGTTCGCGGACAAGGTGGCAGGCAGGCTCGAGGGGATGGGCATCACTGTCCTGCGGAACGACCACAGGCTGCTCGATATAAATAACAGCCGCTTCGCGCTCGTGGGCGTGGACGATCTCTGGTCCTGCAGGAGCGATTACGACGCCGCGGCAGCAGGCATACCTGCGGACATGCCCCGCGTGGTGCTCGCACATGAGTCATTATCGGTCGCAGGCAAGGCGCTCGAAGGCCGGAATCTCGTGCTGTCCGGCCATACCCACTGCGGCCAGGTGCGGATACCGTTCGTCACAGACGCGATTGTCCGGTATCTCGGTTTCGGGAACATCACAGGCGGGCGGGCGCGCCTATCGGATGACGACGAGGTGTATGTGACCTGCGGCGTCGTTCCTGGGGGGATTCGTCTCTTCGCCCCGCCGGAAGTGAGCGTCATCGAATTGACCGGATGACTTGCCTGGCTTCCGTCCGCCCCCCGCGACATCACAACCTCCAATCACCCCGGCTCGCAGCCGTTAAACCGCGCAACCGTTATGTTTTTATATGTTCTGTTATCATATTTGATAACAAAGTGAACCAAATGGATGAAATAATACGTGCATTCAGGAAATCCGGCAGGGCTGCTTTCAGGACCAGGGAATATGGCGCCCTGCTCGGGAAGCGGGGCTACGCGAGGCTCGCGCTCCACCGCCTCAAGCTGCGCGAAGAGATAATCTCCGTGAGAAACGGCTGGTGGGCGTTCCCTGATTCCGTGCCTGAAGCCATAGCCTGCGAGGTGTCAACCCCCTGCTATGTCTCATTCCATTCAGCGCTGTTCCTGCATGGCCTGACCACGCAGGTCCCCAGGACCATACAGCTTGCAGTGTCCCGGCAGGCAAGGCGATACGTGATCGCAGGGGTTGAAGCAAAGGAATATAGGATCAAGAAAGCGTCCTTCACGGGTTTCCAGCGAAAAGACGCGCTTCTTCTGGCTTCCCCGGAAAAGGCGGTTGCGGATTCCCTGAATCTCCCACGCGCATGCCCGGACGTGGTGCTTGCCGAAGCGATACGCGGAATTGACAAAGAAATCGTGGAAGGCATGCTCGTAACAGCAGCGGCGAAAAAGCGATTGAAGAGGTTGATATTGTATGCTGAATCGGAGCGAACTTGACAGGTATGGGCCGCCGGGTTTCCACCTTGCCCAGAAAGAGAAGGATTATGTGCAGCATTGGGTTCTCTCGTTCCTGTCGCGTTCGGGTTTCGGCGGCGTGTTCAAGGGAGGGACCTGCCTCCAGAAGGTTTTCGGCCTTCCGAGATACTCTGAAGACCTGGATTTCACCCTAGATGGAGCGGACGCTCCTGATCAAGATTCCATGTCCGCTTTCCTTTCTTCAGCCGGCTTTTCAGGGTTCTCATGGAAAAACGAAAGCAGCCAAGCATCCCAAAGCGCGAAGCTGCGCTTCCGCGGGCCGCTTTACAACGGCTCCACGATAAGCGAGGGCACGATCCTTCTGGAATTCAGCAAAAGGGAGTCTGTCCTCCTCAAGCCCGCACCATTCATGATAACCGCGCCTTACCCAGACATCCTGCCATACCAGCTCCGCATAATGGAAAAGGACGAGATCGCGGCTGAGAAGTTCCGCGCCATCCTCACCCGGAATTCCGCGCGGGACCTGTTCGACCTGTATTTCCTGCTCCATCAGGAAGCGAAGTTGCGCAAAACGCTGGTGGGGAAGAAGCTTTCCTGGTACAAGCTGGAGTTCGATCACCGTACTTTCGAATCAAGGGTGAAGCAGCTGCAAAAGATATGGAAGCGCGAGATGGAAGCGCTTACTCCGAACCTGCTGGAGTATGATACGGTTGCCAAGGCGGTGCTCTCCGAAGCGAAGGCATTGTCGTGAAAATCACGTTCACCGCGTGCGTCATATTCACGCGAGCCTGGCGAATCCCGATCCAGTTTCCTTCCAGTCGATATTCCTGAAGAACGCGCTTATGTAATCCGCTTTCTTGAGCCCGTAATCGGTCATGTAAGCGTGCTCGAACACGTCCATCACCAATACCGGGGCGCAGCCCGAGGGGTGTCCGACATCGTGTTCGTTCACCCAGCAGTTGAAGAGCCGCTTCCCAGCGGGATCGTAATACAGCACCACCCATCCAATCCCGCGCATCGCCCCGATTGCCTTGAAATCCTTCTCCCAATTCTCGAGGGACCCGAAATCCTCGATGATTTTTTTCGCGAGGACAGAGTTCTTGTCAATCGCGACGCCTCCTTTCCTCAGGTTCTTGAAATAGAGCTCGTGCAGCCTCATGCCGTTGAACTCCCAGCCGAACCTTCTCTTGAGCTCTGCGTAATGCGGCGTGGCCGCCTTGTCCTCCTTTGCGAGCGCCCCGAGCGCGTCGATGACCTTGTTCGTATTCGTTACATATCCCTGGTACAGCGTGAAATGGTTTTTCAGCAACGTATCGCTGAACCCTTCCATGCCAAGCAAGCCGTCGAAATTTTTCGCTTCATATACCATCCAATCACCCCAGAGTTTTACAATCATGTAGCGTTCCTATCCCTGCCTCTTTATGATCTGCACGATGTCCCCGTCATCGAGCGTATGCCACAGCCCCACGCGCTGCGGCTGGTGCTTCACGCTCGTTCCCCACACCAGCGCGTAGCGGAAATCCTTGCGCAGGTCCCTGTGGAGCTTCTCGCACATCTCTCCGACATTGGTGCCGTTCCGCACCACCATCGGATCCGTCATGTCCGCGGCCTCGCCCTTGCGTTTGGTGAATATGTGGATGAGGTTGAGCTTGTCGTATATCTGCCTCTTCAGCTCCTCTATGCCGGTCCCCCGCTCGGCCGCCACCGGGACGTGCTGGAAAGGCAGCTTGGGCAATGCCTTCACGAGGTCGGCCTTGCTCAGGACATAGACCGCGGGGATGTAAGCGCGGTTCCCTTCCACTGCGTCTATGAACTCGTCCACTGTTATGTCCTGGTGGAGTATGACATCAGCATTGAACATGCCATACTGGTTGAGGGTTGCCTGTATCCCCCGCTCGCTTATCTTCGTGATCGGCACTGTGTGGTTGATCGTTATACCGCCTTTCATCGCCTTGCCTATGGAGACGCGGGGCCGGCTGGCGTTCACCCTGATGCCGAATCCATAGAGTTCGGTCTCGATTATCCTGCGCTGGTCAGGGTGATTGGCCTCTATCATGATGAGTATCAGGTCCGCGTTCCTTGCCACGGAGATGACCTCCCTGCCGCGTCCCTTGCCGTCTTTCGCGCCTTCTATTATCCCAGGAAGATCGAGTATCTGTATCTTGGTGTTGCGGTAGCTCATGGTGCCTGGGATGCATTTCAGCGTAGTGAACGCATAGGCGGCGGTCTTGGATTCGGCGTTCGTCAGCTTGTTGAGGAGCGTGGACTTGCCGACGCTCGGAAGGCCGATTATCGCGACCGTGGCGTCGCCGCTCTTCTTGATGTCGAAGCCGCCTGCGCTCGCTCCGTGCTTCCTGGGCGAGAGCAGCTCGCGGCGTATCTGCGCGATCTTGGACTTCAGGATCCCGATATGGTACTCCGTAGCCTTGTTCTTCTGCGTGCGGCCGAGCTCGTCCTCGAGCTCTTTCAGTTTCTCCTGGAGTCCCATAGCGTATCCCGTTTTTGTCGGTCTTAACTAGCGCTATATAGGATGTCGGCTATTTTATCGCTTCCGCTGCTTCCTCCCTCCGAATCTTCCAGTTCCACTTGAGTTCTTTTACTTTGTCTTCGTCTATGTCTATCTTACGCCAACTTTTCAAATTAGCGTCATGTGGAGTTTCTTCCGGATCCGAGATCCTGCATGAGCCTCGCACTGCAAATCTCAGTGACCTTGCGTAAGGTTGCAGACCTGATATCGGAATACTGCGGTTCACCATCGAGCATTTCTTTGGTGGTGGCCCCTTTCGGAGTGAGCACAAACCATTGGCCGTCTACCGTCTCAAGACCCGCATACCCTCTGGCGCAAAGCGTTCTCATCGCTTCTATCGTACGCTCGGTCCCGGTCTCGCCCAAAGCCGATAATGTGGCGAGGTCTTGCCTGCACAAGGACAAGGCGAAAATATAAGCCACCTGTCGTAGGTCGAGGTTTTCTGTCGGATCCACGTCGAAACGCAGACCGATTCCAACCAGCGTTTGATACAGTCCGTAAGATATGCCTTGCCCAAGCAATCCCAGCTCGACCTTCCGATAACTGCCCCTATGCCGGAACGTGTTGCCGCCTTTGGTCAATTTCGCATCAACCAAAGGCGTAAAGAACGGGAACTTCACGGCGCGCACCCGTAATTCCGCATCTCCGGATATTTGAAAGGCATCGGCTCGTTTGACTAACATGCAGGCTTATACTTGCACAATACACTTTTTATCTCTTTATATAATAAAAAGAAACCCGGCATGCGCTCGCAAAGCCCTTAACCATAACCTTAACCGTGGAGTTTCCCGAACACCGAACTCGAGCAGCTCGGTAAAATAAAGAAATTCAAGCGGGGGCGGGGCAACATCATAAGGAAACTGGAAAGCTGAACGCGATCCATCTGCAGAAAGCTTTAAATATGTGTTAGCACATAATGCAAATAGGTGGTAGAAATGACTAATATGACATTATCTATTCCCGAAGAGCTCTACAGGGAAATGATGTCGCATTCAGAGCTCAAATGGAGCGATGTGGCCCGGCAAGCCTTCGAGAAGAAGGTACGTGAGCTTCATTGGATGGACGAAGTGCTCAAGAAAAGCGAAGTCAGTGAAGAGGATGCTGAAAAAATAGGGCACGGCATAAAATCCAAGATATTGGAACGGTTTTCCAGATGAGGCTGATCGTCGATACGAATCGCATCATCGCAGCATTGGTCAAAGACGGCATTTCCAGAAAAATCATCCTGCATTTTGAGGGAGAACTCCTCACGATCGGGTTTTCAAAAAAAGAGCTCGGAACCCACGGGGACTACATACTCAAGAAGGCGCATATATCGGAAACTGAGTTCGGGTTGATCATGGATAAACTTTTTTCAAAACTGACTGTTCTCGATGATGGTGTAGTCGAGAAGTATATGGAAGAAGCAAGGGACATCATGGAAAAAATCGATGCGGCAGACACGCCATTCATCGCAGCGGCGTTAGCGACAAAATCTTCTCTATGGAGTGACGATAAGCATTTCAAAAAGCAATACGCGGTAAAGGTATTCACTACGAAAGAGCTAATCGCCGAATTGGAAAAAAGCAGATAGTTTTTCCATGAAAATTCTCTCCTCAATCCAGTCTCTTCAACCCTTTCCACCCGAAAAACGCAGGGGGAGAAGCGTCTCCCCCTTCATTTTCCACGCTCCTTTCTGATTCCCCCTCTCATTCAATCTAATCTCTTCAATCCTTTCCACCATGATTTCGGCTCCATCATTTTCATCTGCGCATGGAGCTTCTTCGCGCTCGCGGTCCTTAGCCGCTCGCCTATGGTTTTTATCCAGCTTTCCGCTCCCTTGTATCCTATGGCAGCGTATTCCTTTGCCTGGAACGCGCACTCGAGGTAATCCGCATCCTTGAGGATGGTCTCCTCGCGGTCGGAGATACGGAGCGCGCTCAGCATGGCGTCCTTGAGCCCGGGCTCGAATCCCGCGATCTGGTCGCGCTCGACCTTTCTCTCCAGGCCCTCGTCCACTCTTATGTATCTCGCGGTGATTTTATTCAGGTCAAGCAATCTTGTCTCATGCATGTCGTGGAAGATGGCGGCAGTGCAGATGCGGTTCGCCGAATCTTCGTCGCATCCTTCCATCCTGGCGAGCACGAATGCGAGGACCGCGGTCCTGAAGGAATGGTCCGCCACGCTCTCCGGGTCGGTTATCCCTTCGGTCCACCATCCGCTCCTTTTCACGCGCTTGAGCATCCCTGCCTCGAAGATGTATCTTGCGACGGATTCCATGGAAGCCACTCCCCCTGCACATTTTTATCTTGTGGTTTTTTATCTCCAAAGGAATCTTCCAGCCAGCAGGCCGGCAATAACGGTGAACACGAATATCAGCAGGACATATACTGCGGTTTCCTTGTTGCCCATTATCTTCCTGACGACAAGTATGCTCGGCAGGGAGATGACCGGGTCGGCAAGCATATACGCAAGAAGCGGGCCCTTTGCCATGCCCAGATCCAGGAACATCCTTGCCATAGGGACTTCCACAAGCGTGGGGAAGTATACAAATATTCCGAAGAGGACCGGTATCACGACGGCAAGTAGAGAACTCTGCCCCGTATAAGTCGGAATCAGGTCAGGCGGCATGACGACGCGGATTATTCCTGATGCAAAAACGCCTATGAGAAGCAGGGGGGCGATCGTCTTGGCGAAACCCCATGTTTCTTCCATCCAGTTGTGTATCTCTTCCTTTGTGAAATAACGGGACGAAATCCACCATGTGAGAATGATCAATCCTGCTACAGCAGGGTATTTGACGGAGTCCTCACTGATCCTCGTACCGACCAGCAGGATGCCAAGGAGGGCGCCAAAGAGGTAGAACAATCTCTTGGAATCCGTACCATCCGCGTGTTTCTTGAAAGCTTCCGCGTTTTCATTTTTACCGTCGTGATCGGATATTTTCGAGATAGTATATCCTATGATGACCGCGAATGCTATGGAGAAAAGTATCCGGGCAAGGGCGAAATCCCATCCGATGAGGCTGCCGGTATATAGAATGGCCATTATGTTCGTAGCCGGAGCCGTGTAAAGGAAAGCGATTGCCGGTCCTATCCCAGCCCCTCCTTTTCGGATGCCGGCAAAAAGAGGCAAAACAGTGCATGAACAAACCGCGAGGAGAAGGCCGGTGACTACCGCAATAGGATAAGCAATATACTTCGGCGAGTCTTTCCCAAGGTAGGGGAGAAGCTTATCTTTGGGAATCAAGGCAGCCATCGCCCCTGCGATGAAAAAAGCAGGTACCAGACAGAATAAGGTGTGTGCTAGGACGTAGTCATAAATAGCTGCAAGACCTGCCAACAGCAATAGCGGCAAATCCATCAGACCGCCTTGCTTTTGACGAGGCTGATAAGATACTCGCTGGTCGGAAGCATCCCGCTAAGAATCACTTTTCCATCAAGGACAAGCGCTGGAGTGGAAACAATCCCCATCTCAGCCATGCGGCTGACGTCGTATATATGCTCAACATCCGCTTTGATGCCCAGTTTCGATATCGCTTCCCTGACCCGCTTTTCCAGTTCCATGCATTTGCGGCATCCGCTCCCGACGACTTCGAATTTCATGTTACCACCTGCTTATCTGGTCGAATACCTTTTTTCCGAGCGGCGAGAGCGAGTACAGGCGTTTCACCCCTTCTTTGCGCATATCCGCAAGCCCTGCTTTGCGCAGGACCTTGAGGTGGGATGAAACAGTCGGCTGCGTCTTTTTCACCACGGCAGGCAGAACGCAGGCGCAGAGCTCGCATCTGCGTAACGCCCGTAAGAGAGACAGTCTCGACGGATCGGCAATCGCCTTCAAAATATCGACTTTCACGAATATTGGTATCTGTCTATATATTTAATCATTCTGTTCAGCGTGCATCGGATGCAGGTCCTGAATCTCTGACATTGGTCCCTGCGTCTCTGGCGGCGACTGGCGCAATCGTCGTCTCGATGGTGTAAGCGCATCTTCCCTCCAGGTCTTTGCGGGTGAAAAATTCGGTTCCAGCCGTAGGGCCCATCGCAGCGACTTTGATGCGCATGTCTCCGTTTTCATCCTGTTTATTCGGTTGGGAGAAGAATCTGACGGCGACCAAAGCGTCGATATAGTCTCTCTTCACAAGGATCACCGGCCGGTTCTCCGTGATCATCCTTTCTATCATGTCTGGATTGCAGCCCGCTTTGATCACGAACCTTGGGTGGAACATCCTGCCATCATCAACACTCCAGTCACGTCCGAGGGCCGCGAATACCCTGGTCATGATATCATGCTGGTCAGTGCTTTCCGGAATGCTCCCTAGCGCTTCCGATGCCATCCTCTCCTGAGGGACATCGTATCCAAGGGAATTGAACACCATGGATACCGGGGCGGTCCACATTCCGTACTTGCCTATCGGCACCTGCATATCAGGAACTCGATTAATTTTGGCCCTGCACATGTCATGGTCATCCCCATACTGGCACTCTGGAGGCAATGCCTTTGTCTGGTTCTCTTCTATTTCGTTGTCCTCCGTCCTCCTATAGGTCTGGTTGGTGGCTCCCAGCCTTCGCGTCGGAGTCAAATCGGTGATCCTTACCCTACCCATGAAACGCATCCCCATGAACTCCATCTGGTTGAGCAACCTGCTCATGCCGATCGCCGGATCGTTCACTCCGATTTGCTCGATGTTCTTCCCGAACATGAAACTCCCGTATGCCGCGGAGGTGATGACCATAGCATGGTTGTTGGTGCCGATTATGACTGGGTTGTTCGATGCGAGGTCATCCACGACAGCATCGACAGAGACGATCATATCCGGTACAACCCCGGATCTGAACCTCTTTCCATCGTCATCCGTCCATTCCCGCGAGAGGTTCCTCCATATCTGCTGTATGTCGCCAGGCATGTTGACTATATTATTCCCCCACGTTTCCCGCACTATCCTCTCCTGGCTTACCTTGAAACCATGAGCCTCGAATATCATGGATATGGAAGCCGCCCAGCACCAGTTCGACCCTATCTGTCTCTGCGCTCTGGGAACAGGTGCCATGCTCACGGTGCAATGCTCTCCCATCATCATGGGAACGCACTGCACGTTCTCGTTTCTGCCTGCGCCTGTGCGGGATGGGATGGGGAATGGTTGGGCAGAAACTGGTTGTGATGCGAGTAGCGACACAGCCACAGCGCAAGCGCCGATGGCCCTAGGCATGTGACTTAGCAGCCCGTGGTGCATACCCGCATTCTCTTTCATGGGCTCTGCGAGCGGCAATCCCATCGGAGCTTTCTTCGCGCAAGCAGTCTCTCCCCCGGCATCTCTGGTGGCAAGTTGTTTCATGTTCCTCGTTTTGTGGCAGTTCCAATAAAAAAGATGCCTATGGTCATATAAAAATTATAGGTGGTGTGGCTGCGACAGTCATCCGCTATAATAAATTTTGCCGTAGTGTTCCATCACATGGTCGCACACCTGAAAGCCGCCCTCCGCAAGGAGATGCTCGCCAAGCGCGATGCCCTCTGCTCCCTGGACGTCGCTTCGTCGAGCGATGCGGTGACGGAACGGCTCATCTCCAACCAGCGTTTCATAGAAGCGAAAACAGTCGCGTTCTACATCAGGAAAGGCAACGAGGTGGATACGGAAAGGATGATCGGCCACGCGCTCAGGCTCGGGAAGAATGTGCTCGTGCCGGTGACAGACGACCACAAGATAACCTTCGTCCGTTTCCGCTCCTTCACGGATCTCCGGCCTGGGAAATTCGATATCCCCGAGCCCTCGGAACACGAAACCCTGAACACAGAACCCGACGTGGTGGTCGTTCCCGGCGTGGCCTTCGGACTATGCATGCACAGGCTCGGCTACGGCAAGGGGTACTATGACCGCTATCTCGCATCATCCCCGGCCTACCGTATCGGTATATGCTACGATTTCCAGGTAGTGGACAGGCTGCCGAGCCACGCCAACGACGAGCGCATGGACGAGATATTGACCGATAAAAGAGTAATAGCCTTATAAAACTGGGATACAATTGCAATCCAGGTGACCAAATGGATTTCAGGAGATCCGTGAAATGCTCGAACTGCAATGGGGAAGCGAACGTCAGCATAGCGAGCGACCTCGAGCTCAAAGAGGTCGTGATCGCAGGCAAATGCAGGTGCGGCGCCACGCTGCAGATGACCTACAATATCGTGTCAGGCGCTCCGCCCAATTCTCCAGTACCGCCCGAACCTCCGGAGCACGAGCCGATAAACATCGACGAGAGCCTTTTCGGTGGCGGCGGCGACATCCCGAGCGACACGCTGCGCGACCTCATGGAAGAGTGAGTTCCGCGACTGTTTCGACCACCTGGTCGGGCACTATTCCTTTCCCGATATCCTTCTTCTTCGCGTTTCCGCTCAGGACGAGCGCTGATCGCAACCCGCACGCCTTGGCGAACGTGATGTCCGTGTCGAGCCTGTCCCCGACCATCAATACTTCCTCGGCCTTGAGGCCATAATCCTTTTTCATGATCTCGAACGCGAACGTGTTCGGTTTGCCGACCACATACGGCCGCTTCCCTGAGCAGAACGCGATCGCCTCCACGATGGAACCAGAGCCTGGCATGTCTCCGGTTTCCGTGGGATAGACGTGGTCCAGGCTCGAGGCGAGGAACGCCGCACCTTTGCGGAGGTTCATGTGCGCTTTTGCGAGCTTGTCGTATGTGAACGCGCGGTCGAGCCCGGCAGCAACGACGTCTGCCTCATCAGCGGTCTGGATGCCCAGCGCAGCGAACTCATCGTACATGCCCCTCTCGCCCACGAAATAGACCTTCTTGCCCGAGTGGTTCTGCCTTATGTGCCTCGCGAGGAGGTATGCTCCGCTGATGATTTCGTCTTTCCTTGCCTGGAAACCCATTGCTGAAAGCTTGGCAGCGATGCCCTCCCTGCTTTTCGTCGCTGCGTTCGTGATGAAGAAAATCCGCTTCCCCTGTTTCCTGAACCTCTCGACCGCTTCGGCAGCGCCGGCTATCGGCGTCTTCCCGAGATAGAGCGTCCCATCGAGATCGAATATGACCGCCTTTATCATGGTTTTTTATCATGGCGCCCCGCTTATAACATTATGCGGGTCGCGGTTCTGTTCTCAGGCGGCAAGGATAGCACCTATGCCGTGGGGTGGGCGCTGTCGCAAGGATACGAGTCGACACTCCTCACAGTCAGCCCGCCGGAATACTCCATGATGTTCCACCATCCGAACATCCACGCCACGAAACTCCAGGCAGAGGCCATGGGCCTGCGGCAGGTCTTTGTCCAGACGACGGAAGAGGACTGGCGCGGAAAGCTCGTCGCAGCGCTGAAACAGCCCAAGGCCGAAGCGATCGTCACCGGAGCGGTCGCGAGCACTTATCAGAAGAGCCGCATCGATGCCATCGCGAAAGAGCTGGGGGTGCCATCGTTTGCGCCACTGTGGCATGCGGGCGAGGATAAGATGGGGGAGATGCTCAGGACCATGGAGATATATGTCTCAGCTGTTTCGGCAGAAGGTCTCGGGCCAGAGTTCCTTGGCGAACCTCTCGAAAAGCTTATCAAGGCCAAAAAGCCGAACGTCCATCTTTTCCTGGAAGGCGGGGAGGGGGAGACGTTCGTGACGAACGCCCCCTTCTTCAAGAAGCGGATAAGGATAAAGAGATGGAAGAAATCGTGGGACGGCGTGCGGGGCGTGGCCGAGATCGAGGAAGCCGTGCTCGTTGACAAGCCACATCAGCGTAGCGTCTCATCGCATTAGTGCATCATTCTTCGGCCGCGTTCAGCTCCCACCGTAGCACTGGTATCCCTTGGTTCTCCATCCGCCGCTGGCGCAGGTCTCGGATGATTGTATGCCACTGCATTTCGTGCCTTCCTGGCACCACATGCAGTTGCTGCCTGTCAAACAATCAGCGCAGTTCGTTTTCGAGCTGCACGATGTGCCGCCGACAGGTGCCTGGCACCCCTGCTCTGTGACTGACCAGTCGGCTTTCTGGCATGTGGCATCGTTCTTCGGGCCGTTGGCATCGCCGTAGAAGCAGGTGCTGCTCGTTTTGCACCAGCCGCATCCTGGTTTGGCTACGCACGCGCCGCATGTGGGCGTGAGGGTCGCACAGTCCTGCTGCGACGTCGCCGCCTTCACCCCGCTTGCCGCGTTCCCGCCTCCTTCCGTGGTATTGCCCGCATCGACTATCATGCCTTCGCCCGTAGGCTCGGGCGTCTTATTCACTGCGGCATTGCCTCCAGCGCCGTTGGTATTGTTTTGGGGAACAGCGACGTTCCCGCCGCTCGCTGGGCCGCCCGCGGGTTGCTGGGATGTCTGCGCGCATCCTGCGAATACCAGCATGGCCATCAGGATTCCGGCGAATATGATTGAGAATCTCATGTCATCAACCCCATCACTCACGCTTCTCACCCTACTCCTTATTCTTCCTCTTCCTTCTTTCTTCCCCATAGCTATCTCTCATAGCTTATGTCCGTCTCTTTCCCGTTGTCCTTTATCCAAACCCCTTTCTTATCTGTTATCGAGCCTATGATGCTCGCTTCCACGCCGTGCTTCTTGGAGATGTTGATCACTGTCTCGGCGCGGTCCTCGGGGAGTATGATAGCCATGCCTATCCCCATGTTGAACGTCCTGTGCATCTCGATGTTGTCCTTCACCTTCTCTCCTAGCGCCTTGAAAACGGGTTTCGGTTCAGGGAGGGCATCGAGCCTGTAGCCCACGCCCTTGTTCAGCCTGGTGAGCTTGGAGAAACCTCCGCCTGTGATATGGGCGATGCCGTGGACGTCGCACGCGTCGATGGCCTCGAGCACCGTGCTTGCGTAGATGCGCGTCGGAGCGAGCATCTCCATGCCCCATTCCTTGATTTCGAGCGCCTTCCTCGCGAGCGTGTAGCCGTTCGAATGCAGGCCCGAGCTCTCGAGCCCGACGATGACGTCGCCCCGCGCTATCTCGTTCCCGAGCACGAGCTTGCGCACCCTGCCGACCACCGTGAACGTCAGGTCGAAGGGCCGCTTGCCTCCCTTGATGATGTCGGGTATGAGCGCGGTCTCGCCCCCGACTATCGCGCACCCGCTCTCCTCAGCGCCCTTGACAAGGCCTTCCATGATGCTCGAGACGAGCTCGTCGTCCTCTTCCGCGAGCGCTATGTAATCCACCCCGACAAGGGGCTCGGCTCCCACGCAGAGGATGTCGTTGACAGACATCGCGACCGCGTCGATACCGACAGTGTCGAACTTGCCCATCTCCTGCGCGACAAGAAGCTTGGTCCCGACGCCATCCGTGTGGATGACCAGCTTGTCGTTGTTGCACTGGAACAGCCCGCCGTAATGCCCGAACACCGGGAGCGGCTCGCCATATCCCTTGCGGAAGGAGAACGTCGATTTTATCCTGTCCCAGATGTCTGCCTGCATCTTCTTGACATGGCCGACATTGACCTGGTATTTCATGACTACGTTTAACGCTCTACGAATTTAAAAAACAGTTCGGTGGTTCGCCCTGAGTCAAGGCCAAGTTTATTAATTCTTGTCCGGCTTATGCCTGTGATGAGATCCATAAGCGGTTTTTTCCAGTTCGCCAAGCGCGTCCTGGGCGCGGCCAAGAGCGGCGGCCTGGGAGAGACGGATTCGAAAAAACTCGACAGGCTCTTGGAGCGCACAGGCAAAAGGAACGCCATCATAGCCAAAAGCATCCTCTCGGCCATGAGCGCCGGCGGCGCGAGCGAGCGGGACGTGTCGCGCTTCGGGGAGATGCTCCAGTCAGCCGAGCTCAAGATAAGCAAGGACAAGGAGCCGTTCACGAAAAGCGAGAAGGAGGAGCTGCAGGAGATATTCAGGCGGGCGTACATATCCACGCGGACCGCACGGTGGCTGTCCAGCCAGATCGACGGCCTCCTCGCTGAGCAGATAAGCGAAGTGATCTCAGGTTCCAGGATCGTGCCTTCCAGGAAGGTCGTGCGTTTCGAGCATGAAGAGGAGAAAAAGAGGATGAAGGTCTGATTTCTGCCTCCTGGCAGAACGGGGATTTCGCATGAAGATAAAGCTGACGCCTGAGCTCTCATATATAATCGGCCTGTGGCGCAAATCCAGGTGCAGCGAAGGCATAGGCGTCCAGGGCTCGCTGGAAGTGGCAGAGACGTTCTCGCAGGAGGTCCTGGAAAAGGGCCTCACGACATCGGACAAGCTGCTCACAGGGGACGAGAAGGTCTTCTTCTATCACACGGCATACAGGAAATTCTTCCAGCAGGTGGAGGCCGAGCAGCTCGACCGCTTCAAGTACATCAATGAATACGCGGCGAGCTACCTGGCAGGCATGTTCGACGCCGCAGGCTCGATAGACGAAAAAGGCGTGGTCTCGCTGACGCGGGCGTCCAAGCAGGACGAGCTGATGCTGCTGCGGCTCGGTTTCGTCACAAGGAGGAGGTCGGACCGCCTCATCATCGAGCGGCCTATCGTGTTCTTGACATTCATAAGGAATTACGTCAGGATATTCAAAGGGCATAGGGTTTTCGAATACATAAAAGAGAAAGAGAAAAAATGAACCTATCCGGTGCCGATCAGGCCGCTTTTTTGCGGGGCGCGGCTTCTTCCACCTTGGCGTATTTAACGGTATAATTCGCTTGCAGTTGTGCTTTCCTGAGGCCGTCCGCCAGCAATCTCAGCTGTTCTTCCCCTTCCACCTTGATGTCCTTGCCTTTCACCTGCCTGGTCACCGTCATTCCCTCGGGCGCTTCACGGAGCGCTTTCATGAAATCGTCGACCTCTGCGATGGGTTTTTCAGACACTATGGTGTATGCCGATATCTTGCCCTCAGGATTCTTCGGGCTGACCTTTTTCGAGTCGTAGACAGCCACTGTGTATCTGTATGCCTCTCCCTGCTGCGACCTCCTGAACGCCTCTATCTCCTCCGGCCTGTTCGCGTGCGCGTATGCGGCGATCGGGCTGCCTTTCATGCGCTCTTGCGCCACCCGGTCTTCCTGAGCTCCCCTTGCGATGCGCTGGAGCTTTTCGTTCAGGGTGTTCCCCTGGGTGGGAGTGAGCCTTCCTTCCCCGACCAGGAATCTGACGTTCTCTTCTATGTTGCGTGCAGCCAGCAGCGGGTCGTTCCTCGACATGATGTTCCCGAGGCGTATCCTGTCGCTCGCTGTGAGCGGATACTTATCGAATATCTCCTGCGCCCGCTCCAGGGCCATCTCGGCGTGCTTGTCTGCTGGTGTCATAGCCACAGAAACTTCTGACCACCCCAGTCTCACGTTCGGCTGCGGGACTGCCCGTCTCTCCTCTTTGCGCGGGATGGCGCTCGCCACATACGACTCATGCTCTTCCCGCAACTGCGTGTTGAACGCCCCTATGTCAAGGCCCTTTTTGTTCGATGATATATTCGAGAACACGATGTCGTTGAAGCTAGACCAGTTTATGCATTTGGTCCATTCCACGCCCTTCTTCCATTTGTCCGATTCCATCCAGCCGTGCGCCGACATGAATTCAGCCGGGCCCATCCCCTGCTGTTTCGCGAAGGATTCCACCTGCCTCAGCGCCGTTCCCCTTATATTGTCCAAGAGCTGCTGCTGGGTCTGGCCCCTCTCTTTATCAACGCTTAATTCCGCTGCAGAACGTATCTTTTCAGCCATAAAATTCCCCATACTACTTCAATCTTTAGTATTTATTAAGCTTGCAAATCCTTATGTCCGCATGGAGTTTTCCAAACCTGACGCTTTCGCGAAGCAGATAGCGATATACTTCAAGGACGGCCAGAACCAGAAAGCGTACGATCTCGCCAAGGAATTCGCCATGAAATACCCCGGAGAGCTCCTTCCCCGCGTCCTGGTCGCAGAGGCCGCGTTCCGCATGGGAAGGTTCGCGGAGGCTAAGATAGAGGGATACAAGGCGCTCAGATACGCCACTTCGGAAAGCGACCTCGTATTCTGCACCCTGGTCTACTCCTCGGCATGCTTCCAGCTCAAGGACTATATCGAAGGCTATGACACGCTTAAGCGCTCGTCGAAGGGGAAATTCATAGAGGGGATAGAAGAGGCGCTCCTCATCTTCTCCATCGCGATGGACGACGAGCAGAAGGCCCTGCGCCACATGAAGAACCTCATAGTCCTCAACCGCGAGAAGGCGCTCGAGTTCATGAAGATGTACGCGTCGCACCTGCCGCAGAAGTGAGGGCGACGGGCGCTTGATGGGCGGTCTAATAGATTTATAACCTCTTTTCGAGACTAACCAACCGGGATGCATTGACATGAGAATCCTTACCATACATGCTGATTACATCGAGGTCGAGCCGAAGAAGCAGGCGATAAAGGACGCCGAGGAGCTGAAAGTCAAGGGACCGGAACGCTTCGACGAGGTGCTCGTGGTCTTCACGGCTGTCGAGGACGGGGACGAGGAAGCTGTCATGGCGGAGCGCCTCGCAGAGGAAGCTGCCAAGGTGGCTGAGCAGGTGAAAGCCAAGAGCATACTCATCTACCCGCTCGTCCACCTGACATCCAAGCCATCCAAGGCATCGGTCGCGAAGGCTGTCGTCATCAAGGCAGAGGAGCTTCTCAAAGCAAAGGGCTACGCATCCGCGCACTCGCCCTTCGGCTGGTACAAGGGATACACGCTCAAATGCAAGGGCCACCCGCTCTCCGAGCTCTCGCGCGAGCTCCATGGCGCAGGCGCCGCTACCGTCTCGCCCAAACCCGGCGAGGTCGAGGCGGTGTCGAAAAGCCTCCAGCAGGAGAACCAGCTCAAATCGCGGTTCTATATCATGGACCTTGACGGAAAGCTCCATGACGCGGACGGGTTCGATTATTCCGGATGCCCGGACCTCCGGAAACTGGCGACCTACGAGACCAAAAAAGTCAGGGCGTACGAGAAGGAGCCGCCGCACATAAAGATAATGAAGGAGCACTCGCTCATCGATTACGAGCCAGGCTCGGATTCCGGCAACTTCAGGATCCTGCCCAAAGGCAGGCTCATGAAGAAGATCCTGGAGCGGGCGATCACGGACTGGTGCATCAAGGAGGGTGCGTTCGAGGTCGAGACGCCGATCATGTACGATTACGAGCACCCCTCGCTCAAGAAATACCTCAACCGCTTCCCGGCGAGGCAATATGTCGTCATCAGCGACGAGAAGAAGCTGTTCCTGCGATTCGCGGCCTGTTTCGGCCAGTTCCTGATAGCGCACGACATGGTCTTCTCATACAGGCACATGCCGCTCAAGATGTTCGAGCTGACAAGGTACAGCTTCAGGCGGGAGCAGTCAGGCGAGCTGGCCGGCCTCAAGCGCCTGCGCGCGTTCACCATGCCGGATATGCACACCCTGGCCTCGGACATGGGGATGGCGAAATCCGAGTTCGAGAAGCAGTACGACCTGGGGCTCGAATGGAACAGGATGATGGGCCTTTCCACAGAGGTCGCTTTCAGGATACAGGATGATTTCTTCAACGAGAACAAGGATTGGTACCTGAGCATGGTCCGCAAAGGCGGCAAGCCGATACTGGTGGAGATGTTCAAGGAGCGCTACGCGTATTTCATCACCAAGTTCGAGTTCAATTTCATAGATTCCATGGACAAGGCGAGCGCGCTCACGACAGTGCAGATAGACGTGGAGAACGCGGATACCTATGACATAAACTACGTCGAGACCGACGGCTCGAAGAAAAGGCCGCTCATACTGCACGCATCCATCAGCGGAAGCCTGGAAAGGGTGATATACGCCCTGCTCGAGGCCGAAGCCATGAAGATGGCTGCGGGGAAGAAGGCGATGTTCCCCGTCTGGCTGTCTCCGACGCAGGTGCGCGTCATCCCTGTAGGGGACAAGCACAAGCAGGCCGCCACCCAGGCGATGCTCGCGCTCGATTCAAGGGAGGTACGCGTCGATATCGACGACCGGGACGAGCCGCTCGGGAAGAAGATACGCGACGCGCAGATGGAATGGATCCCGTTCGTGGTCGTAATCGGGGACAAGGAGATCGAGTCAGGGAAGCTCGCGGTCAATATCAGGCAGCGCGAAGGCAAAACGGATATGAAGAAGGACATGTCGAAGGAAGAGCTCGCAGCGCTTGTCGAGAAGGAGAACGCAGGCAAGCCGTTCGAGAAGCTCTCGCTCCCGAAGGAATTGTCGAAGCGTCCCATCATCTAAGATGATAATATGACGTGAGGCGCGATGGATGCGTCATAGTTATCGTCATCATCGTCATCCGCCCATTTCCGCCCTGGAATCATTTTAAACATTCCGTGCTATTTCTGCCTTCTATGGCGGGACCAGTAGCTTCCATGATTCCAAGCCCGAGGCTGGGCGTCACGCAATCCCAGCTCAGACCTCCCCTCCAATCCCCGCTCCAATCGCAGGTCAGCGCCAGCGCTTTCTCGAACAGAAATCTCGTCGAATACCGCATCAATATCTGCGGCACTCCTTTCTCCACCTGCATGCCGGAAGGCAGCTCTTTCGATGAGATAATGCGCAACATCGTGAAAGAGCGGGGCGGTTTTCTTCTGGAGGTGGAATTTCCAGGCATGGGAAAGGAGATCGTGGGCATCAAGATCGGGAACATCTTCCATGTAGCAGGAGACCCGTCCAAAGTCGCGAGAGCGGATTATTCCGGCTTCGATGACCCTGAAGCCATGCGCAGGATGGCGACAGACGCTGCCAGGACCTCGCAAGGAGGCTTCCATTTTTTCGTCGGAGAGTCAGGCATAATGGTGGGCGTGGACCAGAAAGGCAAGATGTCCCTTCTCAACGGGAAAGAGACGAAAGGCAGCAAAAATATCAACGAGTTCTCGTTCAAACTGGTTTCCGCTGATTTCGACCCCAGCAGGGTGGACGAGTTGCGCACCGAGAGCGGCATGAAGGTGATGATGAGCGATGATGCCCGCAAGAAGATCTCCGGCGCGCATGCAGAGATGCGCGAAGGCGACCTGGACACGTCGTCGCAGGTGCTGCTTGTCTTCAACAAGGATAGCGGCAGGCTATTGACCGCGAGCGAATTCGCAGAACAATTCATGGTCGAGGGGTTCAAGGCGCCCCAGTTCAGTACGCCTGACTACACATCCATCGGACTCGAGACGCTCACAGACGGCGGGAAGGTGCAGGCACCGATGGATGGTTCGAGCTATTATGTGCCATACCTCCTCATCAGGACATTCGATGGCAGGATGTCCGACAATCTCCAGGTGCAGACCTATCCGCTTCAGGATGTCCTCGCAGCTCCTGGGCAGCAGATTTCACCGAAGGAGAGGCAGGAGGATTCCGGAATATTTTTCATGCCCTCTATCCAAGCGGATCACGCCCCTCAGAATCAGGGGATAAGAACCAATAAAACCCTCCAAACCGACGAAACCAGCAGAACCAGTAAAACCCAAAACGCTGAACCCGAAACCAACGAACCTTCCCCTGTCATGTCGATGCGTCCTGCATCCATCCCGCATCACAGCAGATCCTCCTCATTCCCGATCCGGAAGACGCCATGCATCCAGCCTGGCTTCGGTTTCCAGATGCCCGCAGTGGCCAGCATCCGCAAGTCAGTCCCCAAAAAAATCAATGCCAAGCCCGTACGCATCCCTGAAAAAAATCCGCTCGTGGCGAAACCGGAAAAAAGCAGGAGGGTTGCGGCAGGCCGGGAGAAGGAGGGCCTGGTTTTCCAGCCGATGCTGAAGCCAAAGCCGAAGGCGCTGGAAATCGCTAAACAGAAAGAGGTTCGTCGATCAGGCGTGGCCCGTGCCAAAGCCAGGCCCAGGGCCCAACCTGAAACTGCTAAAAGAAAGGCGAAGAAGGCTCCTCGCGCTCAAAAAGACGAGCTGCTTCAGAAGAAGGGGAAAGCGAAAAAGAAGATAGACGCTCAGGTCGAGATGGGCAAAAAACCGAAGCTCAAGGCAGCATTGCTTGGAAAGACCGGGAAACATGGGAAGCGGGAAGCAGGGATCGAAAAGCAGATCGGGGCGAAGGCCCGGGAGAAGAACAGGATCAAAGAAAAACCTGCGGTCCAGACGCAGAAACAGGTGAAGGAAGAGAAGGGCGAGCTGAAAAAACCGGCCGCGGCCAGGAAAAAGCCAGCCAAGGATATCGCAGATGCCCGCTCCAGGTCCGAAACCTCAGGAAAATCCAGAAAATCCGGAAAACCCGAAACACTCCAAGCAAGAAACTCGAAGCAGAAACCCGAGCAGTTATCCCTGAACGCGATGCTCGGCATCTATGCTTTCAGCCGGAAACAGAAACGCCAGCCTACGCGTGGAAGAGCATGGGCACGAAATTGATTATCAGGAAGAACAGCATCGTATAGCTGATCGCCTTCACGAGCGTCTTGTTCTTCACATTGATGTCGATTATCCTTCCGCCGTCGAACAGCGGCACCGGGAGTATGTTCACCGCGCCGACCACGAAATTGAGCGAGAGCGCGAGCCCGAGGATCATGTATATGAAATCCATGCCTGGCACCTTGAAACGCGCCTGGAGACCGGTCCTGGTCAGCGGAACGAATGTGATTCCCGTCTTCCCGTCTCCGTTAGTCGTCTTGGTGATGTTGCCGAAGTTGGTGGCGAACTCCACGCTCGCGTTTTTCGGGAGCGACAGGTTGGTGTAGTTGACGAGATTGACGTCGCTGCCGTTTATCCTGTACACTATGGTGTCAGGCGCCATCCCGCTCTGGACGAGGTATCCTGTCTCGCGCAGGCTTTGGGTGGAGTAGTAGAATCCCATGAAAAGCAGGAAGAACATCATCGAGGCGAACAGGTTCGCGCTCGGGCCTGCGACCAGCACCCTGGTCTGCTTCCCGCGCTCGGTCCGCTCCAGCCTCTTCTCATCCGGTTCCACGAACGCTCCGACAGGTATGATGCCGAAAAGGACGATGCCCGAAGACAGGACAGGCACCCTCGCTATCCGTGCGAGGATCGCGTGCGCGCCCTCGTGCAAAGCCATGACTATGGCGAGCGCGATGACGCCTTCCAGGAGCGGCAGGTTTATGCCTGGCAGGAGGAACGTCCCTCCTGCGCTGGTGGCTGCTATCGCATTGGTCCCGAAGAATATCGTCTTTCCGAGCGCTGCGAGCACCACGGCGCCGTACATCACGATGCCGGAGATGATGAACAGGAAAAGCCCGCCGAGGAGCAGGATGGCGAGCATGACGATGCCGAGTCCGTCGCCCCCGTTGATCGCGGCCGACTTCTCGATGGTCCCGGTCTTCATCACCATTATCAGGAAGGAGAGCGCGACCGGAGCCACGAACGTGGAGACCAGGATGAGGCAGACGAACCCGGCGATCACGCTCGGGAGCGAGGCGTTCTTCCTCATCATCACCACGCTCAGGAGGCCGTACATCATCGTGCTGCCCGTGTCAGCCATGAAATTGAATTGCTTCTCGAGTTTCGCGAGCCGTTCGATGAGCGCGATGCCATGCCTGCTCTTGAGGAGTATCAGGCCGAACTCGCTCGAAAGCTTGTATCTTTTCACGAGATACTTGCTCACCAGGACCATCTCGATTGCGACGAGCACGAACTTCACGAGCCCGCTCACCGGGAACTGGAGGATGGCGAGAAATGCGGCTATGGCCATGGCGATGATTAGAAGTGACATACGTCAGGAATTGGGTGTTAACTGTTTTTATAGTTATGGAGGGATAATCACCCATGGTCGACCTATATTGCGACATATGCGGCAAGACGCCGGTACGGGCGCAGATATTAGTCGAGGGAGCCAAGCTCCTGGCCTGCGGCTCATGCATGCGGAGCGGTAAGATGCTCCACAGGTTCGAGGATGACCAGGAGATCCGCCCTGCTGCGACATACACGGTGGTCGAGGCGTCAGAGGAGATAGTGGAGGATTATGCGAAGCTCATCAAGGCAGCGCGTGAACGGACCGGGCTGCCCCTGGGCGTCGTGGCCGAGCGCATAAACGAGAAGGAAAGCTATATCCATGCCATCGAAGGCGGCCGCCTCGCGCCCACCCTGGAGTGCGCACACAAGCTCGAAAAAGAGCTCGGGGTGAAACTCGTGGAGAAGCACTCGGCGACGGTCGCTGCGTCCGATGCGGCAGCGCCGAAATCGTTCTCACCCCCGACGCTTGGGGACATGGTCGATGATAAGCGGAAGAAGAAATAGGGATAGGAGGATAGGGGAGAAGGATAAGAAAAAGGTAGGGCATACGGGGAACATATCGGGCATAAGAGGGGCATGGATGGGAGTCGATCTCGGGGACCTGGCTATCAAGCATACGATCTCGCTCCAGTCGCTCTCAGGCAAGCCGATCGCCATAGACGCCTATAACATGATATATCAGTTCCTCGCCTCGATACGCCAGGAGGACGGCACGCCCCTCATGGATTTCAAGGGCAACATAACCGCGCATCTTTCAGGCCTTTTCTACCGCAACTGCAAGCTCCTGGAATCAGGCATCCGCCCCATCTACGTGTTCGACGGCAAGCCCAGCGCGCTCAAGGGCAAGACCCAGGAGGCGCGCTCTTTCGCCAAGAGGAAGGCAGAGGAGAAATGGAAGGCAGCGCTCGAATCCGAGGACATGGTGGGGGCAAGGAAGTTCGCGCAGGCCACATCGCGGCTCACGCCTGAGATGGTGGTGGAGAGCAAGGCGCTCCTGGCTGCCATGGGCATACCATGCGTCCAGGCCCCGAGCGAGGGCGAGGCGCAGGCATCGATGATGGCGCAGAAGGGAGAGGCATACGCCACCGCATCCCAGGATTACGATGCCATGCTTTTCGGCTCGCCGTTCCTGGTACGTAACCTTTCCATCACAGGGAGGCGGAAGGTGCCGCGCCAGGACCGCTACATCATGATCGAGCCTGAGTTCATAGACCTCAAGGAATCGCTCGCCGCCCTGGGCATCGGCAGGGAGAAACTCATATTCATGGGACTTCTCCTGGGTACGGATTTCAACGACGGTGTGCGGGGCGTGGGGCCCAAGACCGCGATAAAGATAGTGAAGGAAACCAACAGTCTCGCGGACCTCATGGCGTACGTGAAACAGAAATACGATTACGAGTTCGAGGTCGATCCTGAAGCAGTGCTCCATCTTTTCCTCGACCCGCCATACTCCCCTCCTGGCGAGCTGAGATGGAGAAAGCCTGACAACGACGCGGTGATGAAGCTCCTCGTGGAGCAGCACGATTTCTCCAGCGAGCGGATCAACGGGGTCCTGGCCAACCTCCAGAAGAACATGTCGGAGAAGGCAGCGCAGAGCAAGCTAGACAGGTTCTTCTGATCAGTCATTCTGCATTCATTCGATCCTGATTGTTCATCCTTCTGATGCTGATGCGGCGAGCAGCGCGTCCATGCCTATTTCCATCCCCCTGCCGCCTTCGCGGATGAGCCTGTTGTCGACAAGGTCCACTATGGTGGATGCGCCTGCGTATTTCGTCGGCCCTGCATCGATCGCGATCCCGACCGCCTCGAGTACCTTCTTTTCGATGTCCTTGAAATCCTTAGGGGGCTCCTTTCCGCTGACATTCGCGCTCGTCGTGACTATCGGCCGCCCGAACCTCGAGCACAGCGCCTGGCAGAATCCTGAATCAGGTATCCTCACGCCGAGCTTGCCGTTGCCTGCTGCTGCGCAGAGTCCCTTGTCCTTGAGCAGGAAGGTATAGGGCCCTGGCAGGTACTTCTCGAGTATGGGTCTGGCCCATGGCTCCACCTCGCAGTACTCGGAGATCATCTTCTGGTCAGCCATCATCACTGAGAATGGTTTGGCAGGCTCGACCTTCTTTATCCTGCGGATACTATCCAGCGCGGAGCGCGAGCTGGCGTCGCATCCCATGCCATAGACCGTGTCAGTGGGGTAGACCAGCACCCCGCCGCCAGCCAGATGGGCTATCGCGGCGTCGAGCGCGCTCTCGAAATCATCCTCGCTTATCTTCAGTATGAAAACCATTCATATCCCCAGGTCCTTCTTCACCGTTTCGACCCCGAGCGCAGCGATGAGCTTGCCTGCCCTTGGGCCGCGCTCCTTGCCTATCAGCGCGCGGTACACCTCGGAGAACATGACCTTCACCTCGATGCCATTGGATTTCGCGAACTCGTGCAAGGCGTTGTGTATCGCGAGCGCGTCCATGTCAGGGGTGAGCGAAGCGACCGCTTTCCTCACATGTTCGCTCGGAGCTGACGGCTGGTACTTGAAACGATAATCCTCTGGCATGAATTCCCGCTTCACCCATTCCTGGACATATGGTCTCAGGTATGCGGTTCCCTCATGGTCCTTGGTTATCTCCGCGACCTTCTTCCAGTCCCCGTATATCTGGTAGTAAAGCAGGACGTCGAGGAACCCGATTTTCCAGTTCAGCTTCTCGCTCGAAAGCCCGAACGCTATGGCCATCTTCCTCTCGTGCCTGCTGAGGGATTCCTTGTCTTTCCCGGAAAGCTGCGCAGCGAGCTGGAAGTCCTCCATTATCTTGAGCAGGTTTTCGGGGGTGGGGTTGATGTCCACGTTCTCCTCGAGATCGGGCTTTATCAGTATGTACTTGAGTATCTCGGGCGGAACCAGCTGCACGAGGTCAGACACCCCCATGCCTATGCCCTTGGATTTGGAGTATTTCTTGCCCTGGAAAAGGATGAAGCCGTACTTGAACGGGATGTGGTAATCCGCCTTCATGAGGTCCAGGGTTATCGCCTTGCACGTGTCCTCGGAACCGCCCTTGGTGTGATGGTCCATGCCCGCGCCCTCGATGCTGGAGTGGAACACCTGCTTCCATGCAGGCCAGTGCAGGCGCCAGACTATCTTGTACCTGTGGTCGGATATCTTCGCCTTCCCGATGTGCCCGCATCCTTTGGTGTATTTCACATCCTTGTCGCAGGCGTACTCATAGCTCTCGTCATCGTGCGAGGTGACGCGTGTGGTGGCTATCCTGCCGCATCTCTCGCATATCGGCATCAGGGGAGACCAATCCTTTTTCTCCTGCTTCCCGCTCGTCTCCTCCACGATCCTCTTGGCTTCAGCCTCGTTCTCGAGATAGAACCTCGCCCAGTGATCGAATCTCCCCGCGGCATAAAGGTCGTTCACGCGCATCACATGGACCTTGACGTCGAAGCGCGCCATGAGCGCCTTTACTTCCTCAAGGAAATGGTCCCCGAAGCTCGCACTCTTCCCGGTCGGGTCCGGCACGTCGCAGAGCGGCTTGCCCAGATGCGGCTCGAGCTGCGCCTTGTACGGCTCCATGGCAAGGGGGACGGAATCGAAAGCGTCGAGGATGTCTGCCATGAGATAGAACGTCACTTTCTTGCCTCTGAATTCGAGCTGCCTGCGTATGGAATCAGGGAAAAGGAATTCGCACAGCGTGCCCAGGTGCGCAGGGCCGGATGTCGTCATCCCGCCTGTTATGACATAAGGCTCTTTCTTCTCTGCGATGACCCGCTCGGCCAGCCATTCTGACCAGTGCATGTGCTCTGACATGATGAGTGTCTTATCAGAAGTGCTTTTATTTTCGCATGGTAAATTTCATTTACCATGGTAGGGTTGCAAAGCAACCCTGCACACCGAAATTGCAAAGCAATTTCGATTGTGGTGCACAAAATTTTTGCAAATTTTATGCTGCTGGCTTTTTTCCGGTTTTGGGTTGCGGGGTCCGCCTTTTGGGTTTCGTGTTTCGTTCGGGAGCGGGTACGGCAGCTTCAGCCCGCGTTTGCTGTTTCTGCTGAACGGCTTCCGGCTGGAGCGCTTCTCTGTCATCGCCCCTGACGCGCTTCCAGTACTTGTATTGCAGGGAGAACATCGCGGTGTAGAGGGCAGCAAAGTAGACCACGAATACAAGCAGGAGTATCAGGAAAAAGATAGCGATGGCGACCAACGAGACCCCTGCTCCGAGCGCCGGGGCGACGAGGGTGAGGATAGTGCTGCCGGTGGACAAGAACATGAACCCGAAGATCAGGACGACCAGAACCAGCGCGAAGGGCAGCCCGACTATGGACTTCACCACTGTCAGGACGATGTAGAATATTATGCTCTCGAAGAAGTTTTTCCTGGCAAGCGATATCGACGCTTTGATGGACTCCAGCGGCTCTTTCCTGGCCACGACCACCTCGAAAATGGCGAACTGGAGGAAGAACCCCATCACGATCGATGCCAGGACCAACCCGAATTCTATGCACATCACGGTCAGGAAGGTGAATTTCGTCGCCATGCCTATCAGCACGCCCAATGCCGCGAACGGCAGCAGGGCGAGCGCGAACAGGAGGACGACCATGAGTGCATACAATGTATACGGGACCGCCATCTCCTTGGCCACCCCGAGTATGCTGACCCCTTTCCTCTCCGTGGCGCGGTCGTCGACGATGCGGTATGACGCGAGGAATATGCATGACGCTGCCAGCACAGCCAGGAGAAGGACGATCGCTCCTGCCACCGTGCCGATGAGGCCCGCCGTGGCGCCGAGCATGTAGTACGTGCCGAAGACGATGAGCAGGCACAGGACGATTCCGAGCGCCATGGCTCCGGCAGAGCACAGGACCACCTTGAGATTTCTCTTCAGGAGGTATCTCCAATCCGTTTTGATGAACGCGAACCATGCCTCGAGCGGATCCGTGACTGTCTTAAGGTCCATATAATCACTTCTTTTTCCAGAACATATAGGTGGCCGGAGTCACTATGGTCTCGACTATGGCGCTTGTGATGAGCTGCACTACCATGAACAGGACGATATATATGGCGTAGCCGACTACGGTCGCGACAGATCCGCCGACACTGAATAGCGGGGGTATGAGGCCGATAGCAAGCCTTATGAGTTCGCCAGCTCCTCCAATGCAGAGCGCTACCAGGAAAATCACGAGATCAAGCAGGAACACCGCAAACAGATTCGCCCGGACTAACGACACCGAGCTTTTCATGGCGTCGATCGCGCCTTTTTTGGCGAGCACGACCTCGAGCGTGCTGAACTGGATGAATATCGAGAACGCGATTATGAGCACGACAGACAGGGCTCCGAGCCCGCAGAGCAGGCCCATCGCAGAGGTGCCGCCTGCGAGCAGCGAGAGTATCAGGGGCAATGCCAGTATGAAGATGATGGCGAGCCTGAGCGCCTCCAGGATGGAGACCGGCACGATGTTGGCTTTGAAGCTTTCGATTATGCTGGTTTTCCTGCCTGATGCCATGTCGTCCACGACGTTATAGCTCACGGCGCTGGCTGCTTCTGCCAGAAGCGCCGCCCCTATTATTATGATAATAACAATCGCCACGACGACAAGCGCCAGGGCAGGGTTGGCTGATGGGGCCGTGGTATATCCTCCTATAGCGATGAGCAGGCCCAAGCCCAGGCCCAAGCCTATCAGCATGCCCATGATCCCTATGGCCATCGAAAGCGCGTTTACGCCTATCATCGCCTTGAACAGCCGTTCGCCATCTTTCTTGATCATGCTGTATGCTTTTCCAAGAGAATCCGAGACAACTTCGACAGCATCTCCCATAGCTAGAAACTGTATCCTGAAGCTTTATAAACTGTTGGAAGATAGAATATCCTGTCAGCGGTCATAGGAAGGAGGAAACACCTGATCCCATTCCGAACTCAGAAGTTAAGCTCCTTCACGGCGACATTTGTACTGCCCCTCGGGCGGGAAGATGCGCTGCTGCTGACACTCATACTTATTTATTTGACCCATTAGGTTTACCCATCTCACGTTTCTTACCATGTACAAGACTCAGGGGTCAGATGAGATGGGCATCATTCCACCACCAATCCACACTCTTTAAATTATTAACACCTGAAATCATATAATATATGGAGTCCACAAGGGCGGCGGGCAGGATCCACCTAGTCCAATATCAAGACCACTCGCCGCGCTATCACCATAAGAGATTCGATCTTGCACGATACAAGTCAATCGCAGATGGGATGCGATTCAGTGCTGAGAGAGAACATACCGACGGGTTGTGCTGTTTCCTGCCCTCTGACTGGCAGACCTCTGACAAAAGGACTAATCATAGGATGTACCTCATCCACGGCATCATCCATCCTACCCAAGAAATTTCAGAGGTTGTATATGAACAAGGTGCGCCGTCTATGCGGGTGGGCATGGAAGCTGATGCAGCTGATGTCGAAGCGCTTTTAGCTGAATTCGAAAGGAGGCGTGACGCATCACCGCAGCACGAGGAGCATATCCCTGAGCACGAAAGATACAGATTGGAAGGCAATGCCTTTCCTGCCTGCGAACATCTCGGATTCAATCTATCGGAATCAGGGATTGCCGCCATGTCATGCTCGATATACGATTCAAGGGATGGTTATTGCCGGGTGTATCCCAAATACGGTACGAAACCCTGTGATCCATACTGCGTTTTCGACGGTTGGCGCATCGAAATCTCTGAGTCGAACAGTAGCATTCCGGCCAACGGAATCCAGGCAAAGCTCCTGGCCCTCGATAACAGCATCTATGTCCCGCAACGATTCGTCATGGAAAGGGATGCATTTCAGATCGGGAAGGTATCGTATGACATAATCCCTCTGCCGGTTCCATCCGGATGCGACCGGATAAGTTGCCTGGAGCATCCCAAATACCGTGGCAGCCCGCCTGCAACAGGACTTTAATCTTTCGATTCAAACCACTATCATGGATTTCGCAAAGCTCGTGCAGGAGCGCTGCTCGGTGCGCGATTTTTCCGACAGGAAAGTGGATGTCAAGACAATCAAGGCGATAATAGAGGCTGCTATGCGGGCGCCTTCTGCCGGCAACCTCCAGGCGTACAAGATTCATATCGTGCGCTCCGGGGATGCGAAGGAAGGGCTTGCGATAGCATCAGACCAGGAGTTCCTGGCGAAGGCGCAGTTCATCCTCGTGTTCTGCGCCGACATGCCCCGCTCTGAATCGAAGTACGGGGATCGGGGCAGCGAGCTTTATTCCTACCAGGACGCCACGATAGCATGCGCCTATGCCCAGCTCGCAGCAGCTGATCTGGGGCTTGGTTCCGTATGGGTGGGAGGGTTCGAACCGCTCGAGGTTGCGAGGCTGGTGGGCGCGGCTGCATTCGAGATACCGGTCGCATTGCTTCCATTAGGATATCCGAACGCGCAACCCGCTCCGCGCAGCAGGCGGCCGATGAAGGAGATCGTCAGCGAGATCTGATAAGATGGACCCAAGGGAGCGCGCAGGGAAGGACATCGAGAAGCTGGGCCGCATCATAGCGATATTCCGCTCGCTCGGCCTCCATCGCAAATACCCGAAAATCCTGGAATATGCCGAGAACTATGGCAAGGACGCAAGCCATTTCTTCGATAAAGGCGACTACTTCAGCTCGTTCGGAGCTGCGAACTACGCATACGGATTCATAGACGCGGTGCTCGTCATCGAGGGGAAGAAGGATGAGCATGTCCTCTGAACCCGGTTCCAGATCCATGGCAAGGAGAAAATCGCTCGGCCAGTGCTTTCTCGAGGACAAGAACATCCTCGCCCTGGAAGCGAAACTCGCGAACCCGGAACACAAAACAGTCCTCGAGATCGGTCCGGGAGACGGCAGGCTGACGGATGCGCTCCTTGCCCGAAAACCCGCAAAGCTCATCGCGATAGAGAAGGACGCGCGGTTCGCATCGCTTCTGAGGGAAAGATTCTCGGGCCGGAGCGACGTCGAGATAATCGAGGCTGATTTCCTGGAGTGCGAGCCGCCCGGGTTCGATATCGCAGTGGGAAACATCCCGTATTACATCTCGTCCGACATCGTCTTCAGGCTCGCGCGGATGCGCTTCGAACAGGCAGTCCTCATGGTGCAGAAGGAGTTCGCGCACAAGATGGCGGCGAAACCCGGCGACAAGGATTACGGCAGGCTGAGCGTGACCTCGCAGCTCGCGTTCGGGATAAGATACGAGCGGACGGTCCTGCGCCATCTCTTCCGTCCTGTCCCCAAGGTCGATTCCGCGATAATCATCCTCAAGCCCACGGGCACGGTGCTCACCCAGTTCCAGGAGAACGTCATACGCTGGATTTTCCAGCACAAGAACAAGACGGTGCGGAACGCCCTCCTGGACTCCAAGATGTTCGAGAAAGAAGAGCTGGCGCGCATCGGTGCGCTCGCGAAAAGAAGGGGCAAGACGCTGTCCAAGGAGGAATGCCTGGAGATCGCGCGCCTGCTCCAGCTACAAAGCAATTAAAACAATGCAACCGTTATCCTGGTTGGTGATGATGTGGCGAAAACCATCGATGAATTCAAGGAGGAGCTTCGTATCCTGAGGACAGAGATGTATCAGGCCAGCGACAACGCTGACCTCAGGCTCATCGCCAGCTATCTCGACCGGCTCATTCTGTCTCTTGAAGAACTCAGCGACACGCTCGCTGTCATGGAAGCAGGCACAGAGATGATGCTTTCATCAGAAGAAGCCGAGGCAGAAGCGATGGAGAAATGCCCGTGCTGCGCCAGGAAGAAATCAGCGAAAGCAGTTAAGAAAAAGGCCGGGAAAGCCCTAAAGAAAAAGAAACCGAAAAAACCGGGAAAAAAGAGGCGATGAAAAGATGAGGATGCTCTACGTTCTGTTGGCGATATTCGCTGCGCTGGCGCTCCTGTCAGGTTGCGTCCAGCTTCCCGGCATAGGGTTTCCTGGCGCAGGCGCAGGGCAGAACACATCTGTCACCCCGCAGCAGCCGTCGGGGCAGCAGACGCAGCCAGAGACCCAGCCCTCTTCGCAGACCCAGCCTCCGCAAACCGAGCCTGCAGGGCAGCCGATCCCGATAATCCCGTCGCAGGAGATATCATACGATTCATCCGCATGGGTGATCTACGGGACATTATACTCAGCGAAAGAGACTCCAAAGAGAATGATAGTCCTTGTCCCAGGCCTGGGAACCACGCGCGACAGCTATTCCCAAAGCTTCATCGTCCGTCTCCATGACCAGATACCTGATGCGCTTGTCCTTGCCATAGATCCACGCGGTCATGGAAAGAGCACGAACCTCGGGGACTGGAGGAGCCTGGACACAGCCGCATTCCAGGACATGCGTACAGACGTCATGAATTCCAAGAAATACATAGTGGAAAAGTACCCGACCGTGAAGCAGCTCTATGTCGTGGGCGCGAGCATGGGTTCGACCGCGGCGATCATGGCGGCAGCCAGGGAGAAATCGATCACGAAAGTGGTCATGCTCTCGCCAGGCATGGCGTTCAACAAGATCGACATATCCGGTTCGGACGGGATTGGCGGATACGACCAGCCGCTTCTGGTCGTCGCATCGTCCGGGGACGCATATTCAGCGCAGGCCGCGCAGCAGATCCTCGATATGACATCCGAGAGCCAGACCACGCTGAAGATATATCCTGGCTCGGCGCATGGCACAGCGCTTTTCGATGCGACCCAGGGAACGGATGACCCTGTGGATTCCGTGATACTGGACTTCCTCAAAACTACCTAAAACCCGAGAATCCCCTTCTTCTTCCCTTCTTCTTCGAATTCTTTCAGCAGCTCCTTCTGCCTTGCGCTCAGTTTTTTCGGGACGTCGATTATCACGCGCACCATGCCATCTCCCTTCCCGCCCTGGTTCAGGCGGGGCATGCCCTCGCCTCTCAGCCTGAAGACCGTGTGGGACTGCGTCCCCGGCGGTATGTGGAGGCTGACCTTCTCGGAAAGCATCGGGACCTCGATCTGCCCTCCGAGCGCGGCCTTGCTGAACGACACTGGCATCTCGACCCAGAGCTCGTCCCCGTTCCGCTCGAGCCGCTCGTGCTTTTTTATGTACACTGTCACGAACAGGTCGCCAGGGCCGTCCCTGCCGTATTCGCCAAGGCCCTCGAGCCGCATCCGCATGCTGTTCTCTATCCCAGGCGGTATCGTGACGTTTATGTGCTCGTACTCGCTCGTCCTGCCTGACCCGTTGCATGCCTTGCACGGATTCTCCACCATGCTTCCCTCTCCGTGGCACCTGTTGCATGTGCCGACGCTGTAGAACTGCATCGGGCCCATGCGCCTGGCCTGCTGCACCTGGCCCCGTCCTGCGCATGCGCTGCATGGCCTTCGCTGGCTTCCTGGCTCGCTGCCGCTTCCAGAGCATTTCCTGCACGCCTTGCTGCGGTGGTAGCCTATCTCTTTCTTTACGCCTTTGGCAGCTTCCTCGAGCGTTACCTCGACCTCGGTTCCCAGGTCAGCACCGTATTCTTTTCTGCGCCCTCCACTCCTGCGGCCGGATGACGAGCCGAACATGGAACCGAAAATGCCGAACGGATCCCCGCCGCCTCCGAAGCCGAAGCTCGAGAACATGTCCTCGAAATCGCTGAAGTCAGCGGAGCGGAAGATGTCCTCCTGGCTGTACATCTGGTCGAATCCAGCGTGGCCGTACTGGTCGTACTGCGCCCTTTTCTTGTCGTCGCTCAGGACCGCGTACGCCTCGCTTATCTCCTTGAACCTTTCGGTCGCCTTCGGGTCCTTGTTCCTGTCAGGGTGGTGCTGCAGGGCGAGCTTCCTGTACGCCTGCTTTATCTGGTCCGCGCTGGCGCCTTTCTCCACACCCAGGACCTCGTAGTAATCGCGTTTGGTTGCCATGCTATCTTCGCCTGCTGATAATATTGCATGTACATGTCATCTATACATGTTGTTGTGCCTTTCCTCTTCGATATCTTTCCAGATTCCCATGACGCTTTCCGCCCACGCTCCGTAGCTGCCCATGCCCCGCGTCTCGTTCGTGCGCTGCGTCCGGGCCGGAGGAACGGCTTCCTTCTCCTTGCCGGTGAGGATGGCGTACGCCTGGTTTATCTCCTTGAACTTTTCGCTCGCCCCTGGATCCTTGTTGCGGTCCGGATGGTAAAGTAAAGCGAGGCGGCGGTACGCCTTCCTTATCTCATCCGCGCCTGCTTTTCTCGGGACGCCGAGCACCTTATGATAGTCTGTCATTTATCCACTTTCTCGTATTTGCCTTCGACGACATCATCGTCTCCTTTGCCCTTCTTCTTCCCTTTCTTTATGCGTTCGTATCCTTTCCCTTCGCTTTTCCCGCCAGTCTGGGCATTGCCCATATCCGGCCCCTGTCCGCCTGGACTTCCCGAACCGCCCGGACCCGGCCCTCCGCCCATCCCAGGCCCGCCTTGCTGGCCGTACATCGACGAGCCGATCTCCTCCAGCGCCTTCTTGAGGTTCTCGGTCTCGCTCCGTATGCGCCCGGTGTCGCTGCTGCTCATGGCATCCTCGACCTTCTTCTGCGCCGAGGTTATCTTCTCGTACTGCTCCTTGGATATCTTGTCCTTGAACTCGTCCACGGTCTTCTTGGCCACGTATATCATGCTTTCAGCTTCGTTCTTCGCGCTCGCGAGCTCGAAGGCTTCCTTGTCCTGGGTCGCGAACTGGTCAGCCTCAGCCATCTTCTGCTTTATCTCCTCGTCGCGCATCTTCAGGGGAGCCGTCACGCGCATGCTCTGCTCCTTTCCGCTCGCCTTGTCCTTCGCGCTGACATGCAGGATGCCGTTCGCGTCGATGTCGAATGTCACTTCCACCTGCGGCACTCCTCTGGGAGCCGGGGGTATGCCAACAAGCGAGAACTTGCCCAGCTCGACGTTGTCCTTGGACATCGGCCGCTCGCCCTGGAGTATGTGGATGTCCACTGCGGTCTGCATGTCCGCGGCTGTCGAGAACACCTGGCTCTTTTTCGTCGGGATCGTGGTGTTTCTGTCTATGAGTTTCGTCATCACGCTGCCCAGGGTCTCGAGACCGAGCGAGAGCGGGGTGACGTCCAGGAGCAGGATGTCCTTGACCTCTCCTGAGAGCACACCTGCCTGTACCGCGGCGCCCATCGCCACGCATTCCATGGGGTCGATCCCCCTCTCGACCTTCTTGCCTATGGTGTCCTCAACGAATTTCTGGACAATCGGCATCCTCGTCGGCCCGCCGACCATGATTATCTTGTCTATCTGCGCAGGCGAGAGCTTCGCATCGCGCAGGGCGTTCTCTATCGGGCCGCGGCACCTTTCGATGACCGGCCTTATCAGGTCCTCGAGTTTCGCCCTCGTGAGCTTGTAGACGAAATGCTTGGGCTGGTTATCCACTGACGCCAGGAACGGCAGGTTGACGTCGCTCTCGACCGTGGTCGAAAGCTCGATCTTGGCCTTTTCCGCAGCCTCGAGTATCCTCTGCTGGGCCTGCCTGTCTTTCGAGATATCGACGTTGCCCTCCTTGCGGAACTGGTCTGTCAGGTAGTCGGCGATTATGCGGTCCATGTCAGTCCCGCCCAGCTGCGTGTCGCCGTTCGTTGATTTGACCTCGAAGACCCCGCCGCCGAAATCCATGATAGTGACATCGAGCGTTCCGCCTCCAAGGTCGAACACGAGTATTTTCATCTCCTTGCTGGCCTTGTCCAGTCCGTATGCAAGACATGCAGCCGTAGGCTCGTTCACCAGCCGGACAACCTCGAGGCCAGCGATCTCCCCCGCGTCCTTTGTCGCCTGCCTCTGGTTGTCGTTGAAATAAGCAGGCACGGTGATGACCGCCTTGTCCACGGTCTCGCCCAGGAACTCCTCTGCATCCTTCCTTATCTTCTGGAGCAGGAAAGCAGACAGCTCCTGCGGCCTGTACTCCTTCCCGAATATGCTGTACTTGTGGTTGGTACCCATCTTCCTCTTGAACGCGGTCAGCGTGCCTTCGGGGTTCGCCACTGCCTGCCTTCTCGCAGGCTCGCCTATTATCCTCTGGCCGTCCCGCGTGAGCGCGACATAGCTCGGGAACGCCTTGCCGTATTGCGTTATGCCCTCCTTGCTCGGTATTATCTTCGGCCTCCCCGCTTCGAGGAATGCGGCTGCTGAGTTCGATGTGCCTAGATCCACGCCTATGATTTTTCCCATAATTCACACCTCATTTTTTCATGAATATCATGTCGCTATCTCTGCTCGCTATCGTGCTCATGATGTACTCACGATGCTATCCCCACCGGAACCTTCTGCCCCGGCGCCATGAGGAATATCCTCTGCATCTTCTTGTGCACCTGCGGTTTTTCAGCGTTCTCAACCTCAACTTCCCTTCCTTCCATGTCAACCACCCTGCTTCCCCTTGCCCACCACGACCTTCGCGTGGCGCAGCACCTTTCCCTTGTACATATAGCCCTTCTGGACGACCTCGATGATTTTTCCTTCCTCGCCTTCGCCCTGTCGCAGCGCGTCGTGCTTGTAGGGATCGAAGCTCTCTCCCAAGGCTTTCATGGGTTCAACACTCTCCTTTTTCAGCATCCCGAGCAGCTTGGAATATATCAGCTCCATCCCGTGCTTGAAATCCCCATGCTTGGATTTGTCTATATGGGACAGGGCGATATCGAACTCATCCACTACTGGCAGGAGTTTCGCGATCACGTCCGCCGAGGCGTTCTCCCTCACGAACTCGTTCTCCCGCGCCGCCCTCTTGCGGTAGTTCTCGAAATCCGCCTGCAGCCTCATGACGTGTTCCTCGAGTTCCTTCACCCTCTGCGCAAGGGGTTCTGCCTCGAGCAGCTTCTGCTCGCCGTGGCCCACGAGCTTCTGCTCCCCATGCCCTACGAGCGTCTTCTCCTGCTGGGAAGGGAGTTTCATCCCCTCGCTCACCGGGAGTCCGGGTCTTTTTTCTTCTTTCTTGTTGTCTGCCATGTTATCGGACCTTGACACCTTGTTGAAATTTTTAACAAATTGTTTAATATTACGAAACATTTTTAAATTTTCATGCGGGAGTATAAACATGCAGAGGAGGTACTACCGTCAGATCGTCATACGATACATCTCGGTCCCGGCACAGGAGGATAGCGCGGATAGCGAGACAGACTATATCTACCAATGCCTCGGCCTGGGGAACGAGCGCGACGACGTCGGCCTTGCTGTTTTCAGGGCCCTGGTCCGAGCGAGCAAGCAAGGGACGGGAATATCCTCGCGCGACATCATGGAGCTATCCGAGGTCAGCCAGGCTGCCGTGATATACCATCTCAACCTGTTCCAGCGTTCCGGCCTCGTGATAAAGGACGGCCGCATGTATTACCTCCGCGGGCACAGCCTCGAGCAGACGCTCGAGGAGATAGAAGGCGACATGCACATGAGGTTCGAGCATTTGAAAAGCATCGCCCGCAGGATCGGGCGCGCCTGACGTCCTACTCTAATATAGAATTAAAAATAAAACGAAAAATGAAAAAACCTCACTTGGATGTCGTGAGGACGATGTTGTACTCTTTGTCATAGGCAAGCGGCTGCCATTGGGCCTCAGAGGCTAAACCGGTCTTAGTATCAACCGACAGCAGCATCTGTTTCGTGTGGTCGTTCCCCGGAGAGGTCTTGTCCACTGTGGTGTAGTGCAACTGCACAATGTCGCTCGCGAGATTCACATCCTCGGTCTGCTCGACCTTCAGCACGATCCAGTATCTTCCAGGCTGGAGCGTCTGCGCAGGGTCAAGATCGAAGTTTATCCAGTTGTACGTCTGCGTCACAGCCTTTATCGTCTTCCTCACTGACGTTACCATATCGCCTGGCCTGGCACCGTTGTCCTTCCTTATCTCCATGACTATGTTGGTGTCGGGATGTGTCATGGGCTGCTGAGTCTTCAGGTATGCCTTGACCCGTGCGGCGCTTATGGGGTTGCCTATGTCGACCGCCATGGCGCGCCATTCCTTGTACGATATCGCATCGGTCTCAAGGCCTTTGACCTCAGTGTTCCCAAGCGGCTGGACATTCCAGTCCCTCGAGAGCAGGGTCTCGCCTCCGATATCCACGGTGAGTGTGTGGGCGCCGTCCTTGGTCGCGGGTATGTCGAGCTTCACTGGCTGGGTGGCGTTGGTATCCACGCTTGTGGTGACGATTGGCTCGCCATCCACCTTGACGACTATCTGTTTCCCTGCCGCGCATGTGACTGTCGCCACTAGTTCGGTGGTCTGCGACAACACTCCATCCGCGGGTTCGGAGAACGTCTGCGACGGCGTGCACTCCTCGACCGGCGGGGTCGTTCCTGGAATGGAAGGCAGGTTCACGCTTTTGTTCCCGCCCTGCGGTTGGTTCCCCAGTAGTTGGCTCCCTATACATCCGAAACATCCGAAAGCCAGCATCACTGCCAGCAAGAATACGGCAAATCTCATAGAATCTCCGGAAGGATAAGAGGTTGAAAAGGTTATAACTGTTTCCTAGAGATCTCTTTCACGCCGCTTATCCAGCCGCGGACGTACTGGTTCCACTCGATCCCGGTCTCCGACTTCAGGATATGGTAGTGGATCTCCTCTTCTTTCGGGAGCACCACGGCCATGTAATCGCCGTCCTGGAACTCGTGCCACTCCCTGAGGTTGACATAGTCGGCGCTATCCTCGGCCCAGAGCCTGCCCCTCTCGAGCCCGAGAAGATAGGATTTGGACTGGCTCGGCGCCTTGAACCTCAAGAGCTTCTCGATGAGTTCGTTCATGTTCATCCCCTGTGAATACTGCGCTTTTCTCCTATTTATATTGTGCTACGGACTCTTTATAATACTAACGAAAAGCCATAAAATAACACAATATCAGGCAGTGCTGCTTTTACTGAAGAGATGATAGGCATAATAATCTTCAAGCAGTCCTCAATCCATGGCATGCTTCATAGTCCCGACAACAGTAGGGATAGCGACGACAGTTCTGCGGAAGAGATTCCCGGAGCAATGGCATATCGACTGGCTGAACACCATGGTACTGGGCTGCGCGGTGGCATTCGCAGTTGAGCACTACATCAATGGCGAAATCGTGCCCTGGCCGCCGTTTCTGACCGCGATGGGCAGCCCGGCGGGAACCGCAGCGATGTTCGCGGAGATGGCGACGGTCGGGATACCGATCACTCTCGCGCTGATTCTGACGTGGATTGTGATGGTTGTCGTCTATGAGAAAGTGCTCGCTGCCAACTTTTTCAACGCCGAGCGAAGCGAGGCCAGTTGAAAAAAACCTTTGCGTGGCCTGCCGGCCACGGCAGGCGAATTTTCCTGAGAAAAACCCAGAACCAGTGTTTTCCGCGAGCCCTCTGGGCTCCACGAGCGACCTTCGGTTGCGTGTGTGCAAAGACCGGAACGCCGGTCTTTGACAGCGCTGGAAAACAAAACGCCTCGGCCTGGATGTTTACTCAGGGTTAATGTTTGACCCTCTTATCTCGTTCCGCGCTCTTCATGGAGGATTCGTCACTGAATTAAGCCTGATCTTATTTACTAGAGTATCGAGAGGGATAAACTCATCCGCTTTCCGTTGTGTCTCTTGGCTGATGCTATCACCGAAGCATGCGATCTCAACACGCTTTGGGAGTCTTTTCACTTCTTCTATGGCTCGCAAGAAATCATTGTCCCCCGATACGATAATCGCCGCATCATATCCCCCACGAAAGCCGAATGCCAAGAGATCGGTCACCAACGCCACGTCGACACCTTTTTCTATATGGGTCTGATGTTTATACTCACAATTCTTACATTTTCGAGTCCGGCTTTTCAATGGCTTCACAGTCACATCGAACCCCAAGCGTTCTAACTTTGCATAGAAGGATTCCTGCAATGGATTAGGCTGTACATTCTTTGAGCCGTAGAAATAAACCCGAACCAATTTCCGACCCCTGACAAGTTCGTGTATTAGTTTTTCATAATCGATTTGGTAGTTCGGATGAATCTGTGCATTCTTCTCTCTATATCTTGCAATAGCGTGATGGAGGTTGGATCCATCAATGAATACCATAACCCTGTGGTCAACGTCGAACATGAAATCCACCCAAAGATATGTTGTTTGCGGGGGGTCGGTGCACTCGCACCGCAAGGGCATAAACCACGCCCCCGCCGATTATAATAAGCATATTTCTTTTTATGAAAAGATTTAATAAGATGCGGGGGTGCTCTGATGTGACCCATCATCTGAAGAATATCCCCGATTTCATCGATTCCGAACCGCAGTTGCCTCGGAAATAGAATACCTTATTCATCCACCTGGTATTTGAGGGCCGTCTTTCCCACGTTTCCATATGAGATTCTATCGTCAGAACGATATTAAAGTTTAACTAAAAACAAAACGCCTTCGCTTGGTCTGGAGACCAAGTCAGTCGTTTTTGCCCCCAGTGCCCTAACCCATGCCGAGCGATGGCTAGGCCAATGGGCAAAAACGCCTTTGCTTGAACGGCGGCCCGTTCAAGGCAGGCGAATTTTCGCGAGTCAAAACCCAGAACCCGAAACTGTAAACCGATGAAAATTCGCCTTTGCGTGGCCTGCTGGCCACGGCAGGCATTTTTGCCCTGAGTCTTTGCCAACGCCGAGCCCGCAGGCGAGGTCAGTTGGCAAAAACGCCTCGGCCGGGATTCGAACCCGGGTCGCAAGAGTGACAGTCTTGTATGCTAGCCACTACACTACCGAGGCAGAAGTGAAACCAATTGTGGGCGGACACTTTTATAAAATTATGTACGCGAGTAGTCGGTAAATTCCGCGAAAGGGTTTCCTGGCACTCCGGAAGGGTTCTCCTTCCATTGCGCAAGCCTTCTGCGCCTGAGGTCTATCTCATCGCGGAGCAGTTTTCCCGCCAACCCGTCCTTATTGGGCAGGGCGTCGTATTCTGTTTTGAGTTTCGTCGTCTCTTTTTCGAAGAATCTCTGCATGTCTGCGTCCAAGTCCTCTGCCGTCCTCGGGACTCGGGCTGGTTCGGGAGCCAGCAATCGGAGCGCCTTTGGTCGCTGAGCAACTTCTGGAACGAGAACTGGCATCTTCAATGCTTGTGTCATGCGGTGTTATTCATTATAACAATTTAAATGTCTTAGTCGTGGAGTTTATTTTATATTGCTTGGCTGGTTATATTCTTTTGTATGATCGATCTCCACGCCCACACGACAGCCTCCGACGGCGCGCTGTCATTCGAGCAGCTCATCGCCGAGGCGAAACGGGCAGGCCTCAAGGCAATCGCAGTGACCGACCACGACAACGTGCAGAGCGCGGTGAAGATATCCGGCAGGGAACCGCTCGAGGTCATACCTGGCATCGAGCTCTCGGTATTCGACGCGGGTCTTGGTTACGAGGACATCCATGTCATCGGTTTATTCATCGACCCGAAGAACGAAACCCTGAACTCGAAACTCGAAACTCTCGGGAGGGAGGAGCAGAAGAAAGCGACCATCAAGCGCCTGCAGGAGCTCGGCTATGCGATAACGTTCGAGGAAGTGAAGGCGAAATCCCAGGGCGTGGTGGGCAGGCCGCACATCGCCATGGTCCTCATGGAGAGATACCCGGCAGAATTCCGCACAACCTCGGATGTGTTCGTCAGGCTGCTGGGGCGCGGGAAGCCCGCATATATCGGGCGGGAGGCCGGTTTCGGTCTCGGCGAGGCGATAGGGCTCATACGCGGTGCCGGGGGTCTGAGCTTCCTCTGCCACCCTTTCATCTATCCATACGATCCTGAGAAACTGGCATCGGATTTCAAGGCGCTTGGCGGGGACGGAATCGAGGTGCATTATGATTACGTGGCCAACCGGCCGGACGTGAAAATCACCTATGCCGAGAACGGAAAACTGGTTGCCAAAGCGAAGGCGCTCGCAGAGAGAAACGGCCTCCTCGCATCCGGTGGTTCGGATTTCCACGGGCCTGGGAAGCGCGGCCACCAGCAGCTCGGCGGTTTCATTGTATCGGACGAGGTTCTCGGGAGGATAAAAACTGCTTTACATAAGCCTTTATAATCCAGGGCCGCATATTCTTTAACGGATTCTCAGATTTCATGGCCGGCCAATACAATCGCCGGCTTGCGGGGCGCGACAATGATAGTGAGGCGGGCACTCATAAGCGTTTACAACAAGGAAGGAGTCGTCGAGCTGGGCAAAGCCCTGTCAGAGCTCGGCATCGATATCATATCGAGCGGAGGCACCGCCAGGCTGCTTTTGGAGAACGGCATCAAGGTCACAGAGGTGTCGGCTGTCACCGGTTATCCCGAGATGATGGACGGCCGCGTGAAGACATTACACCCCAAGATACACGGCGCGATACTGGCAGATAGGGAGAACAAGAAGCACATGGAGGAAGCGAAGCGATCCGGCATAGACCCCATCGATCTCGTGATCGTGAACCTCTACCCGTTCGAGCAGACTGTCCTTCGGGGCGCGAAGCTCGGGCAGATAATCGAGAACATCGACATCGGAGGGCCTGCGCTCATCCGCGCTGCTGCCAAGAATTACAAGGGCGTCGCGGTCGTGTGCAACCCGTCCGACTACGCTGCGGTGGTGAAGGAACTGCAGGAAGGGAAATGCTCGCTTCCTGAAAAAACGCTCGAGCGCCTCGCGGTCACGGCATGGAACCACGTCGCGCATTACGACGTCTCCATAGAGCAGTATTTCAGCCGCGCGTTCGGCCGCTCGGACGAGTTCCCCTACTACCTCAACCTCACGTTCAGGAAGAAGCAGGAGCTCCGCTACGGCGAGAACCCGCACCAGCGCGCGAGCGTCTACCGCGACGATTTCTACAAGAACCCCTCTGTGCTCGACGCGAAGCAGCTCCAGGGCAAGGAGCTCTCCTACAACAACATCCTCGACTGCAACGCCGCGTTCAAGCTCATCCGGGAATTCGAGGAACCTACTGGTGTCATAGTCAAGCACAACAACCCGTGCGGCGTGGCGTCCGATCCCGACATCCTCCAGGCGTTCAGGATGGCGAAATCTGTGGACCCTGAAGCGTCTTTCGGAGGCGTGGTCGCGCTCAACCGGCCGGTCAGCGGCGAGCTCGCGAAGGAGATCACGAGCAGATTCGTGGACATGGTCCTCGCGCCTGCCTTCGATCCCGAGGCCCTCGAGGTCCTGAGAGCGAAGAAGAACATGCGCGTGATGGAGACTCCCGGCCTCCTGGTGCCGCGCAAGCCGTACCGCAAGTACCGCAGCATCCTGGGCGGCCTCCTGACGCAGGATGCGAACGTCAAGGTCATCGACGAGATAAAGGTCGTAACCAAGCGCCAGCCTAGCGAGAAGGAGATGAAGGCCATGCTCTACGCGTGGAAGATAGTCAAATACGTCAAATCCAACGCCATCGTCTTCGCCCGCGAGAACCGCGCTGTCGGCATCGGAGCGGGACAGATGAAGCGCATCGACGCCGCCAAGCTCGCGGCCACGATCGCGAAGGACTACGGCGAGGATCTCAAGGGATGCGCCATGGCCAGCGACGCGTTCTTCCCGTTCAGGGACGGCATAGATTATGCGGCGAAGCTCGGTATCACAGCGGTCATCCAGCCAGGCGGCTCGATAAAGGACGCGGATGTCATCAAGGCGGCAGACGAGCACGGCATGGCGATGGTATTCACAGGCGTGAGGCACTTCAGGCACTGAACTGAATCGGATTTCCATTCAATGCGCGTGCTTCCTCTTCCTATGCGCGAGCATGTCGCATTTCCCTTTGTTCCCGCATGAGCAGCCGTACGGCTCGAACTGTATGGTGGCATGGGTGATGCCGAACCCGTGGTTCAGGCAATCCTCTATCCTCTCGGAAAGCTCCCTCGTCTCGATCAGCCGGACGCAATCCGTCTCCACGTGCATCATCGCGAAAACCATGTCCGAGCAGGTCCTCCAGACGTGGATGTCATGGGCTCCTTTCACACCCTTTATCCCCAGCACGGCATCGCGTATCCTGTCCTCGCTGGCCCCATGCGGGGCGGATTCGAGCAGGATGGAGATCGAGCTCCGCAGCACGTTGTACGCGCTGAAGAGGATGAGGATGGCTATGAGGATGCTCACGGCCACGTCGACGACATACAATCCCGTGAACATGATTATGAGCGCGCCTGCGATCACCCCGAGCGATGACAGCGCGTCTCCTGCTGCGTGTATGAACGCGCTGCGGACGTTCAGGTTCTCCTCGTGCTGGAGATGGTATGCGACGTAGAGGTTGCCAGCGAGACCGACGAGCGAGGTGACGAGCATGGGGAGGCCGTTTATCGTATAGGCGGTGCCGAAACGCTGGAACGCCTCGAACGCTATGAAAACAGACATGATGATAAGGAGCATGCCGTTGAAAAGCGCTGCGAACACCTCCAGCCTGTGGAACCCGAACGTCCTGCGGGACGTGGCTGCCCTGGACGCGAGCAACATGGCGAAGAGCGATGCGCCTATGGCCAGGATGTCCGAGAACACGTGCGCGCTGTCTCCGAGAAGCGCGAGGCTGTTGGACAGCTGGAATCCGGCGAGCTGGACCACGAGCACGATGGCGGTCACCGCGAACGCCCTTCCGAGGTCCCTTATCTGGCTCTCCATCACAACCTGCCCTTCAATTTCCCCATCCTGTCATTGAACTCTTCTGTAAGCGAGATGATCGTTTCTGCCCGGTCTTTCGAATAATCGTAATGATAATCCGCTCCTTGTCTTGCGCTCATCGCTGCCTTGAAATCCGAGACGTAACTATCCTCGAGTTTCCCGTCCTTGGAGAGGATATAAAGGAACTCACTGACTGCGAAGTGGGATTTTTCCCTATAACCCATAAGAAACATGATCCCCTTTGCCGAATGGAAAACAGAGTAATATGACTTGATTATCGCCCATTTGTAGTCTTTGGCCCCGAGCGCTTCCCGCGCCCGTTCCATGTCATAAGCAGATTCATCGAATTCTTTTTCCGCAAGGTCTTTGGCAGGTCCGATCTTTTGGATAAGTCCTGCTGCCGCAAGTCCGGGAATGTCCATCACATCAACCTGATTTTGTCCCGTTCCATCCTTTCATAGAACGGCTTGTCTTTCCTGGCAAGTCCCGAATATTCTATATGCGTCATGTATATGGGTTTTATGCTCTCCTTGACGCTCAGTTTGCCTATGATATCATTCTTAGGTTGGTCTCCGATTAAAAGGAGGTCGATGTCGCTTTTTTCCGTATCTTCGCCGCGCGCCGCGGATCCGAAAAGATAGACTTCGGTCCCGCTATCCTTTATCTTTTCCAAAAGCGGAGTCAAAGAGCCGATGGTGCAGAGGATCTTGAGCTGCTTGACCAGCGGATTGTCCCGTTTGAGCCTGTACTGCCTGGTCCTCCCTATGTCTTTCACTTCCAGCAGATCGGAGTCGAGTGCCGCGCGCAGCGCATCGAACATGCTTTTCCTAGATATGTCGAGTTCTTTCCCGAGTTGTTGCGGATAAATCTCCAGGGTCGGGTGCTTCAAGAAATAGTCGAGGAGCATTGAATTGTTTTTCCGGCTTAATAGTGTAAAAATGTACTCCATATAGTTCGATTTATTACTTCGTAGTATATATTTTTAAACCATATAGTTCACAAAAATATACTATAGTATTTCCGAATACTTGTGGGCGAGCGCCATGTACTTCCTTATCCTCCCCGCCGCTTCCTCGCCTTTATTTTCCATCCATTCTATCGCAGCCACTTTAGCCCGGACGTTCGCCCGGTAGCATTTGTAGAAAGCGAGGAGGGTTTTGAGTTCCGGGTCCTGAAGTCCGATCAGATTTTTCGAAGAGCCTGGCTCATTCGAAAAATACTCGCATTGCGAAGTCTGCGAACTTCGGCTTCCCAGCCGAGCTGGGAAAAGTCGGGTCGGTGTCTCACCCCTACTCGAGGAGCACGGTACTCTCACCGACTTTGCGATAGGACTTCGGGAACTTGGGGCAGCAGCCCCATGGTCTCGGGTTCTGTCGAGGTATGATCCCACGAAGAGCGCAGAAAGATCCTCCCTTCCATGCGCGTCGAGGTCCATGGCCATGAATGCGATGTCGCTCGCCACGTCTATGCACCTGAAATCCCGGTTGAACTCTATGCAGTCTGTGATCACCACGCCCCCATCCAGGAAGATGTTGCCTGAGTGCAGGTCGCCATGGCAGTCCTTCACCATGCCCTGCTCCGCCCTTTTCCTGAGAAGCTGCTCGTTCTTGTCAATGAATCGTTTCGAGCTGGCGAGCACCTCGTCGACCTGCTTCCCCATGCCGCATGCCTGCTCTATGGCGTCTTGGAAAGAGCCGAGGTCGGCTATCTGGCGCCATACGATCTCGGGCGAGCCATAATCGTCTTTCGCTTTCTCGGCTTTGGAATGGAAATCCGCGATGATCCCGGCAAGCTCCAGCACGTCATCAGGCCTCACCCTGCCGGAAACGAGCATCCGGTTCATCATCTTCTCCTGATCGAGCTTTTTCATCTTCACCGCGTATTCGCACGGTTCGGCTCCTGGTTCCTTCGCGTCCTTTATCGTTAGTCTCACTCTTCCGCCATCCGACGCGTCCTGGTCCTGATATATGCATGACACGCCCAGATAGATGTCCTTGGTGAGCCTCCGGTTCAGCCTCACCTCCTCGTTGCAGAAGAATCTCCTTTTGCCCAGAGTGGAGAAATCCAGGAACGAGAACTTTACCGGCCTCTTTATCTTGTACACGTATTTTTCCCCTATCAGAACCCAGGATATGTGGGTCTCGACAAAATCGAAGTTGCTGTCCGCGGCGAATCCCCTCAGCATCCCGCTATCCATAATCCCGCCCTCTGTCATCCGTGCCTGCCCAGCTCCGATAAATCCCCTGACGAGTTTGATCTGCCTCTTCATGGGAAGCGAGCAGTCCAGTTCGAGCTTCCGCCCGGTCACAGGCTCGAAAACCTCCTTCACTTTGAGATGGACGTTGAAATCCGCATCGCTCATGCCGCCTGGTTTGCGGAAGGAGAGCCTCCGTTCGACCTCCCTCTCGCCGAGGCTGCAGACGATGACGTGGAAACGCGTCCCGGCCGCACGCGCGATTTTTTCCATCATCCCCCGCTGCTCCTTCCTGTAGAACGTCGCGTCCGCGATGACGTCCCTGCCTGATGCGAGACTCTCGCGCACCCGCTTGCCCAGCTCCTCGTACACGAGCGCCTTCTCCTCGTCGCTGTATCCCGGCCTGCTGAGGATATCCTTCCGCACGGCATCGCTGCTGATGTGCACCGCGCCCAGCGATCTGACGAGCTCCTTGGATATCGTCGTTTTCCCGCTGCCTGGAAGGCCGCAAATGATTATAAGCATGATTTCGTATACCTCTATTATATTTAACGACTTTTCGGTGATGAGATGGAAGAATTTGACGTCATAGTGGTAGGTGGAGGGCCGTCCGGCTCGTCCTGCACCATGTTCCTATCCAAAGCCGGCAGGAAGGTCCTTCTTCTCGATCGCGCGAGATTTCCGCGCGACAAGACGTGCGGTGACGGCATAAGCGGCCGTTCGGTCGGGATCCTGGACGAACTCGGTCTCTTGGGACAGTTCAAGGGCAAGGAACACCAGGACATGTTCGGCGTGACCTTTTCCTCTCCGGACGGCACGGTCGCTCCGATATCCTCTGGCAAAGGTGGCAGGGCGCCCGGGTTCGTATGCAGACGCGAGGTGTTCGATGACGTGGTCTTCCAGAACGCCAAGAAGACCGCAGCCAGGGCCATCGAAGGCTTTTTCGTGAAGGATCTCGTCATGGACAACGGGCGCGTCGCGGGCGTGAAGGGCGACCTGGAAGGCAAGGAAACGGAATTCCGCGCCAAGGTCGTCGTCGGCGCCGATGGCGCAGGAAGCGTAGTAGCGAGGAAATTGGGTGCCAGGAACGATGATGACGACCATCTCTGCGCCGGCATGCGGTGCTATTACGAGGGCGTCGAAGGGATGGCAGACCAGATCGAGCTCCATTTCGTCAAGGAGGCGCTTCCAGGCTACTTCTGGATATTCCCGCTTCCTGGCAAGAAAGCCAACGTCGGCATCGGGGTGATGGTGCGGGACATGAAGAAGAAGCGCCTCAACCTGCAGAAGCTCATGTCCGATGTCATAGAGAGGAATCCTGTCTTCAAGGAGCGCTTCAGGAACGCCAAGCGCGTCACTGACCCCAAGGGCTGGATGCTTCCCTTCGCTACCAAGCGCCTGAAGCTCGCTTACGACGGCTGCGTCCTGCTCGGGGATGCGGCATCGCTGATCGACCCGTTCACAGGAGAGGGGATAGGAAACGCGCTCTCGAGCGGGAAATACGCTTCCGAAGCTATAGTCGCGGCGTTCGATAAGAACGATTTTTCGGAGGCCGCGCTTTCCGTATATCCCAAAGCCCTCTTAGCCAACATCGGGAACGAGGTGGACACGAACTACCGCATGCAGAAGATGAGCCGCAACCCATTCCTGCTCAATCTCGTGATCGGCAAGGCGAAAAGGAGCAAGGAGATACAGTCAGTGGTGAGCGCTGCGATCCTGGATCCGAACAACCACAAGAAACTCATCGACCCGATGTTCTTCCTGAGGGCGCTCTTGGCATGACCTTACTGGCATGACCTGCCGGTATTACTTATTTTTATCCTTATCCTGCGATTCATCCACATGAAGTTCGACCTTATAGTCATCGGTTCTGGTTCAGGTCTAGATGTCGCAGCCTCAGCGGCAGCCAATGGCATGAAGACAGCGATAGTGGAGGAAGGCCCGCTCGGCGGCACCTGCCTCAACCGCGGCTGCATCCCATCCAAGATACTCATACATTGCGCGGATGTCATGCAGACGGTAAAAAAAGCACCGGAATTCGGGATCACGGTCGGGAAAGTCTCGATCGATTTCAAGAAGGTAATGGCCCGCGCCCGCGTGGTCGATCAGGACTCGAAAAACATCGAGGAGAGCCTCAGGAAGGCGGAGAACATCACGCTTTTCAAAGGCCGCGCAAGGTTCGCAGGGAAGAAGGAGATCGAGGTCAATGGCCAGAGGATAAGCGCTGACAAGATACTCGTGGCAGCAGGCACGCGACCCGCCGTCCCTGCCATAGAAGGACTCGATAAGGTTCCGTACATGACGAGCGACGAGGCGCTGAAAGCGGAGAAGCTCCCGAAAAAGCTGCTCGTGATAGGCGGCGGCTACATCGCATGCGAGCTCGCGCATTTCTTCGGCTCCATGGGCTCTGAAATCGCCATTCTCCAGCGCAACACCAAGCTGCTTCCTGATGAGGACGAGGAGATTTACCAGAAATTCACAGAACTGTTCTCCAGGCAATACACAGTCAGGCTCGGGTTCAGCGTGAAGAAGGTGGAGAAGAAGGCTGGCAGCATAATCGTGCACGGAGCGGACGGAAGCTCGTTCGAAGGAACCGACCTGCTCATCGCCACCGGCCGCGTCCCGAACACAGACCTGCTCGACGTGGCGAAGGCGGGGATAGCCCTTAACGAGCACGGCTACATCGAGACGAACGAATACATGGAGACCAATGTCCCAGGCGTATGGGCGCTCGGTGACATCGCAGGCAAATACCTTTTCAAGCATTCTGCCAACCTCGAGGCGGAATACGTCACGATAAGCATCATCACGCCTGCGCACAGGCATCCGGTCGACTACACCGCCATGCCGCACGCCGTGTTCTCCAGCCCGCAGGTCGCAGGCGTCGGAGCCACTGAGCAGGAGCTCAAGGAGAAGCAGGCGGAATACATGGTCGGCAGGTACAAGTACATCGATTCAGGCATGGGCCTTGCCATGGAAGAGCGCGAGGGATTCGTGAAATTCCTGAGCGATTATGACGGAAAGATACTCGGATGCCACATCATCGGGCCCGAAGCATCGACATTGATACACGAGGTGCTGGTGTCGATGAAAGCAGGCAAGTCGCATGTGAACGACATCGTGAGGACGATACACATACATCCTGCGCTCAGCGAGGTCGTCCAGCGCGCTGCGGGAAACGTCTAATTAGACAATTTGTCTACCTGCGGGGCGCGTTCCGCCCATGACCCGGTCGGGGTCGTGTTCGTGATTTGAAATATCGTTGTTTCCCTTCTTGTAGTCAGTATCACAACCTTATCAGCCTCGATGAGCCCTCGGACCTTGTCCAATTCTATCTGAATCGTTATGCCGCCTTGCTCCTCAGTGCACCCTTTCTGTTCGATTTTCTTGGTGTTAATCTCGAGCATTGTACTTGTTTTCGGGCATATGAACGTTATGCTGAGCTGTCTGCATTTTGCGGCCGCATCATAGGTTCCTTTGTCTACAGTGAAACGCAGGAGGTTCATGACCGGCTCGGCATCTCCCCCACGAAGGCCTTGTCCGCTCATTCTTTTTCACCCTTTGCAAGCACCATGCCATTGATCTGGCTTTTGTTCAGGACGTATGATTCTAATTGCCGCTTCCTGCCCATGAAATCACAGGATATCCATGCAACCTCCTGTTTTAAAGGCTTCCTTTTTTTACAACTTTTAATCACCTAAGATTCCTTTCCCTCCCTCGCGTGGCGCACTGAAAGAAGCAATCCCGACGGCCTGATTTGAACAAGCAACCTGCCGGTGTCTACTATCTAAAGTAGAATCGCTCGGAAAAACGAGCAAACCAAAGCTACAGCCGGCCGCTCTACCGTTGCGCGCCTTGCGTGCAGTTGAACAAGCACCCAGGGCTTTGAGCTACGTCGGGATAGAATGAGAAAGGTGGGTGGAAGTTCTTATAAATTTACTGCCATTGGCATCGCCCGCTGGCGCATCCGCATTTGACTCCGTATGCAGCCGCGTCATAGCAGTCCCGGTATTCGCACGTCGTTATCACGGGTTTCTCGGAAACAGCCTGGCATATCTGGCCTGAACAGCCAGCCTTCATGCAATCCGAATCCGTGCTGCACGTCGCATTCGTGGATGCGCCGCAGAAGCCGGATGGACCGGTTGGACCGCTTGCCTGATACGCAGACACTGCGACGCACCTGTTGCCCTCGCACGCACCTTTCGAAAGCATTATCGCGCACATGCAGTGCGGCTGGTTAGGCTGGCACTCCGGCTGCTGGTGATAGATGTTCACGTACTCTCCGAGCCCGCAGTCGCAGCATCTGCTCAGCCGCACGCAATCGCTGTCCTGTTTGCAGTAATCCTGCGCCTCGTATCCAGGCGGCACATGTCCGTTGCTCGCGTTCCCTCCGCTCGAGTTGTTCGAGGGCGGGGGGAACTGGTTCGCGCATCCTGCGATCATCAATCCAACTGCGATAAGCACGAGGGAGATGTATCTCATGATACCATAATCCAGCCAGCCTTAAAATATCCCTTGATTCTTTCCGGTCCTGGCCGCGGAAATGAACCCTCTCCTTGCATATAAACGCGAAACCCGAAACCCCGTTCATGCGCACCGGCACTGTCGACCTTCCCCTGCATCCTGGCAGATGCCCTTCCTGGCTCTTCGAGCGCATGCGCCCGCTCGCGCGCGAGATATCGAGGATAATCATAGATGAGTATGGCACAAAAGAGCTTCTCTGCCGCCTTTCCGATCCCATGTTCTTCCAGTCCCTTGGCTGCGTGCTGGGTTTCGACTGGCATTCATCCGGCCTGACAACCACCACCTGCGGCGCGCTCAAGGAAGCGATCTCTGCGGACATGGGGGTGGCTGTCGCAGGCGGCAAGGGAAAGACGTCGAGGAAAGCGCCAGAGGAGATCGAGAGCATGTCCGCTGCCTTCGGTCTTGATGGCGCGGCCCTGAAAAAAGCGAGCCGCCTTTGCGCCAAGGTGGATTCATCATGCATCCAGGCAGGCTACGACCTCTATCATCACTGCTTCTTTTTCGACGAGGAAGGGAACTGGACCGTGATTCAGCAAGGATTGAACGACGCGAACAAGTACGCGAGAAGGTATCATTGGTTCAATGCGAGGGCTTTCGTCGATGACCCGCCGGACAACATCGCAGGCGTGATGGAAACAGAAGCGCTCAATCTCGTGAGCAAGGAGTCTGCAGAAGCCCGCAAAATCTCGGTCGACCTGGTGAACGACAACCCCATCCACCTCAGGAGATATTTCACAGGCCAGACCACGCTCGCAGACGACTTCCATAATCTCCACCATCTTCCGGCAAGGCATGAGATCCTGGGACGCGACCTTGCCGAGCGGGACTGGGAGCTTCTGCGCCAGGCATACGAGCTCCAGCCGCAGAACTACCAGGAGCTCGTGTCGCTCCGCGGGATGGGGAAGCGCAAGCTCAGGGCGCTCGCCCTGCTCGCCAAGCTCATCCACGGCACGAAACTCGACTGGAAAGACCCGGTGAAATTCTCGTTCGCCCATGGCGGCAAAGACGGGATCCCGTTCCCTGTGGATCGGGAGTGTTATGAGAATTCGATTGCTTTCCTGCGGGATATCGTCACCGAAACAAAAACTGGTGAGAAGGATGGCGCCCTCAAACGGTTGGCCTCCCTCGCTTAACATCGCATGACGTTTTTTGCATATATAAATATTAACCCAAAAAACCGGAAAAAATCCGAAAAAAGCTCATTTTATAAACTGATTTCCGGATATTATCCAATATGCCTCCCATAAAGCTGGATGAAAGCGACTTCCATATCCTCGATGCACTCAAGCTAGATGCAAGGAAGACCATCGCCGAGATGTCCAGCGAGCTCGGCATCCCCCGTGCGACAGTGCACGAAAGGATAATGCGGATGAAGAAGGCCGGCGTGATAAAGCGTTTCACGATAGAGCAGGACCACAACCTGACCGGCCTTCCGACGTTGTCCTTCGTGTTCGCGGAATACGACCGCCAATCGAAGATGAACCAGCACGAGGTCGCGAGGCAGATAGCGAAGATACCCGGCGTGTACGGGGTTTACATAATCTCCGGCGAATGGGACCTCCTCATAAAGGTCCGGGGCAAGACGATAGAGGACATAGGAAACCTCATACTCGAACGGATACGGGGCGTCCCAGGGGTTTTCAAGACGTACACGATGGCATGTTTCGAGGTTTCAAAGGACGAGGTGTGAAGATGACGGACGAGCTCGACACGAGGATTATCATGGAATTGAAGAAGAACGCGCGGGCGAGCAATGTCGAGATCGCGAAGGCGGTGGGCCTCACCGAGGGCGCTGTCAGGAAAAGGATGCAGCATCTCATCGATAGCAAGGTGATCACGCGGTTCACGGTCGAGCTCTCATCCGGCGGCGAAATGTTCGCCGTGGTGATGGTGAAGGCGAAAGGCGAGACGAAGAAGATGATGGCAGGGGTATCGGGCTCAGGCCTGGCCCACGAGGCGTACGAGATTTCCGGGGAATACGATGCCTGCGTGATCCTGTCCGCCCCCACCATGGAAGAATTGGACTCGAAGATAGACTCGCTCCGCAAGCTCCCTGCTGTCGCAGACACGAAAACATTCGTCTCTTTCAGGCGCTGGGTGGCCTGAGGCTGAGCCGGGCGCTGGTTCCAGGCCGGTTCGCGCTGGTCTGGGTCCGGATCTGGGCAAGGCATGCTTCATAAATCGCCTTCGCAGCCCTTTCCGCATCGCCGTTCTTGAACCACAGCATGAGGCTTATCCCCTGCTGCATAGGGAGCGGTGCGGTTATTCCTGCATCACTGATCGCAGAGAATATCCTTCTGACTGTGTCCTGGTTTTGGCCGAGCCTCTCGCCCACTATCGCGACCGCGCTCAGGTACCGTGACGCCAGGCGATGCGGTTCTATCCGCTCGCGGATGATTCCGACGACATCGCGTTCCTCGACTCCGGCATCATCGAGGCTCTTTCTCCTCACGATCACCGAGATATCGTTCGTGGAGGATGGAGCGTGCTCTATGGAGATGCCCATCTCCTTGAATAGCCCGATGACGCGCCCGAACGCCCCGACCTCGTTCTCCATCCCGTATCTGAGGATATCGAAAGCCAGGAACTCCCCCCGCTGCACAAGCCCGATGACGTCCATGTCGTTGTCGCCTGTCTCCGGCAGGATGAGGGTGCCTGCTGATCGTTCATCAAAGGTGTTGAGGACCTGCGTCACCACCTTGTGGATGGCCAGCGGTACAGCGGCCTCGTACTGGAAAACCCCGAACGCTCCGCCGAGCGTGAGTTCGGTGAGCTCGCGGTGGGTCATGCTACGTATGAACGGAGCATCAGGATCAATCGAAGGCTCCACCATCCTTATGCCGTTGGTGTCAGTGAGATTCTGGTACAGATTAGCGCCCAAAGCCGCTGCGATGACAGAGCCGGTGTAATCGCTCCCTCCCCTGGCGAACGTCCTTATCCTCCCCTCGTCGTCATACCCGAAGAATCCCGGGAAGACGATGCGCTCGCCTCCATCCAGGATCTTCTGCATGCGCCCGCGGATAGCAGCATACTGCCCCGGGTCTATGCTGACCTTGCCGCTATCCGTGTTCACCTCGAAACCCGCATCGTGCGGATCGAGATATACGGCCCGCACGCCCATTCTCCTCAGGTATGATGCGAAAAGCCTGGCACTGAGCTCTTCACCCAGGGCTGCTACCGGTCCGTTGTTCTTGGGGTTGTCTCTATCCAGCGAGGCGATCCTCGTGAGCACCGCATCTTTTATCAAAGGGATGACGCGTTCTCCTTCCCCCATCCCGAGCGATTCCTCGATGATTCCGTACCTTCTTTCAAGGGCATGGATGTCCTCTTCAAGCGGCTCCCCGCCCCTTCCTTTCCTGGCTATCGTGAGTAATCTATCGGTGACCTTGACCGGATCGCGTTCGCATGCTTTTCCCGGGTCATTGAGGTCCGTGATCTTCCCTGGCGCGGATACGACGATCACGTGCATATTCTCTTCCTTCATGATTCGTTTCCCGGCAATCTCGAAACTCATGCCTGTTGCCATGGAAGTTCCGCCGAATTTAGCTACTATCGTCATTTTGTCGCCTGCCAGTCATTCTGTTGAATTTTGTGCGTTTTTTGGTTTTAGTAATGGACTTACGTTATTCGTAATATCTAGCCACCATTCCGCCTAAGTGTTTCCCGTCCCAATCCCAATCCTTGCGATATTCGTATATTTATTACGAAATATTTATAAATAGTTGATATGGCACTGTGGCCACTAGAGTACGCCATGCACTAGAGTACGCCATGAAGTCTGCTGCCATTAAAGTACCGTCCAGCTCAAGAAGGTCCTCAGAGGACCTTCTTACTGCCAAATCAGCCTACGCTTCCGAGCAGCATTTTCCGCATCTCTATGGGTTCCAGGCTCTTGAGGGCCTTGAGCGCGAAATCGAGCTTGGCCTCGCTCTCGGCGTATATGGTGAAGATGCTGTCGCCCTTCTCGATCCGATCGCCTCGGACGCGGTGCAGCAGCACGCCGGCTCCCTTGTCCCTGGGCGCTCCTGCGATGCGCGCTATCTTGGACATGACCTTGTTGTCTATGTGGAATATGCTTCCGGCGACATCGGATGTGACCACATGGGTGTAATGCCCGATCTTTATGTCCGATTCCCTGACATTCGGGTTCCCGCCCTGGAGCTCGATGATCTCCCTAAATTTCCTCTGCGCCTTGCCGCTGTTCAGCAGGTCCTCGGCGACAGCATACCCCTTACCATCCCCGACCTTGCCGCAGCGCTCCAGCAGCTTCCCTGCCATGAGCAGGCTCTTGTGCCGCAGATCATCCGGTCCCTTGCCTGAGAGCACCTGCATGACATCGATGCATTCCAGGCCCGGTCCTATCCCGTTCCCTACCGGTTCCGAGCCGTCAGTTATCAGCGCTTCTATCTTCATCCCGAGCCTCGCGCCCACCCTCAGGAAATGCTTGGCCAGGTCGTTGCCACGCTCGAGATACGGCACCTTCACGCCGCGCCCGACCGGGATGTCGATGACGACGTACTCGGCACCGACGCTCTTCTTCTTGCCGAGTATGCTCGCGAGCAGCATGCCTTCCGGGTCAAGGGAGAGAGGGTGCCGGACGCGTATGAGTTTGTCGTCCACAGGCGCGAGCCTCATCCCGCCGCCCCACACTATGGCGCCCTTGGCTTTGAGCACTATGGAGCGCAGCTCGTCGATGTTGAACGTGACGTTCGCGAGCACCTCCATGGTGTCGGCTGTGCCTGCTGCGGATGTGATCGAGCGCGAGGATGTCTTGGGCATGTACATGCCTGCGGCCGCTATCAGCGGGACGATGACCATGGTCGTCCTGTTGCCGGCGACGCCTCCGATGCAGTGCTTGTCCAGGACCGGTTTCTTCCCGAGGTTCAGTTGCTCGCCGGATTCGACAGTGGCGTTGGCCAGGGATATGACCTCGTCATCCGAGAAGCCGTTGATGTAGGCCGCGGTGATCCATGAGGACGTCTCTATCTCGCTCAGCCTGTCCTCCATTATGTCGCGCACGACCGTTTTTATCTCGAAGTCGGAAAGCATGCCCTTGTCCAGCTTCTTCTTTATGAATTTGATGGATTCGGGCTGGTCCATGTGGATGATCTCGATGGAGTCGCCTCTCTTGAGCTTGTGGATCTGCGCGATGTCCTTGAAGACGCCGACCTCGCCCGGCTGGACGATCTCGTCGCTGACGTCCACGATCGCAATGAAGCACTTGTTCCCCACGCAGATCTCGGTGCGGTAGCCCCAGTAGATATCGTGATCCTGCGCTTCCATCTTGTTGAGCACGATGACGTTCTTTCCCGTGAAGATGTCTATCAGCTTCACCTTGCAGGTGTACTTCTTCAGCTTCCAGACGTCGACTTTCGGTACCTGTCTTTCCACGTATTCTACCATGTCATCATCCTTTCATCGATCTTTCATCAATGCTTCATCCTATTCATCATTGTTATTTCATACTCATGCGTCATGCGCTATTCATACAGCCTGATCCCGAGCTTTTGGGTCGCGAGCGCGAAGAACGACTGCGGCGGTATCACGCCCAGTTCGGTGATGTATCCGTTTATGTACTTGGCCGCCGTGGCCTCGAACGCCGGGTTCCTGATAGCGACCCCGCGCGGCGGTCTTTCCCATACCTCTTTCGGGTCGCGCTCCTCTATCTTCTCGCGCGTGCCGAAGATCGTCATGGGGCTGTATTTGGAGAGCTCGGCGGCGCTGTAGAACGACACGTCGTTCATCCTCGCGATGTGCGCGAGGCTGCACGTGCCTATCTTGTTTATCAGGTCCCCGCGCGAGGTAACCGAGTCCGCGCCCACGATCACGATGTCGGCTTTTTTCATGAACAGGTTCATCGCTCCGTCCACAGTGAGGGTGACGTCGATGCCTGCCTTTGCGAGCTCGGCCGCTGTCGTCCGTCCCTGGAACCTCGGCCGCGTCTCGAAGCAGATGACAGAGAACCGCTTCCTCATCCTTTTCGCCTCGATGAGCACCCGCGTCGTGCTCGATGAGTGGCAGTGCGTCAGCACGATCGCGTCGTCCGGGATTATCTTGGCCCCGTAGGCTGCGAGTTTCACCGCCTCTTCCTCCATCTTCGCGATGAGGTCCTTTTCGTTCTGCACAACCAGCCCCTTGAGCTGTTTCAGGTCGCCCTCCCTCTTGCCGCTATCGTAGATATACCGCACGCTCTGCTCGAGCAGGTTCCTCATCATGGGCTCGGTGGGCCTGCTGTCAGCGAGCGCCTCGGCAGCCTGTTTCATCTCCCTGCAGAATCCGGCGCGGTCCCTGGCTTTCGACCCTCTGGCGGCTATTATCATGGCGTTCAGGGATTCCCGCGCGACGTTGCGGGCACCCTGTATCTTCAGGGACTTTATGTCCCTCACGATCCTCTGGACGCCTTTGTGCATGGGCGTACTAACTACGCCTACAAATAAATAGATTGGCCTGGCAGCGCTATCCGCTTTCGTGTTTCACCTGTTTTCTGGCCCTACATACAGCTTCTGGGACTATATACAGCACCCTTGCGAAACCCGTGGTTCTTTTGTCGAATTCCCAGTCGTCTTTCCTCATGAATTGCATATGATTCTCATCGGGATTGGCTCCTATAAGACGAAGTAAAGCAGGCGCGAAGCCATAATAATAATCAAAACCACGCCAAAATTTACCCATCCCCTCTTCAAGTGCGGCATTCAGAAACATGGGACCGTAAAGAAACAGGTCGTTCATATCTGGGCATATGACGCTGACCATGCCTTTGGGATATACCGACACGTCTGAAAGCAGGTCATTTCCGATAACCGCACAGTTGCTGAGCGGGTTCTTCTCACCTATATCCTCGAGTATGGGCCGGTAATCCTTCGGGCTGACCCCCCATCTCTTTCCCATCAGGTGGACCATCCTATCCCATCCGTATGTGTCATCCACGATTTCAGAGAAGCCGGTCAGCTGAACGACCTTTTTGACATATCTATCGTCCGCAGCGCTCGTGACATATATCCGCGCACCCCAGTTTCGCATATCCTGCAGGGCCTCTTTCGCGCTGGCATTAATCTCTGTGATTGTGAATCTGTACCTGCGGCCTCCATATGTCGTCGTTAGGTGGGTCTCTTTCCCTGCCCCAGTGCGTTTCTCCCTCTTGCCAGTGCTCGTGACCTCGTCGGTTTTGATAAGGGTCCCGTCCAAATCAACAAGCACGGTTTTTCCTTCCCATACCCCCATCCGAATAACATCAAATAGCATTCTGTCATGTGGTATCACGACGCCGCGGGATTTCGTGACTGGCTTGGCAAGCCTGGCGCGAATGGCATCGGGGCCAATGTCTGCGTAAGTGAGTACCTTTCCCTCCATATCATCATCCGATAGCCTGTATGTATGTTATATTTATTATTTATATGTGTTAGCAAAAGCAGGTTTTTCCTATAGAAAAAGCACGGGATTTTTGCAGACTTCATGAAAAACAGGAAAATAAAAATAAAAGGGAAAAGAAAAACTTCAGCCGAAGATCCGGCGGCCTTCGGCCACCGTCTCTCCGGTTAGCGCGGCTAACCGAACAGGCTTGCAAGGCCCTCAGCAGCCTGCTCTTCCTTCTTGCCTTCGTCTTCCTTCTTCTCCTCTTTCTTCGCCTCTTTCGCGGCCGCAGGAGCGGCAGCAGCCGGAGCCGCAGCCACCATCATGGACTGCTTGAGGAGGTCCTCGAAGTTCACTCCCTTCACCGCATCTGCAAGGACCTGCGCCCTGGCCTCATCGACCGCAGCGCCGCTCGCCTTGACAACGGCTACTATGCCCTCTTTGCTGACCGCTTTGCCAGCCCCGTGCAGAACGAGCACGGCATGCAAATATGGATCTACCTTAGTCATTTTTCACACACCTTTTTCCCTTCATTTCTTCTCCAAGCCGCCCAGAGCCATCCCCTGCCTGAAAGCAGAGGAGAGAAGCTGCTCCATGGAGCTTGATGAATATACATTCGCGTTGAGCGACAGGTTCATCGCCTGCTTCATCGCGTCGCCGAGTAGGACGTTTATGTTCTGCTGCGTCGGGTAAGAGACGTTGAGCGACAGGTTCATGGCCTGCGAGAGGCTCGATGTCATGTCGGCGTTTATCGTGTCCCCGATGTCCAGGATCTCTTTCGAGTAGATGTATTGGCCGTCGAAACCGAAGATCATGTTAGCCATGACCTCGAAAGGCTTCACGCCGAGCGTCTGGAGCGCCTTGACCTTCTGCTCCGTGAGCTTGTCGCCGACCTTCGCCACCACGCTGTCCTTCACTACCGTGATCTTGCCGGCTTTTATCTGGACGTTCAGGCCCGCGGTCTTGAGCTCCGAGAGCGCAGGACCTGGCGGCAGGTCGGTTTCGCCTTCAGGCACGACTATCTCGGCAGTAGCGACCTCGCCGATCTTGGCTGCCCTTCTCTTCTTGTTCTGCTTGAAGAAGGAATTCACGTCATAGGCGGATTTATCGGTGTAGATGAGGGCGACCGGGCTGTTGCACACGCTCACCTTCTCCGCGAGCTTCTTGTTGGAAGCCAGCACCCTGCTTATGACCGGCTTCTTGAGGACGAGCACCTTCCCGCCATCCTGCCGGATCTTCTTCCTGAGGTTCTGGAAGAGCGCGTCCGGCAGTCTGCGCAGGTCGAGCACGACGACGGTCTTGTACTTCTTCATGTCGGCGATAGCGCTCTTGACCTGCTCTGCCTTTGCCTTGACGCTTTTCTTGTTAACATCAGTCTTGTATGCCATGTCACATCACCCTCGCAGGCTTGCCCATCGTCAGCTTGACGAAAACCGACCGGATGTTGCCTTCCTTGACCTTGTTCTTCACGGCCTCATAGACCGCTTCGGCGTTCTCGGCTATCTCTTCCACGCCCATTATCTCGGTGCCGATAAGGGCCTGGGCGACCGGAAGGTACTTGCCTTTCGAGACTATCCTGACCGAATTCCTGGAGCGCTTTATGAGGTCCCCCATGTTGCCTATGATCGGCTTGGGGAGCTTGCCTTTCTTACCTAGGTATTGGCCGAGCGATTTCGCGACAGCGGACATCATGCTCGGCTGCGCGAGCAGGAAGTAATTGCTCGAGAGGTCCTTGATCTTCGCCGGTTCTGCGTATGATGGTATCTCGGGCGGGGTTATGACCAGGTTCGCGCCGATCTTCCTCGCCTCGTCGGCTGCGGAGCCTTCTGCGAAGACCGCTGCCTTGAGCTCTTTCCCTCCCTTTCCTTTCGGGAGGAGGATGTCGAGATTGAGCCTGTTCTCGGATTTCGAGAAGTCCACGCTCCGGACATTTATGATTATCTCTACGCTCTGCTTGAATTTCTTCTTGCCTTTCTCTTCCAGCGCCTTGTTTAGGGCGTCTACCAGTTTCTTCTTATCCATAATGAAGCCCTCCTACTCTCCAGAGTAGTTATTGCGGGTGAATATGATTGTCAGAGGATGATTTTAAAAAGATAGCGGGAAGTGTTGTCATATGGCTGCCAGGAAGATACTCTTCTGCCCGAAATGCCTTAGGCCGGTCCAAGCGAGGGATTATTTCACGACCGCGGGCATTTCAGACTTCCGGGCCGAAACCGGGGGCTCGGCCATAAAGTGCCCGGAATGCAATTATTCCGGCCCGCCTGTCCAGGCTACTCCTGAGGAATATGAAAAAATCAGGAAAGAGAAGTGATACGGATACTAGAACTCAGAGCTCGCCGACCCTTCTCTTGATCTTCCGCTTCAATCGCTTGCGCCTTTTCTTGACCCATTTCCAGCGCATGCGGTTCTTCTTTTTCCATTTTCTAGGTTTAGCACCCATAAATCATTACCTCTTTCTCTAGGATAGAAAATGGAAAGACTCGAACGAAGTTCGAGCTGATTTCCATTTATTTGTCCAATGAATTCGTGGAACTGATAATTGATAGTTCGGCTTAAATAACTTTCTCTGCTGACTGGCCTGGCTGACCCGAGGCCAGCAGTTCCTTGGCCTTGGCGTATATCCTGTTGATGTTCTTCCAGTGCCCGCCTTCCCAATATATGCTCTTGCAGGATGCGCATCTCCAGAACCTCTGCTGGTGCTTGAGGACGGTTTCCGGCACCTTGCCTTTCACTTCCTCAGGTTTCGCGTCCTCGAGCTCGCCATTGCATTTCGCGCATCTCGTCTTTTCCGGGAACGTGACGCTCGCGCCGCTTTCCCTGAGGACCTGCGCTATCTGCTCCTCGAGCGCATCGCCTTTCACGAGTATGGATTTCACCCCCGCGGTCTGGCAGCGGATGTGGAGCCGGATGTCCCTCGTGACCAGGATGAGGCCTTCCTTCTTGGCATGGAGCGCGAGCTCGCCGTCGCTCTTGTCAGGCATGAATTCGCTATAGACGCCCAGGATCCTGAACCACGACGACAGGTTCTTGAGCATCTCGTCGAAAAGGAGTTTCATCAGCTCAGCGAAATCTTCACGAAGACGTTCGTGGGGACCTTTATCCTGAGAATCTGTTTTATCATCTTCTCTTCCCCCTCGACGTCGCAGAGCCTCTTGTGGACCCGTTTCTCCCAGTGCTCGTATGTATCTGTCCCGTCGCCGCAAGGCGTCCTCCTGCAGGAGATCTCCAGCTTGCGCCTCGGCAGCCTCACCGGGCCGATGAACGTCATGCTGAGCGTGTCGGCGAGGTTCTTTATCTGCCCCACCACGTTATCGAGGGCTGCCGGATCCTCGCCGCTGAGCTTTATCCTTACCTTGGTCATCAATATACCTCGTGAAAAACTTGTGGAAACTATATTTCTACCAAAGTTATTTAAACATACCCAATCCTTCGGGATGCTGGTAATGGCGTATATCCTGCGCTAAGCATCTTATTTATTAATTTTTCGTAGAAAATGTATATGTGTGATACAATGATATCGTCATCCCCTTCATTCCCTCCATCCTCAACGCTGGCACCTCCTGCAGCTTCGACCATGTCGGTGCGCTACCTGGTTGTCCAGAGGCGTGGCGACAAGTTCCTGCAACAGAGGACCGAATACCCTGGCAAGAGGCGCACTGAAAAAGTCCTCGGCCGCTTCATCATCTCAGTCACGCTCGATACCTCCAAGCCGGACTATGTGGGTGATCTGCGGGCCTGGCAGACCAAATTGGAAGGGAGATACCAGGCCAGGCTGCAGCATGTGCATGAGGCTGCGGCCAATGCCAGTCCAGGGCATGTGAAATATTTCTTCTACATACCCGCGCGCGCTGCTGAAAGCGCACGGGAGTTCGGTCGGCACAAGGTTGAATGATTGAGGTGAATGACCAGAGACGAATGATCCGATGAATGGCCGCGGGTTCCGCGGGTCGCCCACCGTTGCGATTGGTATTATAAAGTCCTTCCCTCCCTATATGGTTCTGATTCTTGGCCGTGATGGTTGCTGGGCAGCCATCCACGGGATATCGGCGGGAGAACATGAAAGCTGTGCTGGCCCTTAAAGACGGTACTGTGCTCCATGGCACGGGTTTCGGAGCCCAGGCCGAGGCTGTCGGGGAGCTTGTCTTCAACACCTCGATGACCGGTTACCAGGAAGCGCTCACAGATCCGAGTTACGGCGGCCAGATGCTCCTCCTCACATACCCGCTTGTCGGGAATTATGGCGTGAACAAAACTGATTTCGAGAGCGACCGCATCCATCCTGCCGGCTTTGTCATCAGGGAGATGAGCCCTGACCACGAGCACAGGCAGGCCGATCGTTCGATCGACGCGTTCCTGAAGGAGAACAACGTCCCGGGCATGCATGGCATAGACACGCGATTCGTCGTGCGGCGCATCAGGGACAAGGGCGTGATGCCCGCGATACTCGCGACCTCGGAAAAAGAAATCGAGGTAGGGAAGCTCGTGGCGAGGATGAACGTGTTCGATTACTCGGCCACGGATTACGTTTCGAAGGTCACGGTCAAGGAGAAGAAAGTGATGAACAAGGGCGGAAAGAAACGGGTCGCGCTCGTGGATTACGGGGTGAAGATGGGGATCGCGAGGCAGCTCGCGGCACGGGGCTGCGAGGTCCACCTGCTGCCGAGCTTCACCGATTCCGCGGATATCAAGGCGCTCGAGCCAGACGGCATCCTGCTCTCCAACGGGCCAGGAGACCCGTCGATCCTCACGCAGGCGCATGCGACCATCCGCGAGCTCAAGGGAGTCGCGCCGATATTCGGCATCTGCCTGGGCCACCAGCTTCTGGCGCACGCGTTCGGAGGCGACACGTACAAGCTGAAATTCGGCCACAGGGGCGCGAACCATTCCGTTCTCGACCTGCTCCAGAAGCGCGTGCACATCACGACGCAGAACCATGGTTTCGCCGTCGGGAAGATCCCCGCGGGATTCGAGCTCACGCACACGCACGTGAACGACAGGAGCGTGGAAGGCATGCGATGCGTGGAGAAACAAATCATGTCAGTGCAATATCACCCCGAGGCTTCGCCCGGGCCGCACGATTCGCGCTACCTGTTCGATGAATTTATCAAGATGATGAAGTGATTCCGATGGAAGCCAAGGAAAACAAAGACCTCAAAAACACCAACGTGAGATGCAACTATTGCGGCAACGACACGCTCTGCGCTGATTGCCAGAGGGCTCCGGGAAAGGAGAACGAATCCGAGCACATCTGCTTCGACTGCTACCAGGGGAACAAGGGCGAGCTCGCGCCAGAGAAGAAGGACAAGACGCACATCTGCATACCTCCGGAAAAGCTCGCCCAGGCGTACGAGAAGTTCCTCGAGGACACCACCCGCCGCGCGTTCCAGGACCTCTGGGAAGCTGAGAAGAAAAAGATGCGCGAGCTGTCCAAGCAGGATCTCGCCGAGGCGTCGTTCTTCGAAGGAGCGAGGTTCATGTACTCGTTCATGCAGAGGATGTCGGCCCAGGCTGAGGAAGGAGGCCCTGTGGAGGAAACGGCCGAGGGGCAGGAAAAAAAGAAAGAGGGCAAATGATGGATGTGGAGAAGAACGCGAAAAAGGGCATCAAAAAAGTCCTTGTCATAGGCAGCGGCCCCATAGTCATAGGACAGTCGGCGGAATTCGACTACTCCGGCACGCAGGCATGCAGGGCGCTGCGCGAGGAAGGGGTGCAGGTCGTCCTCGTCAACTCGAACCCGGCCACCATCCAGACAGACAAGGACACGGCTGACATAGTATATATAGAGCCGCTCACAGCTCCGGTGCTTGAAAAGATAATCGAGCGCGAGAGACCCGAAGCGCTCATCGCGACCATGGGCGGCCAGACAGCGCTCAACCTCTCCATGGAGCTCCACCGCAAAGGCATACTGGAAAAGTACAAGGTACGCTTCCTGGGAACCGATGCAAATGCCATAGATGTCGCGGAGTCGCGGGAATTGTTCAACAAGCTGATGGAGAAGCTCGGCATGCCGATACTGCCTGGAAAGGTCGTGAGCGATATCGGGAGCGGGGTGGTTGCCGCGAACGCCATAGGCTACCCGATAATAGTGCGGCCATCATTCACGCTTGGCGGCACCGGAGGCGGCACTGTTTATAACGAGAAAGATCTGCGCGACATACTCGAACTCGCGCTGCGCATGAGCGCGACAGGCGAGGCGCTTGTGGAGAAGAGCGCCATAGGCTGGGGCGAGTTCGAATACGAGGTGGTGCGGGACTCATCCGGAAACGCGCAGATCATCTGCAACATGGAGAACGTGGATCCCATGGGCGTGCACACAGGCGAGAGCATCGTGGTCGCGCCATCCCAGACGCTCAGCGACGTAGACCACCAGGTGCTGCGCGATGCTGCGCTCAGGATAGCGGACGGCATAGGCATCAAGGGCGGCTGCAACGTCCAGTTCGCCATGGACCAGGGCAGCGGCAGGTTCACTGTCATAGAGGTGAATCCGCGGCTTTCACGCTCATCCGCCCTCGCGTCGAAAGCGACCGGCTACCCGATCGCGCGCGTGGCGACCAAGATCGCCCTCGGCTACAGTCTGCATGAGATAAAGAACGCGATAACCGGAACTTCGGCGGCGTTCGAGCCTAGCCTCGACTACGTGGTCGTGAAGATCCCGCGATGGCCATTCGACAAGTTCCCGGGCATCAGCCGGACGATAGGAACGCAGATGAAGAGCACGGGCGAGGTCATGGCGATCGGCCGCACGTTCCAGGAAGCGCTCAACAAGGCGATACGGAGCCTGGATGTCAAGATGCCCAAGCGCATCATCCCGGACGAGCATCTTTTCCCGCCGACCGACCTGAGGCTGTTCGCGCTCATGGAAGCGCTCCGCGCTGGAAGAAGCGTGGACGAGCTGTATTCCAAGACCAAGATAAACCGCTGGTTCCTCCACCGCATCGCTGACATGGTAGCGCTCGAGAAGCGGCTCGCTTCAGAAGGCAAAGGCGGAAATCTCCGTAGGGAACTTCTCTTGGAGGCCAAGCGCTCAGGCTTCTCAGATGCAGCTATCGCCTCGCTCATAGGAAGCGACGAGCGCTCGGTCAGGCAGATGCGCAAAAGCCTCGGTATAAGGCCCACATACAAGATCGTGGACTCCTGCGCCGGGGAGTTCGAAGCGCTCACCCCGTATTACTACTCGGTCTATGAAGACGAGAACGAGGCTGCTCCCATGGAAGGCCGCAAGGTGGTGGTGCTCGGCTCAGGCCCTATAAGGATCGGCCAGGGCATAGAGTTCGATTACTGCTGCTCGCACGCTGCCTTCACGCTGCGCGAGATGGGCTACAAGAGCATCGTCATAAACAACAACCCCGAGACAGTCAGCACTGATTTCGATTCCAGCGACAGGCTGTATTTCGAACCACTCACATTCGAGGACGTCATGAACATAATAGAGAACGAATCCCCGGACGGCGTGATCGTCCAGCTCGGCGGGCAGACGAGCATCAACCTCGCCGAAGAGCTCAGCAAAGTCGGCGTGAAGATCCTGGGCACACCCATGGACGGCATCGACATAGCCGAGGACCGCGAGCGCTTCAGGGAGCTTGCGAACAAGCTCGGCATCCCCCAACCCAAGAACGAGACTGCGTCGGATGAGAAGGGTGCGCTCCAGGCAGCAGCGCGCATAGGATATCCGGTCGTGGTCCGGCCGAGCTATGTCATAGCTGGGAGAGCGATGGAGATTGTCCAAAGCGAGGAGGACCTCAAGCGATACATCAACGAGGCGGTCGACGTCAGCCGCGAGCGGCCGGTCCTGATAGACAAATACATCGACAATGCCATAGAGTGCGAAGTGGATGCTGTGAGCGATGGAGACAAGATATTCATAGGCGGGCTCATGGAGCATATCGAGCCTGCTGGCGTGCATTCCGGGGATGCGAACATCGTCCTCCCATCCTACCGTCTGACAGACAAGGAGAAGAAGACGATCATAGAATACACGGAAAAAATATCAAAAGCTCTCGGCATAATCGGGCTTGTCAACATCCAGTTCGTGGCCAAGGAAGGTATGATATACGTGCTCGAAGCCAACCCGCGCGCGAGCCGGACAGTGCCTTTTGTCAGCAAGGCGATAGACATCCCGCTCACCAAGATCGCGGTGCGCGCCATGCTCGGCGAGAAGCTCCCCGCGATGCACCCGCGCATGAACCATTTCGCAGTGAAAAGCGTGGTGTTTCCCTTCCTGAAACTCATGGGAGCGGACGTGAAGCTCGGGCCTGAGATGCGCAGCACAGGAGAGACAATGGGGCTGGGGAAATCGTTCGAGATGGCATACTACAAGGCGCTGCTCGCCGCGAGCATACGCCTGGAAGACGACCGCAAGCACAGCGCGTTCATCAGCCTGCGCGACGAGGACAAGCCGCAGGTCCCGGTGTTCGCGAAAATGCTCCAGAGCCTCGGATTCACCATCTACGGCACGCTCGGAACCATCGGCTCGGTGCCTGGCGCGATCGTGATCCCGAAGATCGGGCGGGGACACCCGGATGTTTTGGAGCTCATAGACTCCGGGACCATAACGCTCGTAGTCAATACGCCGACAAAAGGCGGGCGCGCCAACACCGACGGATTCAGGATGAGGCGGGCGAGCATCCAGAGCGGCATACCGTGCATAACGAACATCAGCACTGCCTTCGAGCTGGTTAAGGCGATGAGCGAACTGAGGAAGAAGGAATTGGAAGTCAAGCGCGTGGAAGACTACTGGAAATAAGTCCAGCTGCCAAGTATCATTCCCGCTCGCTCAGGTACCGACCTCTGTGGCGAAACCGCGCTACCATCGCATTTTTATTACTAACAGTAGTGTTATATAACACAAGTGTTAGGGGTGTTAGTGTGGCCAGGTTTTCTTTCGGCACGCCGGTTGCAAACGAGAATTTTTTCAATCGGGAAGACGAGATCTCATATCTTGAAAAAAGGCTATTCGCCCTTCAGAAAGGCAGCAGGAATGATATCGCGGTTGTAGGCCCCAGAAGGGTGGGCAAATCCTCGCTCGTCCTACAGATGGTGCATCATGCAAGAAAAAAAGGCTTCAGGGTGGTGTTCCTGGATTGCGAGGGCCTTGACGCTGAAAGCTTCACCAAAGAATACGGGAATGCGCTCATGGCGGCAGAGCTGGAAGGCCGCGCAGACCTCAAAATAAAGGAAGCGTTGCGCAGCAGTGCGGGGAACGCGATAGCTGTACTTTCCGAAATCCTCGGTCGTATCAAAGCGCTGGAACTCTCCCCTGCCATGGGCGAATTCCTGAAACTGCGCATCGAGTTCGAAAAGGGGGCATTCGCCGGGAAGGGGCAAAAAGAAACGCTGCGTGAGCTTCTCGAATCCACCCTCGCGTTCCCTTCAAAAAGCGATTCCAAGTATTTGATCATGTTCGACGAGTTTCCTGAAACTGCAGGTTATCGCATGGAGTCCTTCCACGCGCTTTTCAGGCGGAACGTGCAATACCAGAAAAACGCCGTATATGTCTATGCTGGCAGTTCCATAGGGATGATGGAGGACATATTCGGAAACCGGAAAAATCCCCTTGCGGGAAATGCGGACATCATGGATGTAAAGCCTTTCACAGAACAGATCTCCAAGGATTTCCTGACTCAGGGTTTCAGGTCTTACGGCAAGAAGATAAACGAGGATGCTTTGCAGGTGTTCTGGGAGCGGACAAACGGGTTCCCAGCATATCTAAACTGGGTAGGGCTTCGCTCCCTTGATGTGACGGGGAAAACAATCAAAAAAGAGGATGCAGAACATGTGACGGAGGAGATGGTGTCCCCCCTGAGCCCGGTTTACCAGCTCGTGGAGAAGCAATTGTCCAAGCTTGGTCGGACGAGCAGACTGGTCCTGAAAAGCATCGCCCAAGGAGACGACACGCCACGCAAAATCAGCGAAAAGGCATCTGCGCGGAATGTTTATGTATATCTGGAGCGGTTGAGAAAATACGGATTGATCGTGAAGACGGAAGATGGTTATCGGATAATAGATCCGGTGATAAGCGGGTCTGTTCTAAAATACTAACACCTGTGTTATATAACACCTGTGTTATATGTGTTAGGTGGTCCAGAGCCATTAAAATGAGTCGCTAAGGAACCATTGCATGGAAACAAAGACGTTAGTCATGATCGCTGCCGCGCTCGCGGCATTGGAAAGTGTCCTGGTCCTCTCCGGCATCCTCCAGCCCGTTCTTACCTATTCGCCTGGCAACATCGTCTTCCTCATCGCGCGCGGAGCCCTCATGCTCTATGCAGGGTGGAGCGCGTCAGGCCTGAAGCGCGCGGCATTGAGAGGGGCTATCTTCGCTGCCACAGGCGTCATGGTGCTCCTCATCGCTGCCATCGCAGGCACTGCCATCCACATCTCGGTGTTAGGCCTGTCGCTTCCTTCGCAAGCGATGCCGCTGCTTTACCTGATTATGCTCGTCATGAACACCGCCCTCGGCGCGATCGTCGCACTTCTCGCTGCTTTCATCGCCGGTCTCGTCACTCCCCGCCGTCCAAAACCCAAAACCCAAAACCCGGAACGACTAAGCCCAAAACCTCAAAACACCAAACTTAAAATCTCAAAACACAAAACCCGAAACCCTTAGAAAATCCTGAATAACAGCAGCAGCGTCGGGAATATTATCGCACCCATCAGGGTCGTCCGCTCCACATTGAGCCTGGTGCAGAGCACTCCGAGCGCGCTTGCCAAGACCAAAACCGCGACGCCCCAGGCCCCGTTTATGATGAACGTGATCAGCACGAGGTAAATAGCGAGGATGAGATTGAAACCTGAAAAATCTATCGAGGCTATTTTTGCGATATGGTTCCTGATCAGAAAAACCGCCGCGCTCGATAATGAAAGGCTGAGCAGGAACAGGATGATCAGCGGCAGGATGTTCTCATTGATGTCGATGAACTGCTCTAGCCACGCCGTTGCACCGACCCTGCTCTTGCCGATCGAGGCTGATGTAGAAAGCGAGAAAATGGACTGGCTGGTTGAAATCGCGCTTATGGTCGCAAGGTATCCTGGCGTATCCATCCTCATGAACATCGTTGCGAATGTCGCTACCTGGGATGGAGACCCGACGCCAGGCAGCAAATCCGCGGCCATTCCGAGCAGGACGCCGATAACCACGAACATCACAAACCCAGAATCGAGCGCTCCGTGATCGCGCTGCGCCGGGATCGTGGTCTTCTTGTAATTTATCATCGCAGCCATAGCGAACATGCCTGAAAAAAGCGGGAGGAACGGGTCTGGCATGGTGCTCTTGAGCGTCATCTGCCCGAGTATGCCTGCAAGGATGAAGATGGCTGCCGAGAGTATCGGGTTCTTCGAGCGCAGGAGCAGCGTTATCGTGAAAAGAAGGAGGATGGTGCCGATCTGCCCCTTTATGATCCCATAAACAGCTGGAAATACGCCCATGGAAACCTCGAAAAGCGCTGCTGAAAGGAGCGCGGCGAAGATGCACGAGAAGAGGACAGTCCGCAGCGCCAGAAGCCCGTTGCCCTGCCGTACCATCCGCTGCCCTGGAAGGACAGCGACGAGGTTGGACGCGTCAGGCACGCCGAAGAATATCGAAGGGACGTAGGACGAGACGAGGTGCGCGGGGTAGAGGGAGATTATCATGACCGCGAGCGTCTGGTCGTCAAGGCCGAGCGAGGCCAGGACGGAGATGATAGTGTTCGAGTGCAAACCAGGCAGAAGGCCTCCGATGAAGCCTGCCAGAAAGCCAGCTATGAATGATACTGCATCGCTCAATCCATCCCCGGAAGACAATCATGCGCAAAAATCATATAATACGATGCTACGACGCCCCGAAATCCAAAACACTAAACCCGGAACTCGCAAAACCCGCAAAACAAAACTGGAGACCCGAAACTGGAAACCCGCCAATATTACCGCTTATCCTATCGCCACGTTCCTCACGCGTATGTGCGGGCCGCCGTCGCTCACAGGAACGTCCTGCGAGAACTTGCCGCATATCCCGGGACTCGTCCCGAAATCATCCCCGACACATTCGACATCGAGCATGGTCTGGAGGATGTCGCCGCTTATCATGACATCGCGAAGGAGCTTCGTGCTCTCGCTGTTCTTTATCTCGTACGCCTCTTCTGCCTTGAACATGAAGCCGCCGGAGAATATGTCCACGCTCCCGCCTTTCACGCCGCGGAGATAGATGCCTTCCTTGACTTCGAACACATCATCGAACGTGGAGCTGCCGCGCTGGAAATAGGTGTTCCCCATCCTGACGACCGGAATCTCCGAGTATCCCTGCGCGCGGGCGTGGCCGTTCAGTCCGAGCTTGAGCGCGCGGGCGGTCTCCATGGAATCCATGAATCCCCTAAGCACGCCTTTCTCTATGAGCGTGACAGGCCTGGCTGCGACGCCCTCGTCATCGTACGCGTATCCGCCGAAATCGTCCGCGGTCGGGTCGTCGATTATAGTGACGAGCTCGCTCCCTATCTTCTTGCCTATCTTGTCCGCGAGTATGGATTCGCGCTCCAGCACCGAGTCAGCCTCGCAGGCATGGCCCAGCGCCTCGTGCGAGAAGACCCCTGTCATCTCCGGGTCGAGGACCACGGTGAACCTGCCTTTGGGCGGAGCGGACGCCTTGAGGAGCCGCAGCGCCTTCTCCTTCGCTTCTTGCCCGGTCTTCTCCAGCTCGAGCGCTGCGAACCCCTTGCGCGATGACGTGCGGGACGAGCCGCGCTGGATGACGTTCCCTTCCCTGGCTATGCATGAGCATGACAGGAACGAATAGCCGGTTTCCTGCGTTATCGCGCTTCCGTGCGAGCTGTAGAACTCCTTGACCGCGCTCCCTTCCATGAACGAGACGATGCGCGATGTCACGTTCTCCGCTTTCATGTCCTTGGACAAGCCAGCCAGGTCCTTGACCTGCGTTTCCTCGTCGTACGGCTTTATCCTTTCCATCACATGCTTCCGCTCGGCAGGCGGAAGGCTGAGCTCTATCTTGCCGCTGTTCAGGGTCGCCAGCTTGCGCGCTTTCGTGAGAAGCGCCTCTATGCCCTCTTTGCTGCTGGATGCGAATCCCCAGCTCCCTGCCTCGAGGACGCGGACGCTCGCGCCATAATAAGAGCCTGCGGAATGCCTGACCTCGTCATCCTTTATGTTCACGTAGGACTCGGAACCGCTGACAATCCGCAATTCAGCATAGTTGTATGCTGAAAGGAGCTTCTCGTACTCCGGCATAAAAAGAACCTTATCACAATCATCGTAGGCATTTATCTTATTGCAGATACGGCCTGGCCTTCTGCGCATACTCGCTGACGATCTTCTTCTCTTCTCTGTCCTTTATCATCCCGCAGAAGATATGGTTCTTCAGGGGTATCATCACCATGATGAGGCCGTCGAACGATATCTCGATCTCCTTCTGGGTGTCGTCGTTCCTCTTCATTATGGCGTCGGATATGTTCGCCACCGAGGATATGAGGCCTGAGCTCATTTCGTTGAGCGCTATGGTGGATTGCACCGGCACGCCATCTATGCGCACTATCGCGCCCCCGATGCCCTTCCCCTTCATCTCGTTAAGTATCGCTTCGAGTTCGCCTGCCATATCTTCCGCCTCATAATAGTACTATGCCTGTCGGCCCGACCCTGAAGGGCACAGGCATGTCGATATCCGGTATCGTTATCGTGGTCTTGGAGCTGCTATCCAGTATCGTGAATACCTCGTCCATCCCCTGCTCGAGCAGGCTCAGCGTCTGCTTGTCATGCACGCCCTCGTCGATAAGGTATATCGCGGTCGCGCCGGCGCTTTTCAGCCTTCCCTGCATGATGCTGAGGAATTTCTTTATCGAGTCCCTCGGGTTGTAGATGACGAACGTCGAGAGCGTATCGAAGACGATCCTCATCCTCTTGCCGCTGCTCTCGCCCACCGCCTCGTTGATCATGAGCGAGATGTCGTTGAGCGCCCCGGGCCCGGGAACTATCCTTATCTTCTCGCTGCTCTGAAGGTCTCCCTTCCCGAGCGTCTGGCTGTAGCAGTCGATGAACCGGATGTTGTCCTTGTTCAGGTTTATGCCGATGGTCCCTGCCTTCTTGATTATATCCGCCGGGGAGGAGTGGCCGCATATTATATATGAGTTCTCCTTGGTCGCAGCGCCGGCGAAATGGTAGGCGAAGGCGCTCTTCTCGATGCCGCTCGGGCCTTCCATGAGTATGTTCCCAGGGTTGAAATAGCCCCCTTCCAGGATTATGTCGAAGTCCGCTACGCCAGTCGAGAGCTTGCTGGATTTCAGGATCGGCATGTCTTCGTCTACTCCAAGCGTCATGATTCTAATTCGGTTGCTAGATTTTTAAAAGTGCATGTGGCTGCCTTCCCGCTGCCGGATGAAATGCCGCTTGTCACGGCCTGGTCACGACCGAATCCACACCCGCCCGCCCCTGATAAATTTTTAAATAGTAAGGTGGAGTCTTAGTCAAGGTGAAATGATGAATATGCTGAATCTGTTGAACAAAGTCAATTCTATCGGGAAGTACTTGATAGTCACAATTTTGCTAATGAATCTTACGTCGCTTTCGCTTGCTACTGGCGCTTCCGCGAATCTCTCCACTACGCTGAAAAGTCTGTGCACGTTGTCCCAAACTCTTTTGGGTGTCGCAGTCATGCTGATGGTCATTCTCGCAGGTGCCACATATGCGCTTGGCCAGATGCTTGGTGCTGAAACAAGGGCAAGAGCTTCTGTCTGGGGTACTGCTATGTTGACTGGCGCGGTTGTCGGCATCGTCATATATGTAGTTACTCCATGGATTATTGGTATGATTCTAGGTAAAGCGCCTGGTGCTGATCCGTGTACCTTCGCGGTAAAGTAATAATTTTCATCTTTTTCCTTTGTTGATTTCTTGAAATCCAATCTATTTTTTCTTTTAATCCTGTTTTTTGCCGTGGGTATCCTTCTTATCCTCGTGCTGCCCTTCATGCGTGACGAGGGCCTCTATGCGATGATGATCGAGGAGCAGAGCGCTCACTTATCCGCAATCCCGACGTTCCTTTCATATGCGAGCAGCTGGAAGCCAATCCTTTTTTTCTGGGTCTATCTTATCCTATCCAGGCTCCCCCTGCCTCTTGAAGCGGCTTACCGGATGCCATCAATCGTTTTCGGCCTTGGTTCTGCCATTGTCTCCTACAGCATCCTGAAAAAACTCGGCGCCAGCGACAATCTGGCGTTCTATTCTCTTGTGGTATTCCTCCTTTCTTTCTATACCATATACCCATTCTCGGCGTTGCTTATGGATTCCATGGCGCTGTTCCTCGTCCTTTCGTCATTGCGTTCCTATATGGAAGAAGGATGCGGTCCATGGCGTTTCGCTCTCGCCGCTTTTCTTGCGTTCCTGGCTTTCTGGACCAAGCTGGTCATCGCCTTCTTGGTACCCATACTGGCAATAGCTTATTTCTATACATATAATCGGAAGACGCTTCGCGAGCCTCTTTTCCTGGTCTCCCTCTTAGCCGTTCCCTTTGCTGTGGCTACGCATTACTTCGTCGCCGACCTCTTCGGGCTCGGCACGGAAGTCTATTCCGCAAACGTCGCGAATCATGTCTATCTATTCAATCCTCTGGGTCAATTTGATGCTTTCAAGAACTCGGTGGGCGTGTTCCTCATCAGCGGGCAGGTGCTCTGGTTCTCGCTGTCTCTCATAGGTTTCCTGAATCACTGGAAAAAGAACCTCTTCATGAGCGCCTGGTATGTCCTGATGATCCTGCCATTCCTGACATCAGACCTGTTAATCTGGTATTTCCTGCCTTTCATGCTGCCTTTATCGTACTACGCAGCCCTTGCGCTGCTGGTGTGGAAAGGAGAGGAGAAGGCGGATCTTTTCTTCAAGCTGTCCTTCCTCGCACTGTGCCTGGTGATAGCTGCGTTCGCGTCAGGCCTTCTTTACAGCATGTTCCTTGATTTTTCGCATTACAAAGAAGCCGGTCTTATGCTGTCTGGGAAAGAGAATGTGCTTGTCATAGGCAGTTATTCGTCAGAGGTGATCGCCTACAAATCCCTCCCCGAGATGCGGTCGGGCAGACAGACTGATTTCGGATGGATATTATTCACTGAAAAAGTGCCGGACGCCATGGTCCGGGATTTCATATCAGACTACCACGGGAAGGATCCAAATGTCACTGACGGCTCTTTCAACCACATATTCACCACCGGAGGTGCGTTCAGGAAGGATACAAACCTCACGTCATTCGATTACATCGCCATCGTGGGGCCATATGATGTTACTCCTCCTGACTCCTCGCTTGTGTTCAACAGCACGGAAGTCAGGATCTATCGGGCTGACTGACATTTTACGCAAGGGTACTCGCGCTTTGGTTGCTTTTTAATATGCCGCTTCCATATTTTTCCGATGCTCATGCTCTCCATCATCATACCTACCTACAACGAGAAGGAGAACATAATCCTTCTCATACCCCGTCTGCACAAAACCCTAAACCATGGGGCTGTTGCCCCAAGTTCCCAAAGTCCTATCGGACTTCAGGACCCAAAACTCGGAACAAAATACGAGATCATTGTAGTGGATGACAATTCCCCCGATGGGACCGCGGCAGCCGCAGAAACGTTTCCTTTCGTCCGGGTGGTGCGGCGGGAATCGAAACAAGGCCTGACCAGCGCAGTGCTTGCCGGAGTCGCAGCCGCGAACGGGGAGTTGGTCCTTGTCATGGATGCCGACCTCTCCCATCCTCCGGAAACAGTGCTGAAAATGCTGGAAGCCATGGGAAAAGCGGACCTGGTGATAGGGAGCCGCCTTCTGGCAGGCGGCGGTGTCGAGAACTGGCCATTCCACAGGAAGATGATCTCCAAGGCTGCAGAGTTCCTCGCAAGAGCGGTTCTCGGAGTCAAGGTCAGCGACCCTTTGAGCGGTTTCTTCCTGGTGAAAAAATCGTTGTTCAAAAAGACGAGGTTCAGGACAAAAGGCTACAAGCTCCTGCTGAACATCCTTGCTGACAATCCGAAAACAAAAGCCGTTGAAGTCCCGTATGTCTTCAAGGACCGTCATTCCGGGAAGACTAAATTGGGATATGGGGAGATAGTTACCTATCTTTTCGATTTGCTGAGGATAAAGATAAGATCGGGCTGAACCGATCAAGCGCTTTGCATGCCACGAACAGCGCGGCCATGGATAAAAGCGACAGGATTACCGCGCTCGTCCATCCGATCCCTATCGGGAAATCCTTCCCGTTTGCGATAGCATAGAATGTGATCGGGGCGATGATGAGGGCCCACATCAGGACCCAGTACCTTATCGTTCTCTTTCCCAGGTATACGAGCCAATCCGGGATCCGGGTTCCGATTTCTTCCAGCAGCATGTACGCGAGAAGCGAGAAGCACACTGAAAGCGCCATGAAGGAAGGGCTCGCGATCATCTTGTACGGCGGGACCAATGCCAGCAGAACAAGACAGACGACCCCTGTCATGATGAGCAATCCGAGTAAGCCCCCTCCCTGCTCCCCCCTCTTCGCGATCCGTTTTCCTGCGAGCGTGCCGCACAGCATGACCGGAAGGTAGAACAGGGCCGCCGGATAACCGCCAAGATAATCCGCGCCAAAATCCGGCAGCATACCGCTTGAGAGAAGGACCACGTATGCCGCATATATGAGGATGATAAGCGCAATCGTGATCCATTCCGGGAAAAAAAGCAAAGCAATGCACGGGACGGATAGAATCGCATTGAGCATTATCTCATCCATCTTCAGCAAGCCGCCTGCCGAGAGCGGGGAAAGCAGGGCGGATATCATGATGAGCGTTCCTATCCTCTCCGTCACGTCCAACATGCCCTTCCGTTTCATCATGAAGAAAACAAGGGACATTCCGCTCGCGAACAGGAATATCGGAAGAACAAGATCGCCGAAATGGAGCGCGCCCGGCTCATTGTGCTTAAGGAAATCCGGGACATCCGCCAGCCGACTGAGCACGGTGAAGAAAACCATCAGGACCACGGCGATACCGCGGAACGAGTCTATGGACCGGATGCGCATGCATTGACCTCCACTGAAAGTCTTTAAATGCTAGAAAGCTATTAGTAGGATCATGCGCCTCGCGCTCTTCTACAACAGATCCGTCCATGACAACGCGGCATACTACTACCAGCTCGGCAAAGAGGCGAAGGGGAAGATCGCGGGGCTCGAGCAGGCGATGGAGGAGACGGAAAAAGAGATCGAGGCCGCGAAAAAACCCGGGAAAAAATCAATCAGGATAAAGAGGCAGAAGGAATGGCACGAGAAATTCCATTCCGCGCTCACAAGCTCCGGCAGGCTCATGATCGGGGGCAGGAGCGCGCAGCAGAACGATTTCCTGGTCGCCAGGCACATGGATGATAAGGACCTTTTCTTCCACGCTGACATCCAGGGCGGAGCGGTCGTGATATTGAAAGATGGGACGGAAGCGGGCGAAGAGGATTTGCTCGAAGCAGCGCAGATGGCGGCCTCGTTCTCGAACGCATGGAAGAACGGGAATGCGGGCGTGGACGTGTATGCTGTCAGGAAAAACCAGCTCACCAAGAATGTCAGCGGCGGTTTCGTTCCCGCGGGCGCGTTCGCAATCCTCGGGGAAAGGAGATGGTTCAGAGGCGTCGGATTAGCGCTCAGGCTCGGTATCTCGGAAACAGGCCTGAAGCTCGTACCCGATATCTCGAAAACCAGGCTGAAGAACGAGCTCGTCCTCGTTCCCTCGCCTGCAGGGAAAGACAAGGGCGCGCTCGCGAAATCGCTCGTGAAAAGGTTCGGTGTCCATCCGGATGAGCTGCTGGAGCTGCTTCCGAATGGAAAAAGCAAGACCGTTGAACCGAAATGATAGTTATAAATATAAAAATATAATTATTCTACAAACACCCCGACACACAAAATAAGACTAATCATGGTCACGCGATTTCACGTCTAAGAAATACCATGCTTACATAAAAGGCGACACGAAAAGCTTTATAAATTTTATATTGTTTTATCCAATCAATACCATGTTATCTGACGGTTGATCAAAAATGAACTTCAAACCTTTGCCGGCCCTCTTGGGGGTCATGCTTTTCGGAGCGGGAATCGTCTTGGCTATTTCCGGCGCTGCGGTGACAGCTGGAACGCAATCCCGTTGGAGCGGCAACACCTCGGGAAATGTAACCACTGAAGGCGGCAATATAACGCAGGTAACAATAAGTGCCGCTACCCTCACGGACAGGTGGGCTGCCTTCTGGGGAAACGTAAGCGGTACGATTGTCTTGGGTAATACCACGAAATCCGTTTATAACTGGACTGTCACAACACCGAGCGGCGGCGATGTCTGCGTTTCAACGAATGGCACGATGACATTCACCACCCTAAGCGCAGCGACCGCTACTGGCATCAATACGGCATTCGCTCTGGGATCTGCTGCAGATAACGCTACAAACACATTCACCAATGCCACCTGCAACATCTCGTTCGTGCAAGGTCCGGTCAACAACACTGCCAACACGACCACGACCGGCGGCTTCAACACATGCGCAATCACCAGCGGCGGCACGGCAAAAGATAATTACGCTTTCTGCACTGCATTGAACTCCACAGGCCAGAACTACGTTGGCCAAACCGTGCAATACCAACTCATTGTCCCGACCAACAATTCAGTCAATGCTACGGAGACCTATTTCTTCTACCTCGAAATAAGCTGATTTTTTATTTTTATTTTAATTCTTATCTTATTTTTGGCGCTGTAGAACTCCTGTTGCATGACGATATATTGTCCGTCATGAAACGAAGTAGTCCAAACCGTCGCACCTCGAAAATGTCAAAGGGTTCTACTTCAAGGCAGTACAAAACCGTTCCCAGTCAGAGGGTTTCTACAAAGCCAAAATATCCATCGCAAAGTCGGTGAGAGTACCGTGCTCCTCGGGCATATTAAGAACGACGCATCGTTCTTGATATCTTCAGGAACGGTTCGCCGTTCCTGAGACGGGTGAATCACCGACCCGACTTTGCGAGTATTTTTCGAATGAGCCGGATACCGCGCGCCAATCATGTTCTCTAAGAACATGGTGCCCCATTTTCGCACAGGCGAAAATAGGGTTGCGCGCGGTCCCGAGCATCAGCGATGTGCAAATTGCAACAGCAATTTGCATCAGCCTTTTTTCGCTCCAAGCGAAAAAACGTGAGGGCGGCTCTTCGAAAAATCTGATACAATCATAAATTTTCAACAGTTAAGAATTAAGAATAATGTGCAAAAATTCCACGCCGTTGAAATCGCATATCTACACCAAAAGAAACATGAAAACCATTATAAATATTATATTGGTTATCCAACCCAACCACGCCTTAATCAGGCGGAAGATTAGATGAACTTCAAACCCTTGCTGGCCCTCATCGGGGCCATGCTTTTCGGAGCGGGAATCGTCTTGGCTATTTCCGGTGCTAGTCCGTCAGCCGCGACCCAATCCCGCTGGAGCGGCAACACCTCGGGAAATGTAACCACCGAAGGCGGCAATATAACGCAGGTAACAATAAGTGCCGCTACCCTCACGGACAGGTGGGCTGCCTTCTGGGGAAACGTAAGCGGTACGATTGTCTTGGGTAATACCACGAAATCTGTATATAACTGGTCTGTCACAACGCCGGGCAGTGGCAAGATCTGTGTTTCAACAGGTTCTGCATTGGCATTCACCAGCCTAAGCGCAGCGACCGCTACTGGCATCAACACAGCGTTCGGCCTGGGATCTGCTGCAGATAACGCTACAAACACATTCGTTAACCAGACATGCAATGTCACAATAGTACAAGGTTCTATCACCAATACGGCCAACACGACCACGACCGGCGGCTTCAACACATGCGCAATCACCAGCGGCGGCACGGCAAAAGATAATTACGCTTTCTGCACTGCATTGAACTCCACAGGCCAGAACTACGTTGGCCAAACCGTGCAATACCAACTCATTGTCCCGACCAACAATTCAGTCAATGCTACAGAGACCTATTTCTTCTACCTAGAACTGAGCTGATTTTTTATTGCATGGTAAATCTGATAATTTACCACGGCAGGGTTGCAAAGCAACCCTGCGCACCGAAATTGCCATGCAATTTCGATTGTAGCGCACAAATCTTTGCGAAAATTTGTGCTTGCATGGTAAATCTGATAATTTACCGCGACAGGTTGCATTGCAACCTTGTGAAGTCTGCGGACTTCGGCTTCCTGCGCCGGCAGGAAGTCAGTCCATTCGCTTCGCTCATGGACTTCGGCTTCCCAGCCGAGCTGGGAATTGTGAAATCTGCGGACTTCAACTTCCCAGCCGAGCTGGGAATCGTCTGACCGCTTTCGCGGTCATCCCGGTCGAGTCGGGGACTGTGCACCGAAATTGCGTGGCCTTGGGTGGCCTACAGGCCTTGCGCGGCCTGCGGGCCACGGCTTCCCGTCAAAGACGGGAAACTGCTCCCCGCCCGAGGCAAGGATGATGGCCACGGCTTTCCAACCGAGTTGGAAATCGCCCTGCAATTTCTATTGAGTCGCCCCTAATAAGGGCATCTATCTCCTCTACTGCCCAGCAAGGCATTGGTCAAGAATTTTCCTGGCGTGTCGGATTCATTTCCCCCGCATGGAGATTCAAAACACCCGGTTGCAGCGACAGGTGTGCAGGGAACTATGTTCCCCGCCTTCGGCAATCCGTTTTGCCCGGCAAAACGGACATGGCTAAAAATAGAGACGAAATTTTTCGCGAAAATTTGTGCTGATTTTCCCTGTGCAAAAAATTTCCATAAGCATAAGAAAATAATAAAATATCATATAATTATAGATTTCAACAGTTAAAAATAATGTGCAAAAATTCCACGCCGTTGAAATCGCATATCTACACCAAAAGAAACATGAAAACCATTATAAATATTATATTGGTTATCCAAACCACATCACGCCTTAATCAGGCGGAGGATTCAGATGAACTTCAAACCCCTGCTGGCTCTCATCGGGGTCATGCTTTTCGGAGCGGGAATAGTTTTGGCTATTTCCGGTGCGCAACCGACCCAAGTTGGAACACAATCCCGTTGGAACGGCAATACATCGGGAAATGTAACCACTGAAGGAGGTAACATCACCCAGGTGACTGTGAGCGCCGCCACTCTCACAGACAGATGGGCTGCATTCTGGGGCAATGTCAGCGGTTCGATAAGATTGGGTGATGGATCGAACTATGTGTATAATTGGGTAACTGCTACGCCTACTGGCGGTGAAGTCTGCGTTTCAACGAATGGCACGATGACATTCGCTAGCCTTGCCGCAGCGACCGCTACTGGCATCAACACGGCATTCGTTCTGGGATCGGGTTCTGATAATGCTACAAACACATTCACTAACGCGACATGCACGGTCACTATCTCACAAGGCTCTGTCGCTAACTGCGCCAACACGACCACGACCGGCGGCTTCAACACATGCGCAATCACCAGCGGCGGTACGGCAAAAAGTAATCATGCCTTCTGCACTGTGGTGAATGCTACTGGCCAGAACTACTTTGGCCAGACCGTGAACTACCAAATCATAGCTCCGACCAACAATTCAGTCAATGCTACGGAGACATATTTCTTCTACCTAGAACTGAGCTGAAGCATATTTTTTATCTTTCATTTTTATTGCGGTTCAAACGGGAGCGGAATGTGAAAGGAATGGGAGGAATGAGGAATGGGAGGAAGGTTATGAAATACGCGCTCATCATGCTCGCGCTTCTGCTTGTCGCGCATGCCGAAGACATGGTCGTAATCAACTCGTTCGACGGAAGGGATGTCCTTTCCGGGGTTTTCTATGCCAATGTCATAGGCGTGCCAGTCAAATTCATGCCGAGCCAGGGCGCGGATGATGACCTGTTCTCCGCCAAGATCGGTTCAGGCCATGACATCCTTCTCATACAGTCAGCCAATACCCCTGTCAGCGGTTTTGTTGAAAACAACCTGAAGACGAAAAACAAGGTGGAGCTTTACTCGAGCAGCGATGGCGGGATCACGAATCTCGCCCTTGCCAAACGCTCAGGGGCCACGAGCTTCATCATCGTGGAATCGGCCTATTCCGACAGCGCGCTCAGCGTCATCTCATACGCGAAACTTACCAAATCCTATGTCATACTCGCAGACAAGGATAATGCCGCGCAGATGAAGGAACTGGTGCATGGCAAGAAAGTCACTGTTTTCGGCCTCGTGGATAAGGATGTCACTGCTGCCCTTGCCGATGAGAACCCGCAATTCATAGGGAAGGGCGAGGATAAATACGAGGATAATGTCGCTATGGTGAGCCGTACATTATCAGAGCTCAATATCAATCGCATGATCATCTCAGAAGGGACATCGCTTGAGGAAAGTATGACCGTAGGAGACCAGCCGATCCTGTTCTCCGGGCGCCTTGTCCCACAGCCGACCTATGATTTCATCAAGCAGTCCGTCCGTGACGGCAAGCTGGTGCAAGTGATGCTCATCGGGAATGATCTTGTCGTTCCCATCTATGACATGCGCGAAAGGATGAAGAAGGAGTTCGCTGGTGAAGGACTGAACAAGACATTCGGCATCATAGTGAAGTTCGCGCAGATAATACCATCGGCAGGGAGCAGCGCGCTTGTCCTCGACACGTTCAAGATGCCTGCATACCAACCGCTCCTCAATGTCACTGATGTCGTTTACAACAAGCAATCCGGGAAGGTTATGGTCACCTTGGACAATATCGGGGAAGGGCCTGCCTATTACACCCTTGAGTTCAGGGTCAAGGCAAACGGCCAAGATATAAAAGCGTTCCCCGTCGGCGACCCGGTCCTTATCTCGAGGGGTGAACAGAAAGGGCTTGAATACCAGGTCGATCTCTCCGGAATAACCGAGGGCAGCGTCACCTACGTTGTTATCGCGAAATATGGCCCTTCGAAGAAATCGCTCGAGGAGTTCATATCCACGGAAGGGCCGCTCGCTACTATAAATTACGTGGACAAATCCAATATCAGCGTGCAGTTTGCCCGATATGACCGCGAGAAGAAGGTGTTGCGCGTCACGATAAGGAACGACGGTGATGCGCAGGCGTTCGTATTCCCGAAGCTCACGTTGGTCATGCAGGGTGCCCAGACCACCATCAGCGCGCCGTCCGCAAGGGCTGTGGACCCTGCATCGATGGCGGTTGAGGAGTTCCCGCTCGAGCTGAGCGATGCTGATCTATCCGCGAACAAGAATGTGACTGTGACAGTTGACTACGGCGGAAGGCAGGGCTTCCTTGTAAAGCATATAATGTATATCATGCCTCTCGAGGACAGCGGCGGGTTGCCGTTGCCCTTGATGCTGGCAGCCGTGATTATTGTCATAGCGATTGCCGCGGTCGCCTATTACCTGTTCAGAGGCGGGTCTAAGAAGAGGTGAGGCCGGCGTATGAGATACGCGTTCGGCGTCTTTCTTTTCCTTCTACTTAGCGGCATTAGCATGGCTCAGGTGACTACAGAGGGAGGAAATATCACGCATGCTGAACTAGGCGGTGCAGTGAATTCATCCTGGCACGGTGTCGTGGGCCAGGCTGACGGAGCGCCCCCTGTTTTCACGACCGTGAACGCGACACCCGGGCAGCTCACATCCCTCCTCGTGCATACCAATTCGTCTTCCTGCACCGGTCCATGTCCGATATACCTGCTTTTCTCCAACTCAACCACCCGTATCACATCGCTCCATCGGGGCAATCTCACCCTCCTCGACCAGTTCATCAACAGCGAGAATGAAAGCGCGACCAAGACGCTCCTGTTTTCCACGACGTTCACAACCGCCAACTTAGGGATAATAACCGGAGTCCCGACGACATACACATTTTCCCCGATACCCGCTACCTTCCCGCTGGGTTATCTCCAGGACCAGGACGGGAATCTGGTGTTCATAACCGCTGTGGTGAATCACAGCAGGGGATTCAACGGGTCCTTCTTCGACTTCCAGCTCATGCTTCCGACGAACAACGGCAGTTCTGTGATGTATTACCTGACTGTGGACATGTCTCCGCCTACACCACCGCCTCCTCCGCCCCCACCGCCGCACAACCCTAAAGAACCCCAGGGCGCCGGGGGAACGCATACGCCCTATTATAACCAGACAACAAATATCACACCGCCGATACCGCCATTCCCGCCCAACGTGACCGCGTGCGATATCGTCCTATATTGCGATGAGTGGCAGCCCTGCCTCGACGGCTACCGCAAGCAATCCTGCAGGGACATGGCTAATTGCTCCAACATCGAGGTATTCAGGGTGGAAAAATGTCCGACCGAGCCGACCAACATCACGATACCGATCACACCGGAGGAAATCCAGCGCGTGATCGTAGAACCTGAATGGCCCTGCCTGATAGCGATCATATTGCTGTTATTGTTGCTCGTAGTGATAATCTACTTCTATTAAGGATTACAGCAAACCGCTGAGTCCATCCATGTTTCTCGCTTGTATCAGCTTTATGATTTGCTATCGCAAAGTCGGTGAGAGTACCGTGCTCCTCGGGCATATTAAGAACGACGCATCGTTCTTGATATCTTCAGGAACGGTCCGCCGTTCCTGAGACGGGTGAATCACCGACCCGACTTTGCGAGTATTTTTCGAATGAGCCGGATACCGCGCGCCAATCATGTTCTCTAAGAACATGGTGCCCCATTTTCGCACAGGCGAAAATAGGGTTGCGCGCGGTCCCGAGCATCAGCGATGTGCAAATTGCTGTTGCAATTTGCATCAGCCTTTTTTCGCTTGGAGCGAAAAAACGTGAGGGCGGCTCTTCGAAAAATCTGATCATCAAGTCGGTAAGAGTACCTGTAGCCGTCGCAGTAAAAAATCATGCAGCTCTTGCTGCAAGCTTCCAAAATGCGTGCATTTCGGAATGCGACGTCTACAGCAATGTCGGCTTTTCTGCCGACATTGCGCACCGCAGCCGAAGCATCGGCTGCGATTGCCGTGTTGCCACAGCAACATGATTGTGTCTGAAACGTCGGACACGATTGTAGCAAGCCCGCCGAAGATGAAAGTCAGTCAAACACTTGCATTACTTTGCGGGCTTGCTATGGCTTTTCGAGCCAGGGTGAATTACCGACTGACTTTCCCAGCTCGGTCGGGATGACCGCGAAAGCGGTCAGCCGAACCAGCAGGTTCGCAAAGTCGAAGCTCGCGAGGGCGGCTCTTCGAAAAATCTGATAGTCTCAACCAAGCACACGATACATGAAAAGTCGGACAATCAAACCGCCATAAACGCAAAATCAATCAACCGCTATTTTGACACGATATAACACAGCCAGATTTGCAATTACGCAATGATTCGATCCATCTTATAGCCCTTTTGTTACCATTAGATGTAACACGGCGAGATTTACATTTACACAAAATCAATCAATCGCTATTTTGACACGATATAACACAGCAAGATTTGCAATCACGCTATGATCGATCCATCTTATAGCCCTTTTGTTACCATTAGATGTAACACGGCGAGATTTACATTCACACAAAATCAATCAATCGCTATTTTGACACGATATAACACAGCAAGATTTGCAATCACGCTATGATCGATCCATCTTATAGCCCTTTTGTTACCATTAGATGTAACACGGCGAGATTTACATTCACACAAAATCAATCAATCGCTATTTTGACAGATATAACACAGCAAGATTTGCAATTACACGACGTTCAGACCTATGTTATCGCCCTTTTGTTACCATTAAATATAAGGCAGCAAGATTTGCAATTACGCTATGGTCCGATCCATCTTATCGCTCTTTTGTTACCATTAGATGTAACATAGCAAGATTTACATTTACACAAAATCAATCAACCGCTATTTTGACATGATATAACACAGCGAGATTTACAACCGCACAAAATCAATCAACTCATTTTCACACTTTTTCTACCTATGTTGCCGCCTTTTGTCACCGTCGATATATAAACTATCCTTCTATTACCGTCAGATACATAAACTATGCATGACAGTAGAAAACTAACGAGGGAGTCACAGACATGGCGGAGAGTAGGGCTTGGATCGTTACTAATTCGTTATCTCCGGTTCTACAGCCAGTAATCGGCCTGCTTTTCATCACTGCTCTTCTCAATCTCTCTCATTTCCAGGATCTGAGCTACGGCATCTCCAACCTCGTGCTCATGGTGACTTCTGGTGTCAGTGGTTCCAACGCGGATTATCCGGTAGTCCCGGTGGTGAATGATTCCCAGGTGGCCATTCCGCAGTATGCCTCGTTCGATGCCACGATATCCGGCCAAAATCCGCACGCCGCTGATTCCCTCAATGTCAGTCACATGGCAGGCATGGCACCGGATTTCTCGGACATGATCCTTGAGGTCAGTGCTGCGAACGGATCCTACGTCTCCTCTTACGAGATAACCGACAAAGAGGATGGCAAGTGGGCGATGGTCCGCCTCATCCCCACGCCTCAGGGCGAATACCACCTGAACGTGCTGGCGGCAGCAGGAAGTGGGAGTGCCACACCGTCTGGAAGCGGTTCCAACATCCTGGAGATAAAACATTTCGAGGGCCTTGCACCTGATTTCTCCAACCTCGCCATCATGTTCATAGACGGCAACGGGGATGCGCAAGACATCCCGTATTCCGCGATCCCGATGGATGACGGTGCGTGGGCCATGGTTTCGCTCTCACGTGCACCCACGGGGAAAGAAAGAATCTCCGTATTCCTGAAAGAGCCTGTCTCTTCGACAACACCTGCTCCATCAGTAAGCAACCAGGCGTATAGCGCTCCAGTCAACATCTCTGTGCCTGGTGACAGCTACCCGTTCAACATAACCTACTCCGAGGACCTGGCTTCCATGGGCCTTGCGCCGGACTTCTCCAACCTCGCCCTCATGTTCATCGACAGTCAGGGCAATTCGGAGGACATCCGATACTATCCGCTCACGATGGAAATAGGCGAATGGGCTACGATACTGCTATCACGGGCTCCAAAGCCTGATGAAAGAATCTCAGTATTCGTGAAAGAGCCTGTCTCTTCATCGGAACAGCCGGCTCCTGTGCAGCAATCGTCTGGCTGCGGCAAGTGGGGGGCATGCGACCTCTCGAAGATGCCATTCGAGAACACGTCCATCTCATGGAAGCACGGGGAGGGCATGGCATTCCTGAGAATCAACGGGAACATATCCAGGACGAGGATCGCACGCGAGGTTTACGATTCATTGAAGGAGATGAAAAACAGCACGAAGGTGCGCGTGCTGGTCTCCGGGGATTTCAAGCCAGGCAACTCAACGATCAAATCGCTCTCATCGCGGAGATTGAGCGTGGTAGAACTCGACCAGGCATCCTTGCTGATGATGGCAAGCGCTGACGCCGATGTATCGATCTACGAAGACACCCCCATCAACGCATCGCTGGTGGACAGCATACCGCTCATCCGGGCAGACGTCGCGAAAAGCACGTTCGGCCTTGACGGAGGCGGAACCGCAATCTGCCTGCTTGATACGGGGGTAGATTACTCCGCATCCCAGTTCGACGGCAAGGTCGTCAGCGGCCATGATTTCATCAACAACGACAACGACAGCATG